>Ga0066836_10000344_pt1 | contig 21797 bp, 14 predicted proteins | sample ETNtaG_18_FD_71568 | JGI IMG/M metagenome (GOLD analysis project Ga0066836, IMG submission 71568) | Marine microbial and viral communities from oxygen minimum zone, Eastern Pacific Ocean - ETNP201302SV91 | ecosystem: Environmental > Aquatic > Marine > Oceanic | place: Pacific Ocean: Eastern... | reverse complement strand
ACGGGGAGCGATCCCGGTGGAAGCGGAAACGACAGAAGAGCTCCTTGGAGCGCTCGAGTCATCTACCCGGGGAGAAACCGGCCTTCGGGCCGGGGACGAACCGGACCCTGCGGAGTCAGCAGGGGGGGATGCTCCCCCATGTGCAGAACCCCCTGCTGCTCCCACCTTGTACCAAAGTACGGATGCGGCCCATTCCATCAGATTATCAATCATTGCGGAGCGATTCGCTCCGCTGAGTTCAGTTTCGAGTGGTCCGAGCGAAAGCCGAATTCATCATTTCGCAAAGCGAGAGGATTGTGGCCAACTAGGTTCACTGCTTCGGGCCAATCATTTCCTTAGGCTTGACCCACTGATCGAATTGATCATTGGTGACTAGCCCCAATTCGAGAGCTGATTCGCGCAGAGTAGTGCCATTCAGATGCGCGTGCTTAGCAATCTTTGCAGCGTTGTCGTAACCGATGTGATTGTTCAACGCCGTAACTAACATCAGACTATTCTCGAGGTGCGATGCAATCGCGCCCTCGTTCGCCTCGAGTCCGTTAACGCACTTGTCGGTAAATGCCCTGCATGCATCGGATAGGAGACGTGTGCTGTGGAGTAAATTGTGGATCATCATCGGCTTGTAGACGTTGAGTTCGAAGTTGCCTTGACTGCCACCGATACTGATTGCAGTGTGGTTCCCAATCACTTGACAACAGACCATCGTCATGGCTTCGGCTTGTGTTGGATTGACCTTGCCAGGCATGATACTTGATCCTGGTTCGTTGGCTGGAAGAGACAGTTCTCCGAATCCACAGCGAGGTCCAGAACCCATCCATCGGATGTCATTGGCAATCTTCATCAGGCTCGCAGCGAGCGTGTTTAGTGAGCCTGATGCAGCTACTATTGCATCGTGTGCTGCGAGTTGAGCAAATTTGTTTTCAGCCGAGACAAATGGCAGACCAATCTTCTCAGCGATACGTTCGGCGACCTTGTCTGCGAATTCAAAATGAGTGTTGAGGCCTGTGCCGACCGCAGTTCCACCTAGTGCGAGTTCAAGGAGATCATCCCAGGCTGCCTCTATGCGACGGAGATCGGCGGCTATCATCGAGGTGTAGCCACCGAATTCCTGACCGAGGGTGAGGGGAACGGCATCCATCAAGTGAGTGCGGCCGATCTTGACAATGTTCTCGAATTCGTCGGCTTTGGCCGCCAGCGCGTTGTGCAGAAGGCGGATTGCTGGCAGGAGTCGGTTGTGGATTTCTTCTGCAGCTGCGATGTGCATCGCGGTCGGGAATGTATCATTGCTTGATTGACCGCGATTGACGTGGTCATTTGGGTGGACTGGGGACTTACTTCCTAGTTCACCACCGGCCATCTCAATGGCTCGGTTGGCGATGACCTCGTTGGAGTTCATATTGGTCTGTGTGCCGGAACCGGTTTGCCAGACTCTGAGTGGGAAATGCTCGTCCAACGCTCCTGAGATTACCTCGTCGCAGGCGGCTGAGATGAGGGCTCCAATCTGAGGGTCAAGCTGACCGAGGTCAACATTGGTCTCTGCAGCCGCCTGCTTGAGTATGCCGAAGGCTCGGATTATTGAGGGATCCATGGTATCGGTTCCGATGTCGAAATTTATCAGTGAACGAGCGGTTTGGGCTCCGAAATAGCGGTCTGCTGGAACTTCGAGTTCGCCCATTGTGTCCTTTTCGAGACGAACGGTCCCGATTGCTCCCGAAGCTGCTCTGGGCTCGCTTGCTCGTTGCGTCATTGGCACCGTTTGCTCGGTCTCGAGGTTGTTCTGGATCATTTTTGCAATCGTCGCTGACCTGCCTTGACCGCGGCCCTTTCCGACCCGTCTATCGAGCTTCTTTGCGAGGTCTTCTGGTATGCTAATACTGATGATTCGGCGGTCGCCCGCCCGGTGTTTCGCCATGTCTATGCTGAATAATTACTTATTAATAAAGATAATTATTGGCTGCCTATGCAACGATTATTCATTTATTCGCTCAACTTTAATGATTTTTTGAGGGTCATAGGGGCGATCTCCTCGAGCGGTATCACAATTCTCAATCTTGTACACCACTTCCATCCCCTCAATTACCTCTCCAAACACGGCATGGTTACCATCTAACCAAGGCGTTGGGATGGTCGTAAGGAAGAATTGGGAACCACCTGTGTTTCTACCAGCATTCGCCATCGAGAAAAGTCCGGGCCTGTCGTGCTTCTTCGCCAAAGCGGACAACTCGCAAGGAATTTTCCAACCAGGTCCACCAGTTCCAGCTCTGCCGTTTCCTGGGTCACGAGAATGTGGACAACCGCCTTGAATCATGAAGTCCTTGATTACACGGTGAAAGTGAAGACCGTTGTAGAATTCTTCATCCACGAGTTTGAGGAAGTTACCGGTAGTCTCGGGGCAATCTTCAGTGTAGAGACCTATCGTGATCTCGCCTGCACTCGTCGTCATCTTCACTACAGTAGGCATGACTCAGTCCCAGCGCGCTCGGCTCAAGAGCATGATGGTGCTCACCTCCGTATTTCTGAGAGGAGTTTGGTGTTGAGGAGGCCGTCAATTAAGCAACCATCGATCCAGGTAGTACGCCATCAGGCAATTCCAGCAATCGGACCGTTCCATCGGGATCGAGGGCACCAAGAACCAGGAATTGGCTGACAAAACCTGTTGGCAGAGTCTTGTCACCCAAGTTGAGGGCGCCAACCACAGTCCGGCCGACCAAGTCAGACCGCGCGTAATTGGTAATTTGCGCAGAACTCCACCTGCGCCCAATAACCGGCCCAAAATCGACCTCGATCTTGTAAGAGGGCTTGCGCATCTCGGGAAATTCCTCAACTCGGAGAATCACTCCGGCGCGAAGATCCTGCTCGAAGTAAGCAGCAGCGCCGACATATTCCTTCTCAGCCAACTTTTCGGGATGGTAAGGTTCGCTCGAATCGATGACGTGCGAGTCCATTCACTCACCCGTCACGTCGGAGCGAACAATCAACGGAACCAGAGCAATACCGGCCGATTCAAAGGCGTCTTGGCCGCCCTCTTCTCGATCAAGAATCGTGATACAGGCGGCCACTTCGCAGCCCATTTCGGTGAGTCTTACAGCAGCCTTCAATGCTGAGCCGCCTGTTGTCGTTACGTCCTCGAGCAATACTACACGATCACCTGAGTTTAGCGTCGAACCCTCGATACCAGGAGGGTTTCCTGTCTTACGCCCGCCGCGGCCTTTGGCTTCCTTTCGCACCATGAAGCCGCGAAGATTCGATCCTCGTTCTGCCTTTGCGATGGCGATGCCGGCCAGCGGGACCGCTCCCAGTTCCAATCCACCGACGGCATCGATTCCGCCGAGTGAACCAATCTCAGCATGTAGCAACACACCGATCAAATGAGCGCACTCGGGATTCATCATCACAGGCTTCATATCGAAGAAATGTGGACTTTGTCGCCCACTAGCGAGGGTGAACAAATCATCCGGAGAGTGGAGGTAAGCAAGCTCACGAACGCGTTCAATGAGGCGTTGCTTGGCTTCGGCAACTGTGGTCGACATGTCACTTCCCACCCATTTCGGCTCGGCGGGAACCGGATGAAGGTTCGCACTAGGAGAGGGCTTAGGCAGCGGGAAGACACTGAATGTTCTTGGACGGCCGCGTTCGGTGGTCGGATGTCCAACAACGGAGCGCATGAGATATGGTCGGAGCAGATGGTCCAGAAGTGGTGGTCGATGAAGCCCGACTTACCCACGAAATGGAGTCATACAGCCTCTGGCTTGACGAGCGAACGGAGGAGGCTTACCGCATCGCTGGTGAGGCTCGCTCGAAGGGTCTTGATTTCGCAGACGTGGTTGAGATTCCTCGCGCTGCTGACCTTGCCAGTCGCACCGAGAAATTGCTCGAAGATTATCTCCGCCCGGAGCCAGATCAGGAACCACTTCGAATCGAGGATGATCTTCGTAAGTTGTTGAGTCGGGTCGACCGCGAGTCGGCTTCGATTCAGATTGCGGTCGATGTCGCAAAGCGAATGCACGCACTAACCGCAGATGTCCGGCGCTCGATCGATACCGGTTTGCGTGTGGGGCTTGCAGTTCTGACCGAGGCGGTGCTGGTAGCACCGCTCGAAGGAATCGGAAATGTCAAGATTCTCAACAATGAGGATGGAAGCGAATTTCTCTCAATCGAATTCTGTGGCCCAATCCGTGCCGCGGGAGGGACTGCGCAGGCTCTTGGTGTGCTGATTGGCGATATGGTCCGCCGTGAGCTCGGGCTTAACCGATACATCCCTACGACGCCTGAAGTAGAGCGCGTCAAAGAAGAGTTTGGCTTGTATCGAGCCGGTATGCAGTACAAGCCGCCGCCCGAGGAAATCGAAATCATCGTCCGCGCCTGTCCTGTGATGATTAACGGCGAGGCGACTGAACAAATCGAGTGCTCGGGCTACAAAGAAGTCCGCAATATCGAGGGATCGAGGGTCCGCGGTGGTGTGATGCTGGTCATTGGAGAGGGGCTTTGTCTCAAGGCTCCAAAGATCCAGAAACATACTGAAAGGTTGAAAATTCCTGGTTGGGAATTCATCGCACATTTCGCCTCCAAGGGCAAATCCGACGATTCCGAATCCACATTCAAACGCCGAATCATCAAGCACGATGACCGTTTTCTCGACGATGTCATCGCTGGACGCCCGGTCTTTGGTGAGCCATGTGAGCCGGGCGCATTTCGGCTGCGCTATGGGCGCAGCCGAGCCTCGGGTTTAGCGGCGGCGGGGATTAATCCGGTTTCGATGGAAGCGATGGGGTCATTCCTAGCAATCGGCACTCAAATGAAGACTGAGAGACCAGGGAAAGCAGCCGCAGTGACCCCTTCTGTGGATATCGAAGGGCCATCGGTTCTACTCGATGATGGTACTTTCAAACGTATCGATACGGCTACAGAATGGCGCGATGTGAGTGACCGAGTCATCTCACTGTGGGATAGTGGAGAGTTTCTGGTTGGTTTCGGCGAATTCCTTGAGAATAACAAGAATCTAGTTCCTTCGCCATACAATCGGGATTGGTGGGCGGCTGACCTTGCGGAGACGCTCAACCAGCCACAGAAAGTAGATTCACTCGCGGAAATTTTGGGGTTGAGTCGCGAACAGATGCCTCCTGGCTTAGCATTCAACGGTGCCATCAATCGAGGAGGTGAGCCTGCACTCGAACGTGCTCGTCGGCGCCGCGATTGGAATCGATACTTGCGCGGGCTCGACTTGACGTGGGAGCAAGTCCGAAGCATCTGCCTCTCCTTCGGAACTGCACCACCGCCGCCATTCAATCCGTGGTGGTCAGACCTACCACTCTCCTTCACACCGCATTTGATTGAGGCCTTGCTATCTTCCAAGGTTGAGAGCCGAGGTCTACGAATCCCTGGTGTCGTCAAAGGTTGGACTCCAGAACAACATCTCGAGGATGTAGGTCTTGACACTCCTTCGACTGGTGTCTGGCCGCGCTGGACAGAAGTACAGCGTCACGGTGTAGTAAAATCCTCACTATTGGTTCTCGGAATCCAGCATCATCACAAGCGCGGCGATATCGTCATTCCCTCTCTCTGGGAGCCTCTAATCGACGGACTAGGGCTTGAACTCGATGGATCGAGCATTCGCCAGAGAACAGAGGCTGGCCCGCACGTTACCGATCGAGTAGCACGTATCAGAACAGCAACGAATACCATTCGCGAAGAGGATGAGCGCCTAGCCGAAATCGAAAACGCGCGCAATGTCGAACGCATACGTGAGCAAACTTCCGCGCGCCAACGTGGAATGAGTATCGGAGAGACCGAGGCTGCCGGTGACGAGGCTGCAGCAAAAATCGAAGACCCGGGGGCCCCAAACCCGCAGGAATTGATGGCAGCTCGCCACCTTCTCGACGACCATGAGGTCGACCGATCTCTGTGGCTAGCCCGCCGCCTCTCTGAATTGAGATGGGAAGACGCTGTATCATGCCGCGTTGGTTCAAGGATGGGGAGACCAGAGAAAGCTAGCCGGCGCGAGATGAAACCGCTAGTCCATTCGCTATTCCCAATCGGCGACCATGGAGGTCCGCAGCGGCTCCTCGGTCACGCAGCATCGAGAGGAAGAGTACGAGTGGACGCTGGTCCACGTATCTGCAAGAAATGTGGAATGGAATCTCCTATGCTTCGCTGCCATAACAGACCAGATCCAGCGGTGGCCGAGGAGTGCGGTGGCAAAACCAAGCCAAGACCCCCGCGAGGAAACAGAAGACCTCGCCGGCTCGGACAGAGAACCAGCATTCCGGTAGCCGCCCTGATGGAAGTTAAACGCCGCTCACTTGGCCTCGATAGGCTCCCCGAACGCATCAAGGCAGTGAAGGGGCTAATGTCGTATCATCAGACCCCAGAACCACTTGAAAAAGGCATACTGCGGGGCCGCCATAACATCTCTGTATTCAGGGACGGCACTGCTAGATACGACATGATTGACGTGCCTGTCACCCACTTCAAGCCCTCAGAAATCAATACCTCATGGGAACTCCTCACTAATCTCGGCTACACCCACGATGTCGATGGAAATCCACTGACAAACGATGAACAAATTCTCGAGCTTTATCCTCAGGATTTCATCCCATCAACCCTCGCCATCGATCACCTGAAATCCACTTGTGATTACATCGATGAATTGCTCATCCGATTCTACGGCATGGACCCGTTCTACAAGATTGAGTCAGCCGATGACCTCGTTGGCCATCTCGCAATCGGCCTCGCACCGCACACCTCCGGCGGAGTGCTTTGCCGCATCGTCGGATGGACTGACGCCTCCGCCGGCTACGCTCATCCACTCTTCCACGCCGCAAAACGTCGCAATTGTGATGGTGATGAAGATAGTATCATGATGCTCATGGATGGATTGTTGAATTTCTCCAAATCCATCCTACCTGCAAACCGTGGAGGGCGAATGGACGCACCTCTGGTTCTGACCACGCGATTGAACCCCTCTGAGATCGATAAAGAGGCTCTCAATGTCGACTGCTCGTGGCAATATCCGCGCTCATTCTATGAGGCCACGCGCGAGCAACCGCATCCTTCTGAACTCAAGTCACAAATCGAAATCGTAGAGCATCGTCTTGGCACAATCGGCGACCTGCGCGGCTATGGTTGGACACACGACTCCGGTGCCCTCGATGCCGGACCTGCAAATTCATCCTACAAGACTCTGGAGACAATGGTCGACAAAATGAGTGCGCAGTTAGCCTTGGGAAGCCTCCTCCGTCCTGTTGACGTCTCGAGGGTTGCCAGCCAGGTCATCGAGTCTCACTTCCTACCTGACCTGCGGGGCAACCTCGTCGCCTTCACTCGACAGAAAGTGCGCTGCGTACGATGTGGCCATTCGTATCGGCGAATGCCTTTGGCGGGAAGATGCATACAAAGAAAACAGAATGAAGGAGGCTTGTCGAATGGACGTGATGATGGGTCCTCTATGTGTAGTGGGAATGTTGTGTTGACCGTGTCCGAGGGCTCTGTTCGTAAGTACATCAAAGTCACCCGACATGTCATCGAAAACTACGGTGTCGACCTTTACACACAGCAACGAGTCGACTGGCTTTCTGACAGCGTCGACTCGCTTTTCAACGACGATACAGTCACAGTAATGACGCTTGGCGACTTCCTTTGAGAAATTTAGTGAAAGCGTCGTAGTCACTTGATTTTACGCGGAAATACGACGCTCAAACGAGAAAACCGAGATGTTGCAGCACTTTGGCCATCCACTGTAATTTGACGAGCTTGCGCTCGGGATCTGTCGCACCAGACCAGGCCCCTACCAAATCGGTGCGTGTACCGAGCAATTTGATGCGCTCGCGTGAGACACCAAGTGCGCGAGCGAAGCAAACGGCTCGATCCCCATCGGTGAATCCACCCGGATTGTGCATCCCTTCGATAGGTTCGGGCGTCTGATGAGTGAGTACGATAGGCGGTGGAGTTCGTCGCGCGCTCGAGAAAGCGAGCAATTCGGACCACTCGGCAGTATTGTCGCCGTGCGCGTGAAGAATAATCGGAATTCCGCGTTTCACTGCAGCCACTGTCCCCTCGCCGCCATCGGCATCACTCACAACACAGGCCAAACGTGACCAAGCTCGATCGGCCATCGAATCTGGAAGAGTGTCGAGCACGCCACAAGAGCCGTCGGCTGCAATCAGGAGAGTATTGCCTGTAAGAACTTCCTCAACCTCCTCAATGGTGATTGCTGCACCGAGAATCGCAACATCTGTCTCTCGTAGAACAAGCCGTCTGTGCAACGAAGCCACCGTCTGAACTCGCCGTGCACGAGCCCAAGATTCAACATCGCAAGACTCGACCTCAGAGAGCAGTGCATGTGCACTCTCGACATCCTCCGCCAGGCCCCAGTCGAAGTGCGTTCTCACCTCATTTTGCAATTCCAGCAAGCGAACATCCACTGCAGCAAGGTCGGTTGGCTTACTCTGCATCCAAGGACTCTCCAGTGGAAGGATTCGGTGAGGCTTGAAATACCCTCTCGATACATTACCACTCACCATGCCGATGCCGCTCACACCTCCGAGCATCGAAGATGAGTCTGTGCTCGCACGATACCCCTTCCTACCGCAGAGCCGTGAATACATCCTCGGCCAACTCAGCGGTAACGGAATCAATGTCGAGGGGCTCATTGAGGAACCATGGCTCGAGGATATCCGTCGTCGCGGTAGTCTACGCCTCGTCGAGTCCGTCGTCCACAAGGAAGGAGTCGATTCGGCAACCACCGTCGACATCTCTTCTGACGTCGGTCGAATGACTGAGGCTCTCTCATTCCTTCACGCCATGCTAGTGGTCTGCGCCTCCTTCGAGGATCGTCTCCTCAATCGCTGGGTAGAGGGAGAAGCCAGTAGGGCCGACCAACTCTTCGGTATAGATCGGCCCAATTTCGATATCATCGCCCGCACATATCTTTCCGATATCCGTAGCGAGGCGATACCCGGCACGACCGAGATTGTCTATCACGTGCCGATGGTCGATTTTCTCGAACTCTGCCCAAAGATTACGGGCGGTTATTGGCGCTTGATCAACCGCCCGGTCAAAGCCGGCTGGGTCAGGATGGATCCGGCTAGTGGAGAAACCAGTCAACAGCGGACTGCGCGCCTACTAAAGGAGCGCGTCCGACTATCTCTTACTGAGGATTGTGTCGATAGGATGGCGAAGATGGACGATGCATTCGCCGGACTCTTCGCGGATCCGGTTGACCGCATTCTCGGCTTGCTCTCAGAACGTGTCACAGCCGAGATGCCGATGACAGCAGCAGTCCGCGAGGACTGGCCGCCTTGCTTCGAATCAGCCGTTGCCGAACTAGCCCAAGGAATCAACGTAAATCACACAGGTCGGCTTTTCCTCGCTGCAATGTCAAGAGCTATGCTGCACACACCCGAAGTCACGTGCTCATTCTTCGAGAATGCCCCCGACTACAATGCGGAGACTACTTCCTACCAAGTTGGCCACGTCTATGAGCATCAATACACGCCTCACGGATGCTCTTCTCTCAAGACAGGTGCTCGCTGTCCTGTGAGTCCTGGAGACGATCGTTTGTGCGATCAGGAATGGATGAATCACCCTCTCAAATATCTGCGAGCGAAGCAGCGGCGGCGCTATCAGGAAGAGAGTCTCAATGAAGCCGCCGACGAATCGCCAGAACGCACCGAAGGTGCGTCAGAAACGAACGATACGGACGATTCTTCATAATGGAGTAGACCCCATTGCGCTTCGTAGCAGGGGATTGGAACATGGTGCGCACACTCGTCCTCACTATCGACCGAGACAATGATCTTGGCGTTAAGGCAGGAATCAGAGGTCCTGTCATCGGCCGTAAAGCCACCCTCACAGCAGCTCTCAGACTTGGTATCGCCGACCCTGAGGAATCAGATACGAATGCGATTCTCGGTGCGCTACATCATCACGACCGTCTCGTTGAGCGCACCGAAGGTGACGACGAGGTCGAAATTGCAATTCTCACCGGCGATGTCCGCGTCGGACCACGCTCCGACCGCGCCATCGCCAGTCAACTCGACGAGGTGATTCAGGAATTCCAGCCAGATACTGCCGTCCTCATCACCGATGGTGCCGATGATGAGGCCTCGCTTCCAATCCTCACCTCACGAGTAAGGGTCGACCACGTCGAGAAGATTATCGTCAGACAATCGAAAGGAATCGAGAGCACTTACTACTACATCGCCAAGGCAATCGAAGACCCTCGTTGGCGAGCGAGATTGTTGGTTCCTGTCGCACTTTTCCTAATCATTTTCGGATTGGGATTGATTTTGCCCAACGGCGCTGTGCTCATCGGTTCAATGCCGTTGATCATCGGAATCTGGATTCTTGCAAAGGGATTGGGTTGGGAGCATCAACTGGAGCGTTTGATGATCGATATGAGAGAAAGCGCTACTGGGGGAATCTGGTCATCGCTATTATGGGGATTATCTATTGTTTCGGTGCTATTTTCTATCCTGACTTTCTATTCAGTTTTCTACGGCGAAACTACCGAATTAAATGCCTATGTTTTGGACACCTTTACTCGTATTGATTCCTTTGACTTGGACTCAGTCAATCGAAATTTTGCAGTTTGGGTAATTGCTATTGACCAAGCTTTGACTTGGATTCTGGTCGCTGCCTTCTCATTCGTTCTCTCACTTGGTGTTCTGCGTTGGAAGGAAGGCTCGTTCACCGGTCAAAGTATGCTTTTGATTGGCCTTGGTGCTGTAGTCTATTCAATCTCCAAGGCTGTGATTGAGGTGACTCTGGCTGAACTCGGCGGCGGGGATTACGACATCACTGCGGGTAATGTCTCGGACACCTGGTTCTTCCCAATCCTCGCGATTGTCTTCTACTATCTTCTGAAGACTGCAATTGATTCGGTAACTGCTGAGACTGACGATGATGGAAGCAATCGTTACTGGGGCGTCTGATTCGAATTCTGCTCGGCAGTGGATCAACGTTCGTAGGTCATCTCCATCTGACACGAAGGGCAGATGACCTTGATTGGGCGAATATCAGGGATACCGAGTGGAGCCGAGCAATTGGTGCAGACGATGGCCTGTGAGACCTGCTTCTGACGCTTCTTACCATCGTGGCTGGGGTCGTATGAGACTCGGAACTTTGAGGTGTCAGTGACGTAATTAGGCGAGTCCTCGCCGTGGTCCTCAACCTCAGTTCGGGAGAATATAGAGGTGCTCTTAGCGACCTCAGGAGTGATTGCAGAATCGATTCTACTGCTCGAGGAGCCTGCTTCGACCGAGTCGAGTTCAGCCTGGACTTCGGCTGCAGTCAGGCCCGTTTCAGTTGCAACTCGGTCGATTGCGAGTGTCAGCTCGTATTCGTCCAAACCCATGAGTTGCTGCAATTTGACTGCGGGTATCTTACTCATATCGCTCCCTCTCGACTCCTTCAGATGACGCGGGCCTTTCCACCCCTTTGAATGCCCGCTATCTTGGCTTCGCTCGTAGGGTATCGCTAAGAGCGTTCGATTCCGCTCTCGGTGTGCATGTTCCCTGAGTGTCTTGAGTGCAGGGGCATACGTGGGATGTGCGGCATCAACCCCTGCCCACTACTTGCAGAGGTGCGAAGTCAACTCCCTGTGGTCGAACCAACTTCGATAGATGAGATGGTTGGACCCAGTCCGCCACAACTGTTCGTTGGTCGCTACGGTTACCCAGATGTGCGGGCTGGGCCTAGTGCCAGTTGGTTGTCTGAAAATGATTCAGAATTTGCTCCGAGTGCGACCGGAGATCCTGCTGATTTGTTCGGTCGCCCACTCGAAGAGGTTGCTGCCCGTCATGCCAATCTGATTACTGGCGGGCAGCGGATGAAAGTGCAAGAGGCTCAGCGGCCGGGCCAAATGTTAGAAACGACTCAAGAAATCGCTATGGCCGCTCGCTCGGTCGATGTTGAACTGGATTTCGCGAGCCCTATTCGCATCGGTCGCTCGCCGACCTTCGACAGTATGAGCACACCTCTTGGTCCGACAGGTGAGGTTCTGAGGGCCGAAGTGGTTGGGCATCCGAGCATACCTCGCAAAGTCGATTCCATCGCTGACGAAACCGACTTGCTAGCAACTGATGCGATGGATGAGTTGAGCGCCTCTTCCATCGGCGAGGCGCATATCTCTCGCTTACTCTCTTCAGGAATCCTCGGACGTGAATCAGCGCGTCGGCTAGTCCCAACGCGCTGGAGTATTACCGCTACTGATGATATGCTTGGAAAGCGACTGTGGCGAAGGGCGAGAGATCTTCCTTCTATCGACAAGGTATTGGTCTACGAAGCGACCTATCTTGACAATCGCTTCCACATAATCCTGACACCCGGACTATGGGCATTCCATATGCTAGAAGCCTGGACCAGAGGCTCGCTGTGGAGCGATTCTGGTAAAGTTCTCGGAGATTGGGAAGAGATGGAGCCACGAACGAAATATGCTGATCGCGTCACTGGAGCTTACTATGCTGCACGTTTGGGCGTCCTCGAACACATGCTCTCAGTAGGACGCTCAGGAGCCTGTTTGATCTGGCGTGACATCGGTGAAGGTTACTGGGCTCCTGTCGGAGTTTGGCTGATTCGGGAAACTGTACGGGAAGCAATGAAACAGACTCCGAAGCAATTCGATTCTCTGAAGGAGGCTGTCGATTATGTTGGACCGCGCGTCTCATCGCCAGATGATTTACGCAACTCTTGGTTTGTGAAGCGCGGTCAGCAGACTCGGCTCGACTCATTCTGAGTCGAGCGAAGAATCGAGGAAACTCGCGACAATTTCCCCCTCGGCCTTTACTAATTGCTCAGCCACCGTTGATTTGGAGAGGCCGAGCTTGTCTGCGAGTTCCCGGATTGAAGTGCGCTTAGGGGCCTCGTACCAACCACTCTCATGAGCGAGGCGAACTACCCGATGCTGTTGCAGGGTCGGTCCTTTCTGGACCAATCCTTCTGACCCTTTTGCCGAGGTGACCCGTTCTACAGGCACCTTCGATCGGATATCTGTCAAGAAGCGAACCATCGCCTCGTGGCGGCCAGCAATTTGCAACACCAAGCCGTTGGCCGTGAAGTTAGACCCAGCAAGGATAGCAAGGTCGCCGCTGTGGAAGTAATGGCCGGCGAAATCGGCGGAGAATTCCAACACTATGAGATGATGAGTCAGGATGGTTGAATTCCACTCCTCAAGAATCTCAACGAGGCGGATCCCTTCGACATAGGTCCCTGGTGGAGGGCAATTGCCATCGATGGTAATGCACTCCACCATAATACGCAGATTTCCATCGACCATTCCGAGCATCGAGCGAAAGTCCCAGGAGATGCACTGCAAGGCTGCTAGGGCTCGAGCATCGTGTTCAAGAGAGGCAAAAGCACACTCAACTCGGACCGCTCGCATGTGATTGCCTCGCACCTCTCAGTCCCCCCTAGTCGTTTTCAAGGTGCTCGACCACCACTGGAGGGGCACGAATGGCGAATCGCCACCCGCATCCCCTTGCATCGCGGTTCACTCCTTGCCGCGCTTCCTCAGTGCTTCTTCAGAGGCGACGATTGCTCGGGCAACCTCTGGTGAATAACCGGTTTCGACCAACTTCTGGAATTGGTCTTCAGTCACTGGTTCAATCGACTTCGGAGTCTCTATTGATTCCGTCTTAACCGCCCAAACCGCTTCTTCGTCGCGCATCGAATCGAGGACTTCTCGAGTTCCATCGCGACTTTCGTCACCGCGTCGTCCGCGGCTACGAGACTGCATTACTGCTCCAACCATTCCGACTAGAGCGAGGCAAGCGATAGCGGCCATTAGAACAGGAGAGTCGGTGACGGTTTCTACTATTCCGCGTGGTAGAGACATGTCCTCAATCGAATCCCAGCAGCCATCGCGGTCGATGTCAGTCTGCTTGGCGGAGGTCCAACCGATGGCTCCATGAGCACACTGATCGCGAGTGTCAGGGACTCCATCGTTATCGTCATCCAAGTCGAATTCGTCCATACATCCATCGCTATCGTGATCTATTGTCACACGATTGCTGACTGGGCAAGCATCGTCGATATCGAGTATTCCGTCGCCATCGTCATCTTGGTCCTCGGTCGCGTCGGCGCATCCATCGCGGTCACGGTCTGAATTGAGAGCCGAAATCCAACCCGGATTCGGATTAGTCTCGCAATTATCCTCAGATGATTCGATTCCATCATTGTCGAGGTCGGTGTCCTCATTTCTGTCATCGCAACCATCGAAGTCTGCGTCAACGATATTCGGAGACATGCTGCGGACGCATGAATCTTCAGCGTCGAGGAATCCATCTCCATCGTCGTCTAAGTCCTCTTCTGAATCGTGACATCCGTCACCATCCCAATCAGTCAATGGGCTTGAGTCCCAGCCGAACTTGCCTGTCGTGCACAGATCCTTGTCGTCAAGAACACCGTCATCGTCGACGTCAGCATCCTCGTAGATGTCATTGCACCCATCGCCATCGTGATCATTGACCTCATTCGAAGTCCAATCGAGCATTCCGTAGGGGCATGAGTCATCGCGGTCGAGGACTCCGTCATTATCGTCATCGAGGTCTTCCTCGTAGTCCTGACATCCATCTGAATCGTGATCATAAGCTGCTCCTGTCCAACCGATGGCTCCGGTCGGGCAATTGTCATCGATGTCGAGGAATGGATCATTATCGTCGTTATCATCCTCATCCGCGTCACGGCATCCGTCACCATCGTGGTCGGTGGAGAAGGTAGTCCAGTACTGAGCCCCATCAGGACACTGGTCGAGATGGTTTGGTACCAAATCTCCGTCGTTATCAATATCCTCAAGCAGGTCATCACAACCATCGCCATCAGCATCGACTCGATCCGTGTTCATTGCACCCATCGGGCACTCATCCAGCAAATCCTCGACGCCGTCGTTGTCGTCATCGAGGTCCTCGGTAGCGTCCTTACAGCCGTCACCATCGTAATCGGTCATCGTGCCCGAGTACCAACCAGTCTCGCCGAATTGACATTGATCATCCTCATCGGCGACGCCGTCCTGATCGTCATCGTTCCAGTCATTTTCATTCACCAAATCGACTCGCACAGAGCGCTGGGCATTTGCAAAGTTATCCGTTGTCGATTGGACTGTAACTAGAACATCGAATGACTGGTCGCCATTTACTAGTCGGATATCGGGCGCGCGAAGAAGCAGGAATACCTCTTCATCACCACCTTCAGTGATTGTAGTCGTAGGCTGGTAATTCTCGCCGAAGCCCACTGTGACATCCCAATCATCTAGGGCACCTGCGACCTCAATCGTTACAGGATCAGCAGAGCCTGGAATTTGGATTCCTCGAAGATTCATTGCCACCTCAACTGATTGTCCAGGCTGCATGGATACATGACCAGACTCAGTAGGATCGAGGTCGAGGGCCATATCATACAGGTCTTCGTTCCACTTGCAGACATCCCACTTATTCGCCTGGCTATCAGCCTCAGTACAATCATTGGCAGTCCAAGCGATGGTGCGCTCAGGCCATGCAAACTTGACTATTGGCTGAGCGCTCGCATCGAATTCGCTGCCGAAGACTCCCATCAGATTCTGTGTGCTGCTTGCAATTGTACGCGTGTTGACTACACTGTATGCCTGTGTGAGATATCGGTTCAACGGCAGCTCTTCGAATCCGTTCATCACCGGAGCTTGGATTCGAGTCCAACGCAACTCGACGACGCCAGCATCTCCAGCCTTCGCCTGTTGTGTCTCAAACCATGTGATGTGAATCGAGCCGTCGCGGTCGAAGTCAACTCGTGGGTTCGCTCCCCAGATTAGATTCGATTGCAGAACCGCGGTATCCTTCACCGTCATTACCTCCTCGAGGACAAGCCCATTCGGCTCGCCGTCGAGGACTCCTTGACGGTCTGGATCGAGTTGCATGTAGTGCAATTGGCTCGGCCCTTCCTTCGACGGGAAAACACTGCGTCCATCGATCCAGACGATGTGGATATTGCCATCTTCATCGACATTGACTTCTGGATTCACGGCCCAGCCATGACCCTTCGAAATCTGCGTATCATTCACCAAAACAAGATGGCCGAGGGTATCCCATCCACCACCGTCTTCTCGCCAATACCAATCGGTGTCCGGGCCGATATCTTCCTGATATTGGCCCGTGATCTCATCGATTGTGTGTCCGGAATCCCCCACTGACCATGTCGAGCGGGGGTTGGAAAGCATCGAGTATGGATTGAGGACAGTGAGGAAGGTGTTGGTTGCACCGCTTCCAGTGGTGATGTTGATGATTGCACTGACCATCTGATTCATCTCATCAGTGTAGGAAGCTATTGGCAATTGCACATCGTCAATCCAAGCCGTATCATTACCGCTAGATACTGAACCATCCTTCATGTACTTCCACGTGTAAGTGTGGTACCCAGACGTCACTGCTGCAGTGTAAGTACCATTGCTCTCTCCCGACCAGGCTGAGGTGAAGGAACTGGTCGAACAACTTGGGTTGTCTACACAGAAGAGTAGGTAGTCATAATTCGCTTCGCTCGAGATGGAATAATTGAACGAAAGCGTTCCTGCATTCATAGCACCAGCGTACTCAAGGGTTGAGTGTTGGCTGTCGCCAATTGCTCCTGCCTGAGCAGAATAGTTGCCACCCAATACTCGATTGTAGTCCTGGACGAACCAATTGGCTGCGCCCGAATTAGACCAACTAGTGGTGATGTAAGTATTCTCGAAATCGCCGTGGAATTGGGTTAATTCCTCGGTTGGATAGTAGAACATCTCTCCGCCTGCATCAGTATTCTGCACGGTCGTACCATTGCAGGTCCGAGCGTGAACACCCACGTGACTCATGTCAGGACAATGTGCTAGACTCGTCATGTGGTGGCGCACATGAGTGTCATTGTATTGGATCGTGCTCGGCCCGTAGACAAGCGTTCCAGCGACCGGCACAGGAATCACGCCAGCCTGTAGACAGGCAGCGTGTGACTCGTTGATGCTCTGGTAATCATCGGCGTTGAGAGCGGGGGAACCGCCGAACGGACCCTCGTCTGAGACTGGAATGACTAACTTGGTTGCATTCGGATTCCAGGCGTGGTCAACCGCGGTAGGAGGGTTACCTGGAGCGCTGCCCGAGGCATCCCTCCACGACTCGCAGGCCCATGTCGAACCCGGACCCCACATCTCAGAATAGTAGCCCCAATCCGAGGGGATACTCAGTGCTGAACCGTTGTAGACTACTTCGGTTAGAGGCCTGATTCCACCCGAGGTATCACTGACATTCTGACCGAGTGAGGTCGAGCGGGGTCCATTGGATCCATCGTTACCAGTTGTAATCGCGTTTGCGCAATTTTGGTGAGAGTTTGCATTGTGCATATTGCCACTCAGTGTGTAGAGAGTCTCAAGCACGGTGATATTCGCCGCCTCGAGCATTGGCTTGACACCGGCGAAGTTCTCGCCAGTAGTCAACGTACCACCATAGAAGACGGCACACATGTCGATCCATTCTGTCGTCATCGAACCAGATGAATCGAGTAGCCCGACGTACTCAACAATCGAACCACGGGTATCTTCCCAGACGATGACGACGGTATTGTTCGCGCCGATACTAACCGCTGGGTTGCCTCGGTGACCCAGAGCTGGGGTCACGAGAGTTGCGTTGATGAGGACTTGGAAGCCATTGTTCGGGTCCTCGGAGAGCATGCAGTAGTAGATCAGTGGGCTGCCGAAGTAGATGCCTTGCGGGTCATAAGTGTCGACCCATACAATGTGAACGGCGTCGTACGAATCGACTGCGATGTCAGGCGAGGAACGAGTTCCAGTTCCATCAGCGACCGTGTGCGAAGCGATGGTCATGTTCTGGATATCTCCAGCAGAGCCGTCGAGATCATCCTCGGATGGGTCAAGAAGCGTGTAGAGGATGTCGGTGTCGGTAATCTCCCAGACGATATGAGCTCGGCCTTGTGAGTCGATTACCATCGCTGGACTCGAAAGTGAAGTAGCATTGGCGTCACCGACCTGTGTGGTCGAAATCAAGACGGTGTCTACACCCGATGAAATCTGAATTAGAGCGTAGCGTAGCAACGGAGTACTGGAATTTTCGATCCAGACAAGGTGGATGCGATTTGAATCGTCCATCACTCCCATGACGTCGATTGGATTGTTAGCATTGAGATTGCTCAGAAGGGTTTGAGCGTCGCCTTCATCGACCGTTCCATTGGCCGTAGGGAACCTCGTCAGCTGCTCTGCCAACTCATCTGATTCAGTTGAAATTGCTAGCAACGAAGGTGCTGCGAGCGAGGCCAGCATGAGTAAAACGAGGGCTGATGCGAGCTGGGCTCGCTCGACTTCGATTCTGCTGTTCATTTTGGTGTTCAAGGCGCTCAGAGTGGAGGTTCGGCTTCCGACCATATCGGTCGAGAGGATTGTTCTACCATAGAGGATGGACCGGACAGGTCCGAATCAGGCGAAAAATCGCATGAATTAACTGGAATTCGGGGCGTCATCATTCTCCACGCTTTCGGCGAATGTAATCCGAATAATTACCTGGCCAAATCCAGAGACTGCCATCACCGGGCAACTCCCAGATGGTATCGCAGATTCTGTCGAGGAACCACCTGTCGTGACTCACGGTGATTATGCTGCCCTCATAATCCTCCAGAGCCTCTTCCAGAGCCTCCTTGGCATCGGTATCGAGATGGTTCGTCGGCTCGTCGAGTAGAAGCAGATTATTGTCCTCGAGCAAGAGTTTGAGCATGGCGACTCGCGCTCTCTCGCCGCCACTTAGTTTCGAGAGCTTAGTTTCGACCATTTCACTGGTGAATTGGAAGCGGCCTAGGAGGGAGCGAATGTCTCCATAATCCATGCGCGGTTTGAGTGAGCGAACCTGATCGACAGGCGTCATGTCAAAGTCGAGGGAGCGGTGATCTTGATGGAAATATCCTATCTGAACGCCCGGCTTGACATCGATGGTTCCTTCATCGAGTTTAATTTCGCCTTGAATGATGCGCAGTAGAGTGGTTTTTCCTGCGCCATTCGGCCCAACAATGCCTATTTTTTGAGCTCTCGAAACCGATAATTCAAGACCCTTGATGATCGGTCGATTGAGTCCATCGAAAGTAAGTGATGCTTTGTGGAAGTCGAGGACTTCAAGACTGCTCTTCTCTGTCGATTCCAATCGGAAATTCAGTCCTCGTCGTTCGCGCGGTTTGAGGGACTTCAACCAACGTAATTCACCCTGTGCGCGCGCGAGCAAGAATCGTTTCTGAGAGATCGATTTGTCGTATTTATTCGCGCGTTTCATCGACTGCAATGCACCGGTCAGGCGTTTCACTTCGGCTTGGGTTTTTTTGATGCGGTCAGCGAGTGTTTGGAGGAATAGTTCCTTTTGCTGCAGGTACGAACTGTAGTTTCCAGGGTAACCTTTCGCTCGGGTGTCCTGAATCTCAACAATGCCATTGCAAACGCGGTCGAGGAAATACCGGTCGTGACTGACTATGAGCAGAGCGCCCTCGAATGTAGTGAGGAAGGTCTCGAGCCAATCGAGGGTAGCGAGGTCGAGGTGGTTCGTCGGCTCGTCAAGGAAGAATACGTCGATTTCAGAGAGACCGACAAGTTGGCGCGCAAGGGCGACTTTCGCTCGCTCGCCTCCTGAGAGTGAGGCGAGAGGTATGTCAAGTGGGTGGTGAGCGAGGTCAAGAGCGCGCAAAATCTCCTGTGCGTGACTTGCGACATTTGTGCCTCCACTGCGAGCCATCAAAGACTGCAATTCTTGGTAGCGATCGATGTCAGGTTGCCAATCACCCTCGTAGAATGCAGGCTCTGCCATCCTAGCTTCGAGGGAAGTTATCTCATCCTCAAGTTCCTGAAATTGGCGGCCTCGCCGATTGATTTCTTGTTCGAGGGTTGCACCCTCATCAATGTCTCGAATTTGTGTTAGGAAAGCGAGGCGCAGGCCGGGGGCGAATACGATGTCTCCGATGTCTTGATCCTGATCGGAAATGGTTCGCAGTAGAGTGGTTTTACCAGCGCCGTTATGGCCAACTACGCCGATGCGATCGCCTTCGTCAATGCGTAGATTAACGCTGTCGAGAACCTTGACTGGACCGAAGGCGCGGTGCACATCCTCGATGCGAATGAGCTCGCGCGCCATGGTCGGGCGGCTTGCCGCGCCTTGATGTGTGCATCGGTCAAGAGTTGAGAGCATCGAGCCTAGACTGATCGATGCGTTCCCATTCGAAGTGCCCTGCCTCGGTTGGTGGGCGACCGAAGTGTCCGCCCGCAGCGGTTGCTGAGTATAGCGGGCGGTTGAGTTTGAGTTGGTGCGCGATGGCGGCTGGCCGGAAGTCGAAGACGTTGGCCACGCGTGTGGTCAATTCGTCATCACTGATCGTGCCGGTCCCGAAAGTCTCGACGCGCAAGCTGACTGGAGCGGCCACGCCGATGACGTAAGCGACTTGAATCTCGCAGCGGGAAGCAAGTCCTGATGCGACAACATGCTTGGCCGCCCAGCGTGCATAGTAAGTGGCGGAGCGATCGACCTTGGTAGGATCCTTGCCGGAGAAAGCCCCACCGCCGTGTCGAGCCATCCCGCCATAGGTATCGACGACGATTTTCCGACCTGTGATACCTGCATCTGCGTAAGGGCCACCAGGGTCGGCGAAGCGGCCCGTTCCATTGACGTGCAGAATGTAGCCATCCCCAATCCAGTGGGCTGGAATCGCGTGCTCCACAACCTCGCTCTTGATGACCTCTCGAATGTGGGCTTGCTCGGCTTCGACGTCCCCTCCAAAGCGATCTTTCAGAGCGTCATCATGCTGCACTGCGACTACCACAGTGTGGACGCGCAGTGGATTACCGTCATCGTCGTACTCGACCGTTACCTGGCTCTTTCCATCCGGTCGAATCCAATCGATTTCGTCATTGGCGACAATCATATCGAGACGGCGGCAGATGCGCTGAGCGAGCGCGGCAGAAAGAGGAAAGTAGCGACCGTGTAATTGCCCGCCGGTCTCGGTCTCAGTGCAGGCGTATCCGAACATCATTCCTTGATCGCCTGCACCAACATCATCCAGTGAGTTTCCATCGACACCTTGAGCGATGTTCGCTGCCTGTGTCGTCACATTGACTTGGACATCGCACAAATCACTCGAAGTCGCATCCATGCCAATCGCGTGATTGGTGTAGCCGATACGAGCAGCTGTAGAACGAGCGATTGCCTCGTAATCGGGTGCATCGCCATCAAGACTGACTTCTCCTGCAAGGATAATCACCGCTTTGTGGCTCATTCCTTTGACCATAGTTTCGACTGCGACGCGTGCGCTAGAATCAATGTTCAGACACGCGTCGACAATCGCATCAGATATTGCATCACAGACTTTGTCAGGATGCCCTGCGCTCACCGATTCGGAGGTGAATAGAGCAGTCATGGTTCATCCGGCCGTCCAGCCATATATGGGTTTTCGGCGGGCTGAATATCTCATATTCTCACAGAACAATTCAGCCGATGCATTGAGAAATGGAGCCCTTTCGGAGGCAATATGGCAATCATGGCTGAATCCGATGATCTGGGGCCGGTACTCTTCCCAGAGCAAGTCGTCAATGGCTTGCCAACCATCTATTCATTCCAGTCATGCCCCTTTTGCTTCAAGATTCGTGCACTGCTTGGAAGTCGTGGAATCCGCTACGCAGACGTCGAGGTCGAACCAATGAAAAAGGCCGAACTCGATTGGTCAGAATGGAGCGCAGTGCCCGTATTTGTCGACTCGGATGGAACCGCAATGAACGAGTCGAATGACATTCTGCATTACATCGATTCGCAGCATGGTAACCTCTTCCCTCG
>Ga0066836_10000343_pt1 | contig 21825 bp, 28 predicted proteins | sample ETNtaG_18_FD_71568 | JGI IMG/M metagenome (GOLD analysis project Ga0066836, IMG submission 71568) | Marine microbial and viral communities from oxygen minimum zone, Eastern Pacific Ocean - ETNP201302SV91 | ecosystem: Environmental > Aquatic > Marine > Oceanic | place: Pacific Ocean: Eastern... | reverse complement strand
TTCTTTTTGAAGATCACACGATCTCCATACATCTTATCCATGAGTTCTGGTAGGAACCCTCTCACATCCTTCCTGTACTGTGCTCCATTAGCACATACAGCATAGTCTCCATCAAACTCACACTCTTTATTCAGAATCCGTTCAACGCTCGAGCTGGGATGTCTAGTCTCCCTGAGGGTTTCTGGGGAGATATTGTACTGCATAATAAGATGAGGATAGAGGCTATTGAGGTCAAAATTAACAACCCAATCATAGCGTCCTGGTTTCGGTTCCTTGACATAAGCTCCTGCGTACTTTGCGTCTTTATCAGTTTTAATTTTAGGAGGTATGACAATACCTCTCTTCTTTAGGTAGTTATATATGATTGTATCCCACATACGAACTTGATAAAATACATCTTCGTAATTCACCTTGGCTTCATATGCCATAGTGAGTGCGAGTTCAATCAACTTCATCTTGCCTTCCAAACGGTCAACAAGTTCTACGTCAATTATATTATACTCTACAAATTTTTTCCACCCTTGTGTATAGAAGTCTTTAAATGTGTCGAATTCACTATGGTCTAACTTCTTCTGTCCCAATTCTACACTAGCAATATAATCCAATCTATAAGACTCCTGTGCCTTATAAGTAAACTTCTTATAAAGGTCAAGATAGTCTAACTGAGATACACCACCAATATCATATGAAAGCTGTTCTCTTCCCATGATGACATGTCTGTCTTCTGTCACCAAACCCCAAGGAGATAATCTCTTCTTAAGTTTCTCACCTAGAATACGATCTATCCTACGAACAATATATGGTATATCATACAGTTTACTATTCCATCCAGTAATAACCTCTGGGGTATTCTCTTCTATCATCCACCAATTGATGAAGTCATTTAAAAGATCATACTCATTATTAAATTGCTTGTAATAGAGATTATCTTGATGTGTCTTAAATGGACCTTTACCCCAAGTAATAATCTCTTTAGTGGCATAATCCTGAATTGATATAAGAAGTATCTCCTCAGCAGCAGATTCTACATCAGGGAATCCTTGTTCAGACTCAACCTCAATATCAATGGTTACTAATTTAATTTTACTAATATCAAACTTCAGTTCATCATCAGGATACTTCTCAGATATGTACTGGTAAATAAATCTCTCGTTACCATACACATCAAAACCTGGTACAGGTTCATACTTCTTTATAAATTCTCTAGTCTCACGAACAGTTCCAGGTTTAACAGGTGCTACCTGCGTACCATCAAGAGTCTTATAATGGGTTTTCTTCTTAGGTGATTCAACAAAAAGGGTTGGGTAAAACTTCTCACGGGTTGCGAAGTGTTTTCCATCTTCATAACCACGAACTAAGAAGTTGTCCCCAACCATTTGAACGTTCGTATAGAACCTCATTACGAGTTTAGACTTTCATAAGTATCTTTTATTTTACCAAGTGGTTCGCATATAGTCAAGATCTTGTCAGAACTAATCATAAATTCTTTTTGATTGGTTAGTTCACCCATCCAAGGTTGCAAAGTAGCATTACCATTCTGTTGAGGAACAATGTTATATGGGTTCTTGATTTTGCAATCAGGTTCTCCAATGTCTGCTCCAACTTCTTCAATCTCAGCAACTACTGTACCTCCAGTATGAAATACAATTAATTGTGGTTTAAGTTCATCTGCCATTTAACTATCCTCCTCAGGAATTACGATTGTTTTTTCTTGGGTCTCTTCCTTTTCCTTTAGAACATCATTCATATACATTGATGATAGTTCATCAACTGGGTCAATAAAAGTGACGATCCAATCCAAGGGTACTGGGAACCTAGTTCCTTTACCTAAAGGAATCCAAGGTGCTAATTTGATATCAAAAGAAGCACCACCACTTTCTTTATTAACAATAGGTTCTGAAGTATTTACAACACATGGTTTAATAAAGAAGTATCCAACAACCTTATCATCCAAAAGCATCTCTTCAACCTTTGTAATGATCTGTTCACCAGTTTTAATTACTGCTAGTTTATTTGCCATAATGGGTTATCTTTGTAGGTATTATACAGCCAATAAAAAGGGGTGTCAACTGGATTTTGCCAGTACACCCCCACTTTGCGGCGACGATATTCAGTTTTATTTATAGATACTCTTTTCGAGCATGATGTTCTGGAACTATTTTACCTAATCGAACGACGAGTAATCCGTCTCTAAATTCGACCTCTCGTACCTCGGTATCATCTGAGATTTGCCAGACCCTAGAGAAAGACCTGTTGGCCAATCCTTTATGTCTAAACGTTCCAACATCTTCCTGTTCTTCTTTGCTGCCTTGTACATGTAGTTTTCCAAACTCCGTATAGACGCATACTTCATCTTTCGTAAACCCCGCAAGGGCGATTTCGAGTCTCGATTCGACATTGTTTACTTCAATTAAATTATATGGGGGATAGTTTGATGTGGTCTCTTGTAGAGTCATGAACCGATCAAAATAATCGTCCATCCCTATACTGTTCTTCATTATCTTATCGAACAGTAGTGGCATATCTGCCGTATGAAAACGTGTTAGGTTAGTCATGATAGTAGCTCCTTAAATAAGCGAGTTTGTGTTTTGATGTCCCCGAAGGCGACACTATTATTTAAACACAAACACTCAAATGATACAATCGGATAACCAGAACTTTTTATTCGGTTAAGCGAATGGTGGACCCCAAACCCAAGTAACTAAAACTTTTCTAACCCCAGATTGTACGGTTTTTACCCTATGGTAAAGGTACGGTGGGAAGATATGAACGAGACCACGTTCTTTCGGAACTTCCACCTTTGGGAATAATTCAAACTGACCACCTTCATATTCTGAAGGATCACTCAACTGAACAACTACCGTAAATTTTCTAGCAGGAGTAGGACAGTTAGTATAATCAGTATGCCATTTATATTCTGAACCTTTACTATAGCAAGCATACTGAATATTATCGTCAAGTTGAGTTAAATTAAATCTATAATACTCAGTGTTTAATTGATGAACAACTTTAGATAATTGAGAGAATAACCAATGACTATCCTCATTATATCCAATCATAGTAACCCATGATTTTTTAATCTCATCATTAAATTGAGTACCACTATTCATATCAACCATGTCTTCAATACTATCTAACTGTTCTTCAGTAAAGACATTAGATGCATAGACAAAAGGGCACGTTGATCCTTGTGGTGGATTTAATGGTGCTATAGGAATACTCAAACAGATATCCCCCATATCTTGTCGCAGTAATCCCTAATAGATCTATCAGAAGAGAAGAATCCTGATCGTGCAATATTTAAAAGAGACATATTATTCCACTCATCTCTATTCTTCCATACCTCATTCACTGCATCTTGAGCATTAAGATAATCATCAAAATCAGCAAAGACACAGAATGGATCATTATTCAATAAGTTATCTAAGAGTGGTCTAAAGGTATCCTTATCACCCCCACTAAAATGCCCACCTTTAATAAGGTTAATCACTTCCCAAAGTTCAGCACTCATGTAGTGCTTAGGATCATAATTGTTCCTCCACAATTCTCCTATCTCAGATTCTGTCTTACCAAATAAGAAGAAGTTCTCTTTACCAACTAGATTACGTATCTCTACGTTAGCACCATCTAATGTACCAATAGTTAAAGCACCATTCATTTGGAACTTCATATTACCTGTACCCGATGCTTCCTTACCAGCAGTAGAAATTTGTTCAGATAAATCAGCAGCAGGATATACAAGTTCTCCTAACTTAACACTATAGTTTGGTAAGAATACTACACGTAACTTACCATCCATATCAGGATCACTATTAATTGTCTCAGCAATAGAATTAATAAAATGAACAATCAACTTTGCCATATAATATCCAGGTGCTGCTTTGCCACCAAATATTACTGTGCGAGGAACGAAGTCCTTTCCGTTTTTGATACGAAGATACTGGGCGATAACTTGAAGTGCAAGTAAGTGCTGACGCTTATATTCATGTATCCTCTTAACATGAACATCAAACATACTAGAAGGATCTACAGATATTCCTAGATTGTTAAAGATGTAACAAGCAAGATGATGTTTACCGAGAAGTTTTGCTTCTCCCAACTTCTCCAATAGTTCGTAAGATTTTTCCTCTTCTAACTTTTTAAGTTGTCCCATATCAGTAATCCAATCTGGACCACAATATTCAGTAAGAACCTCTGATAGGGAAGGATTACAAGATGCTATCCATCTACGAGGAGTAACACCATTAGTTACATTAGTAAACTTATGAGGCCATAAGTCATTAAACTCTGGCATCAATTGAGATTTAACTAAGTCAGAATGCAACTCAGCAACACCATTAACATGATGTGATCCTACGGTTGCTAAGTGTGCCATACGAACAAACTTATTACCTGTCTCATCAATGATAGATAACTTACTTAAGATTGATTCATTTCCAGGATACTGAAGACGAACCAAATTTAGGAATCTACGATTAATCTCATAGATTATTTCCATATGACGTGGAAGAAGATTCTTAAATAATTTAAGACTCCACTTCTCTAATGCCTCTGGAAGAAGAGTATGGTTTGTATATGCAATAGTCTTATGTGTTATCTCCCATGCATCTTCCCACTCCATATGACGCTCATCTACAAGCAATCTCATCAACTCTGCTACTGCAATAGAAGGATGAGTATCATTTAGTTGAACTGCATAATAATCTGGGAATTCAGTTAAAGGAATATTACGCTTCTCTAAACTCCTAAGCATATCTTGAAGAGATGCACTGACAAAGAAGAACTGTTGCTTCAATCGCAATGTCTTACCCTGATCTGTACCATCATTAGGATACAGTACCTTAGAGATGGTCTCAGAAGTAACACTCTGTTCTACTGAACCAAGATAATCTCCAATATTAAATGCATAGAAATCAAATGTCTCAGTAGCATCCGCTCTCCATAATCTTAATCTATTACAAGAATTAACCCTATACCCTAATTGCAATACATCATAGGGAACTGCTACTACCTGTTCATCAGGAACCCAACGTACTCTATAATGCTCTCTATCTGAAATATAATTCTCTACTCTACCACCAAATCCAACTAAAACAGATTCTTCTGGTTGACATAACTCCCATGGCCAATCTCCATGCAACCAATTATCGGTTATCTCAATTTGCTGATTGTCCCTTATAATCTGTTTAAAGATACCATACTTATACCTTATACCATATCCAGTAGCAGGAACCTTTAGAGTCGATAGAGACTCCATATAACATGCAGCCAGACGACCAAGACCACCATTGCCAAGTCCTGGTTCCTCTGCTTGTGCAACAACTTTATCTAAACAATAACCATATTCCTTTAATGCTTCTTCTGCCTCTTTAAGAATTCCTAAGTTAATAAGATTCCTATTAAGTTGAGGTCCAATTAAAAATTCTGCAGATAGATATGCGACTTCCTTCTTTGACTTTGGTTTACTATCCAACCAATAAGTCATCATCTGATCTCTCACAGCATAGCATAATGCCATATAGAAATCATGTGGTGATGCGGTATCAGGTCTTTTACCTAAAGTATAAAAAAGACGTTCACTGATACCATTATACAATTGTGACATAACGGTTGTACTGTTACAGATATTATACTCTATCTATTCAGTAACTTCCACTTTTTTCTTAGAACCAATGTTATATTTTTGTTCCAGGATCCATTCACCCTTATCTTTATATGCTAAAACCTTGATTTGGTTTAAGGGAGCAACATCAGATATGCTCTCAGCATTGACTACAGATATGAGACCCCAATCAGAAAGCAAACGAGCGATACGATTCCGACGCTGAACGTCGTTAACAGTAAGGTTAGCGTGTTTCCCATCTAATGCGAATAATTCTTTGAAGTGAGTAATATAATATCTACCTTGCTTATGAAGAATATGGCAAGATTGATATAACTTTTTCTCCTTCCTTGATGCTACACCAATTCTTGTTAAAGTCTCACGGACTTTTAAAAAATCATCTGGTTCGTTAAGCATAACCTCCACCATCATCTCAGGCTTCCAGTTAACTTGTGGTTCAATAGTACTACTAGTCATGTCATTCCACCAATGTCAAGTCGTTGTTTAATAAAATCGAGTTGTTCTTTGGATAAAATATTCAACGCTTGCATTGCTTTCTCATTACTATAACCATAGTATTGTTTAACAAGGTCAAGGTTACTAATCTTATCTTTCCGCATCCACGGAGAGAATCTCTTCCGTTTCCTCAGACTATTTAGATAAAATTTATATTGCATATCCTTATCTAAGGAAGGATATTTGTTCATTTCATTAGCAAAGAGAACGCAATCCAGGTGTCCAGACAGACATTTGTTAATAATGTATGGAGGATAAGACTTAATTGCATCAGGATCTTCAGTTAAATCCTCCTTGGTATGATTAATTGAATTTAACCATTCCTTCAATTCAGTCTTCATTAAATGACTCCATTATCGCATTAACACCAACGACTCTGGCGTTTGGATTTCTTGCAAGAGCAACTTGTCTTGCCTCCGCATAGTCTCTGGCATATACATCCTCATTAAAGAGTTTGCCAGCAACATACAACTTTACTCTACATTTCATTTGAAGAACTCCATTAAACTGCTCCTTTCATAATTTAGTAAAAGTAACTCCTTACGAGTACTTTGATCACCCATGTAATCTCCAGTAGATCTCATGGTATATGTTAGTTCATATTCCGCTGCATCCCAACCAGCAAATCTATCCTTTACTAATTGAGAATTATTATATGATACTAATTGGTGAGATTCACATGCCTCACAATCTTCTGCAAATTTATCATGATCAAATGTCTTATGCATTCCACCCTTCTTACCATATAGATTATCCTTAATATCATAAGGAGGATCTAAGTATATAAAGGAATCAATACCATTCTTTAAAACATCCTCATAAGAATAATTTGTTATAACCCAATTGGTTATTAACTCTTGGTAGTCTGGAAGTTTTTCAATTCCTCTAACAGTAAAGTTGGAGGTACTTGCCTGAGGTGAGAAGGACGAGGACTCAGTGAGACCAGAAAAAGAGCACTTGTTAACAACATAAAAAGCAACGGCACGATCAAAGTCGGATTGTTCTTTATCACTAATAATCTCCTTCGCTGTTTTAAAAAATTCTTTTGCCTTATCTGGTATATTATATTCCTCTTTAATCTCTAACAATCTCTCAGACATTTCCTTTCCAGATCCCTGAAGTTGCTGCCAAAATGTAAACAGTGGTTTATATAAATCATTTACCCAAATAGGTAAACCATCATACAACTTAGTAACATGTATAGCAAAAGACCCACCCCCAATAAAGGGTTCTCTATATTGCTCATAGGTTGCCAAATTAGGTAGATACTTCTCCATCTTTATACAAGCACGAGACTTACCACCAGGATACCTGAGAGGTGTTTTAAGAGACTTCAGGGACTTCTTCATAGAATGCTCTCTAGAGATTCTAGAAGTTCATTAGCAGTAATGTTCTTTGCAGTTGGTTTAACATTCTCAGCAAGCATAGTAAAGTCACCTGCTTGAAGTTTAAATGTTGCACCTGCACCATCAAGTTTGGATCTACTCTCAACAACATCCCAAGTAGTAACAGCAAGACTCATGTTCTTAGTATCAACTAAAAGCATGTACTCAAAGGTCTTCTCTAAGTTCTGTTTGCTACGACCAGGCATATTATTTTTTAGGATAACCTGTTTGCATGATCCATTCTTATTAAATAATCCCAAAGAACCTTTCATCTCATAAGGGACTCCATCATTGTCAACGAAGTCTTGACCATCTGCATAGTTACCAACATAAGTCAGTTGACCACCAGAATGCTTCTCAAAAGACTTCTCCTGTAGATAAGTCCTAAGAGGACGAAAGGCATTAGTTTTTAATTCTGTTGTGTTAGTTGCATCAACACAACCAAAAAAACTATTCAAATCACAAAGTTTAATGTCAATCATTAGGGAACAATAATACCGTCTTGTACGGAGTCAGGGGTTACAATTTTACTAAACTGATTTACGTAATGATCTATTAACGCAGGGTTAGGTTCACCAACATAAACAACATTACTCTTGTTAATTGTTACATCCTCAACAGGACTAGCAAGAAGAGGAGTCCATGATGCAAATCCAATGTTACCATCCTTAGTTGGAACTGCTACGATTCCTCCACGAATAGTAACTGATTCATCAGTCTCTTCTAATAAATCTGCTACAACATCTTCTGTTGTTACTAAACGAACGACTTTAACGTTCATTTCATTTCTGTTTCTTGGTTCTGTCATTTGAAGTTACATTCACACATTAGTTCAGTTAATGCCGCCATGAGATTAATCTCTTGATCTGCAACAAACGCTATCTGATATTGGTATTTTGCAATGATCAGAACTGCGGCAGGTATGCTGCTAGGTTCCAAAGAATCATACATGCAATCGTAGATTCTTCTAAGAATAAGAGCAGGATCATTGTCCAGATTCTGAACTACCCATTTACGGACTTCCGTAAACTTCTTACCCTTTAATTGTTTTACTAGATCCTCAGTCTTTACATCCCCAAAGGTTGCAAGAATTGCAGAATCTATCTTTCCACTTACTGAGTATCGTTGACACTCGTTGAGGACTCTTCTCCAGTCTGGGAAGTGTTTGTTGATAAGTTCTGCGAGGACTTTCTTATCAGACTCAACCCGTTCTTGTTCCAAGATGGTATTAAGTCTTGCGAAGAATTGTCCAGCAATTGCTGGTTTTTGTTTTCCTGCGATTGAGAACTCGATGACTGAGCATCTCGAATGGAGGGGCTCAATGATCTTGTTTTTGTAGTTGCAGGTAAAGATAAATCTGCAGTTGTTTGAGAACTCCTCAATAGACGCTCTAAGAAGGAGTTGTACGTCGGCAGTGGTATTGTCTGCCTCGTCGATGATGATGACCTTATGCTTTGCCTCAGAAGATAAAGATACTGTTGCTGCGAAGTTCTTGGCGTTATTCCTAACAGTGTCAAGAAACCTGCCTTCATCCGATCCGTTAATGACATAAGAGTCTACTCCTAATTCGTTACACAGTGCTTTAGCAACTGTTGTCTTACCACACCCTGCAGGACCAGCAAGAAGTAAGTTTGGCACTTCTCCTGCCGCCAAGAACTCAAGAAAAGTTTTCTTGATACTCTCAGGTAAAATACATTCTTCAATTGTCTTGGGTCGATACTTCTCAACCCAAAGGAATTCATCCCTCATAATTTCTCAATCTCACATAATATGGTGCTAGAGTATGAGTACTAAAGGTATCATCTTTAATACCTCTCTCTAGATTTAACTCTTGGAGCATGCCCCAATCATCAGTATCCCCTATAAGGATCTGAACCCATTCTACATCATCTTCAAGCAATTGGACAGCTTTATCTTGAGCATCTGTCCAATCTTCATATTCTCTTTCAAATACGATGTTCCTAGGATAGGAATCATCTTGTCCGCATACTTTGTACATGATTAGGTGGGTTCCAGTGTCTTATGACACCAGCAATAATAAAACAATTAGTAACAAGATAACTGACAAAGATAAAACTACGAATAATACAGACTGCATTATCGTACTTTGCAGTTTTAGTATCCTCGAAACTTCCCAAGGCATACTTCCAGATCCTCCATACTTTAATCATTTCATAGTTTCCATTATAGCATAATAAACAAAGAACAATGATCCAATACCACTCACTAATAAGACTATTCCTAAAACTCCAAAGCAGTCCAATTTAAATGGAGCATACTTTTTCATTTCTCAACTAATCCATCTAAAGAAGGTATCTCAATCAAGTCACGATAATCCTCGTGAAGTTCACATCCAATGTAATCTCTATTTAGAGACCTTGCAACCCTAGCAGTTGTCCCAGATCCCATAAACGGATCTAATATAATATCCCCTCTTTGACTACCTGCCTTTATACATGGTTCAATAAGATCAGGTGGATATACTGCAAAGTGTGCTCCCTTATATGGTTTGTTAGTTACCCTCCATACACTTCGCTTATTCTTTTTAGCGTATGATTTACTAAGACCAGTGTGAGGTGACAATCCTGTCCCTTTATTATGATACTTACCGTTTGTCCTGTCCCGTGTTCCCCAATCCTTAGCAGGTTCTTTAATTGCTTCATTATCATAATAATACCTCTTGTTCTTACTTAATAGAAAAATGTATTCATGTGATTTGGTACACCTATCCTTCACACTCTCAGGCATTGGATTTGGTTTATGCCATATTATATCCTGCCTCAAATACCATCCATCCGCACGTAGTGCAAATGCAAGCATCCAAGGGATACCAATTAGATCCTTCTCCTTTAATCCTTCTAACTTATTAGCACGTTTAGCACACTTCTCAGGTAGATCTTGTTTAGTTCTAGATACAGTTTGTTTAGGTTGTGACTGACCTTTACCAGGTCTATAGTTGTAATAACTATCACCTATGTTTACCCATAGAGTACCATCATCAGTTAGGCAATCTCTTACCAAACCAAACACTTCAACTAAATTTTTTATAAAGTCTTCTGGAGACTGTTCCTGACCTATTTGATTCTCTTCACCACCATAGTCCCTAAGACCATAATAAGGCGGGGACGTTACACACATCCTCGCCTTATCAGTATGAGAAGCAAACTCTTTTAAGGTCTCTCTACAATCCCCATAGAGGATAGAATTTCTCATTACCCAAAGGAAGAATCAGGTTCTAATGCAATGAAGTATGTAAGATCATAATCCTTGCACTTAAACCTAGACAATAACTTCTGAGATACAACTACATCATAAGTACCAGGAATAATCTTAATATTCTCTACTTTGAAGTTGAAGTTGAATACATCCTTTGTCTCGCCAACTGTAATAGCAAAATCATTAGAAGTATCATTCTTCTTATCTCTAACAACAATCCTTACTACACCATTCTCACCAACAACTGCTAAGTCTGGTAACTGATAAATTGCTGCTGCTTTGAGTAAACGATCTAACTGTTGCGTATTCAATTCAAATGATACATCTTCACTAGGAAGATCCAAATTCTTATCTGGAGGTGTGACTATTACACTAGGATCAGCAAAGAAGTATTTGGATCTCATTCTACCTTCTTTGATAACCACATGATTATCATTAGTAAAATCCAAATCTGGATTCTGATGCAATCCCATACCATTAAGGAATTGATTCAAATCATATATCCCAAAATCTTTTGGGAATTTTTCATTAACTTCTGCTTCTGCAAGAATGTTCTTCATCACACTCATAGTGCGAAGTTTACTACCCTCTTTAAAAAGAATAGATTGATTTATGTTGCTAAAATTCTTAAGTAGATTGACAGTTTTATCAGAAAGTTTCATAACGAGTGTTAGTGTAATCAGGTTCTTTAGTGTTACCACTGAAGTAATAAAGGAGTAAGCAATAATGCATTGCTTTTAGTATATCCTGTTTTGCAGATCCCTTCTTATCATAGCGACTCAAATACTTAATTGCATTAGAGCGACAGAACGATTCTGCATCACCCACAGAGTGAATAAGATCAAGAGTTTGGGTATCAGAATTGCTATTTGTATAATGTCCCTTATAAGTGGAAGAGACATAATCTTTAAGATCTGCAATACCTTTATCTTCTTGATACTTATGTGACTTGAACGACAGATCTGGTTCTGGTTTTGAATCACCAAATGTTATAGTATCTGGAGCTACTTGTGCTGTAGTATCTGCACCAAAGGTAACAACATCTTTTCCATAAAGATCAAAACCACTAGTATCAATGTTAATAGTTTCTGCAGCACCAACCATGTTCTCTACTTGGAAGTCAACTGCACTAGCATAATGATTGGTTCCTTGAAATGGATTTTCAGTTAGTCCATTTCTATCCCAATCATACCAATACTTAGAGTGCTTTGGTTCAGGATTGATCAGATCATAGTCCTCACTTTCTAATGAGGTGATCCTATCGGCATCTTTTGCCTTTGGTGGATCATACTCATCAGATTCCTGAGGGGTCACTCTGTTCTGCTCATCACTCATAATAGACATTCTTTTCTCCTAATATTATACCAAGGATTCATCTTCTTGTCCATCTTCTGCTGGTGCAAAGTCAGGATCAACTTTATCATAAAGTTCTAAGAAGGACTGCTTAGTCTCATCATCAAACCTATTGAGGCATATATTAACTGCCTTCTCCTTGTTATTGAAGATACTAAACGCACGGATGATATGTGTCAAGCGACGAGTACTAATAACTTCATCTATACCACCATCATAGAAGGTCTTACGGATAATGTCTGCCCAGTCTACAAGACGCTGACAGAAGTCAGAATTCTGATTAAGGTCATGATCACCTTTAGATAGACCAACCTCTAGTGCCTTTGCTACAAGAATCTTGTACTCAGTTTGAGGTGTTGGATACTGTTGCTCAAAGGTAACACAAAATCTCTCTAAGAATGCTTCATTAAGAACATTAGTTCCTATGAATCTACCATCATCAGATCCCTTACCTTTTGTATTAGCAGTAGCAAGAACATTAAATCCTTTAGCAGGATTTACAAACTTACCAATCTTCTTAAGGAATACACCTTTACCTTCTAAGACGGACTGGAGACACAAGATCTTGTTAGAGGCAAGATCAACTTCATCCAAAAGCAATACTGCCCCTCTTTCGAGTGCTTCGATAACAGGACCGTTGTGCCAAACAGTGCTGCCATTAATAAGACGGAAACCACCAATGAGATCATCTTCGTCCGTTTCGACTGTGATGTTGACACGAATTAACTCCCTTCCTAATTGAGCACACGCCTGTTCGACGCTAAATGTTTTACCATTACCAGATAGACCAGTAATGAATGTTGGATAAAACAACTTGGATTGAATAATCTTCTTAACATCATTGAAGTTTCCAAACTTAACAAAAGTTGGATCTTTCTCTGGGATAAGATTTTGAACTACAGCAGGAGCAGTAATAGGAGCAGCAGGTGCTTTAAATGAACGCTCTATATTCTCAACTGCCTGTGTAGTAACTTCCAAATTCCATTTACCCTTCTCTACTTTATGCTTAAGTAGTTTCTTAGTGACTGTCTGATAACCAATATCATTCATGGCACAGAAGGCACGAATATCAGCAGCAGTAAATTCTGTGCCGTATGCATTCTTTAACCCATCTTTGATTTGGTCTTCAGTCATTTTAATTTCAAAAGGCATAATGTTGTTTATTTGTTATACACATTATAGACCCTCATACTAAACTATTCTCTTTTAGATGTTCCAGTTCTTCAACTGTCTCGGATAGTTTCTGAATTAAGTTATTTGCCTGTTCAGTAGTAATACTAGGTGGGTGACTATGCACACACCTAGCAATCATATCCCATTCTTCTCTTGTTAACATTATGCGATTAACTCCACGAATTCCCCTAAGACCTTCTTATTTAGTTTCTTAGTTTTCAAAGATTTAATGAATGCTCTTTTGATTTGAACCTTAGTTGCATTTTCCTGAACTTCAAAGTCATCATCACTTGCGAGAGTAGCAGATGATAAACCAAAATACTTATTGTATCCATCAAGTTCTATAGAGAAACTCTTAGTCTTCTTCCATTGCTGCTTTGCTTTAACTGCTTGTGGACTATTCCATCCACAATAACGGTCAACAAAGTATCCAGCATCACGGGGAGCAAGAAGTCTAATACCAATGAAGTTGATACCTGGATTATTATCTTTTACATATGATATAAGAGTACCTGTAAACTCATTCCATGAATGCTTGATCCTATATGTTCTACCATTCTTACGGTTGCGTAGATGGTCACGTACTGGATTGATGGATTGGCATCCTAAAAATGGTGTGTCCTCCCAACGACGCTCTACTAACTTATGTCTAGGAAGATGATTCGCTTCACCATCAGTAAGGATTACACATTGAACCTTTTGAACACCAGTCTGCTTTTTAAACAATGGAAGAATTTTATCCAAAGCAACTATAGTCTCATTTAAAGGAGTACCAGATAAATTTAATCTTGGTGGAATAGGATATGAGCAATAGTGCTTCATTCCATATGCAATCTTCCATATATTCATCATCTGTTTTTCAGACTCTCTACTGTTTGATTCACTAGTAAAGAATTCCATTAAAGAGAATCTTTCATCTACAGCAATTAATCCTTCCTTTGGTTCATAGTGTTGTAAAAGATTATATCCATTACCTTCCATAGTACGATTAAACTCATAAGTAAAAGCATATACTCTAAACGGAATAGCAACCTTTCTACAGAACCATATAAGATTATATAACTGCTTAAGGGTATCCATTAGGCAGTTTGACATTGAACCTGACCAATCAAGAATGAATACTAAACCATGATTCTTACCATCAGCAAGAGTTGTTACCTTCTTGAATAGATCTTCATTGTACTTATAGGTATGAAGTTTAGAGCAGTCTAGAACTCCAGTCTTAGATACTGTTGCTCTTGCATATGAGTCTGCTGCCTTCTTACACTCAAACTCTTTAACAAGATAATTTACTTCTTTTTGTGCTTCCTTTCTGTACTTATGATATGCCTCATCAACAGTATCATAATCTGATAATAGATAACGGAAGTCTTCATTACACGCTATCTTATCCTGTTCATATTGTCTCCAGTACTCTTCTATATGAGTATGAACAGTGGTGTTTGGGTTAATGACTGTATCTAAATTTAAATTAGGTAATTCCAAATATTGATTTGGTTGTGCTTCATCATTAACTAAATCTCTAATCGCTTTTGCTAATGCTTGATCAGTTCTAACTTGAGGTTCTGAATCATTCTCAGAAGGACCACTTGCTTCATTTCCTGTTGCACTATCAGTAATATCATCACTAATATCATCATAATCTGTCTCATCTTCTCCCAAATCAGGACGACCAGATTTTGGACTTCCTTCACCTTCTCCATCAGTGTCATCATCACTATCTATCTGATCTTCATTATATGATTCAAAAACATCAGAATTCAAATCATCTTCACCCATACCCTCTCCTTGCATCTTCATCATTGCATCAAATTCTTCTTCTTCCTTCTTCTGTTGTGCTTTTTGCTCTTCAAGTTCTTCCTTACAGTAATTGTACAACATCTCTGCTGCGTCTTCTGCATCTTCAAAAGTCTCTGCACTAGCAGTTGCATCAACAATCTTTTGCTCTTCCTCATTAAATTTGATACCCATAAAAGGACCAATCTTAAAGTGGAGATTAATTCTATCCGCAAGATTCATATTATCAATGTCAACACCAGCAAGATCAAAGAAGTCATCCTTATATAATTGATCATAACCACCATAGAATGTCTTAGGAAGACCTTCATACTTACGCTTCATCAACTTCTCAATACGAGCATCTTCTGTAACATTAAGGAATGTCTGAGGAAGACCTTTTCTTGGATCTCTATTAGGTGTGAATAGTGCATGTCCTACTTCATGAGCAACCAACATATCATATACCTTCTCATCTGCATCCCACATTGGTAGAGTTAAAACACGAGTATCAACGTTAAACATTGCAGTCTCTACTTGCTTATTCTCTATAATCAGATCTTCAGTAGCAAGCAATTTTGCTAACTGACCTTTGATTTCTAGATTGACTGTCATGTGCTTCCTCTTGTATGTACACATTATAAAACCCCTTCCGTGGGGAAGAGGTATTAAGTAGACGCTTTTTTAACTGTCTACGTCGTTCTCTTGCACTGCGTAACGCTTGAGGTTTAAGCGTTCGCTTCGGTTCTTTGCCCGAATTGTGTTGCCAGTTAGGTAATGTCATCGAACTTTTTAAGTGAGTCCTTAAGATTGGATGAACAATCAGGGGGTTCAGGATCTACTATACCATAGATCTTCTTCCATTTGTTGTGCAATGCACCCATCATCCAAGATTGAGCAAGACTCTTAGGACCATTATCAAGTAGATCTAACTCATACCTGCTAGTGGTATATGCCTTCATCTCCTGCCGCCAATTGGAATCATCTTTGTCCACTAATCCAATCCTCCAGTTCTACAGTTTGTCTCCACCCGAAGATAAGTCTCAGAAGAGTATTCTGTGCAAGTGTCTCTCTTGCTTCACCAGGTCTCTCAGGTATATATGTTAATCTACTATCTAAACAAGTAATCATTCTTGCAACTTCATTGACAGAATAATTCTTACCATTACCTACATTGTAGATACATCCATAATACTCATCATCAACATCAGTAATAGCAGCAAGATAATTTGCCTGTACTACATCTGATACATGAGTAAAGTCTCTACGTTGCTCACCATCACCCACAATAGTTAACTTCTCACCTGCTGCCAGTTGACGTAGGAAGATACCAATAACAGGAGCATACTGTCCTCTTAGTGGTTGACGTTCTCCATATACATTAAAGTATCTAAAAATAACAGTCTTAAGACCAAAGAGGTCTGTATACATCGTACATAACTTCTCACCATTCACCTTAGATACTGAATAAGGATTCAAACAATCATCAGATTGACATTCTGAATTTGGTACTTTATTCATACCATAAGCAGATGAAGTGGATGAATACATCACCTTCTTAACACCTGCCTCTCTAGCACACTGAAGCACTGTACAGGTTCCTACAGAATTTATTTGAACTGCTCTAATCGGGTTCTCTATTGCTGGTTGAATTCTTGCTTCTGCTGCAATATGGAACACATAATCTACACCGTCATATAACGGGCGAGTATTCTCATAATCACAAATATCAAACTTGTGGTTATCTGCTTTATCGTTCCAATAAAAATGATCATGGGCATCCGAGTATTCATTGTCTATACAGACTACCTGGTGTCCCATCTCAAGAAGTTTATCTACGAGGTTTGATCCTATGAATCCTGCTCCTCCAGTTACTAATGATTTTGTCATGATGTCATCCTGCTGAATCCTTTAATTTTTTCAAATCTAATTACGTTGGTGAACTTATCTTGTAAACCCTCCTTATGAGAGATTACAAAGACATTAGCGTCCTTAACAACGTATCTAATTATCTTCAAAAATTCTTCAGTTCCAAATCCATCTAAGGAAGAATCAAAAGTCTCATCAAAGATAATCAAATTACAGTTAAGTGAGTTTTTTATTTTAGCAACTTCTCGCCAAGTAAACAAGAGTGCTAAGTCAATTCTCATTTTCTCACCTTCAGAAAAAGAAGCATAAGAAAAATCCTCCTGAATAGGAGATCTAATAGACTCATTGAATTCTTCATCCAATGAGAAATTAATATAGAACTCCATCATCTGGAGGTATCTATTGACTTGTTGATTAATCAATGGAAGATACTTCCTGATGATTTTGGTTTTAACACCACCATCCTTCAGGAGATCTGATACGAAGTCAAATTTTATTATATCATCTTTCTTGGATTCTGCACTAGCGCAAGCAAGTTCAAATTGCTGTTTAAAATCTGTTAGCTTCTCATGTTCAATATTTCTATCTTCAAGTTGAGTGGTAATAGTTTGAATTTCCTGTTCAAGATCTCGGACTTGTCTTTGGTAACCAGAGACCTTTGTATTAACTTGAGAAATGCCATGCGTTAGATTAGTAACCTCTTCTGATAAAGTAATGAATGTGGACTCCCTCAACTCTTCCTCTTTAATTGCTTCTTCAAGTTCTTTATAACCTGATTGCAACTCTTTTGCTTTATTTTGGGAGTCCGCAATTTTATTTATCCTGAAGGTCTCTTCAATGTCTTGGGTACATGTAGGACAAACTGTATTGCCTGTGAAGAACTTATGCTCTTTAGTAATGGTCGCTACTTTCTGACCTAATTTACCTTTGAGATTCCCTAACTTCTTAAGTTTTGCTTTAGATCCAGAGTATTCTACAACCTCTTTATTCTTATTACTTAACAACTCTTCAAGTTGTTTTTCTTCTTCTAACAACTTATCTTGCTCACCGATTAACTCTTTAATATTCTTCTTCTTGTTATTAATATCCTTCTTACCTAATGCTTCAATCTCATCTATAAAAGATTGCTGCATCTCATACTTCTCTTCAAGGGTTATCTTTTTAAATTCAAGTTCTCTTATAGATTCTCTTACACCTTTAACCTTCTCTTTAAGAATACTATTCATTGAAGAGAAAATTTTAATATCTAAAATATCTTCAATAACTTCTCTCCTATTAGGAGCACTAAGTTGCATAAAAGGAACAAAGTTACTACTACCAAGAATAACGATCTGTGTAAATGACTTGTAATTCATCTTAAGAACTACATTCTCTAACCAAGTCTGCTGTGCATTTGCATGAGAATCTTGATTTAACTGTTCATCATTTTTATAAATCTCAAATTTATTAGGTTTAATACCTCTTACAATTCTCCATTTAACTGTACCAATAAGAAAATTTACCTCTACTATAGTATCCTTCTCATTCACTGAATTTACAAGAAGACTTTTAGTAACACCCCTATATGACTTACCAAACAAAGAGAATGTTAAAGCATCTAATATTGTAGATTTACCCGCACCATTATTACCAACAATTAAAGTATTGAAGGCAGATCCATTAAAATTAATTTCGGTGAATTGATTACCAGTACTAAGAAAATTTTTATATTTAATAGATTTAAATGTTATCATCGTCAGGTGGTATCACAAGATCATTTTTAGTAATGACTGCATATTCATAACCATGCAGTTGGCAAGTTTTAACAATTAGATTGTCATCAACCTCTAAGACATTTAATTCAGGAATTGTTTCCCTCTCCTCTAACATCATAGCAAATCTATCACAATCATCCTCCTGTTCAAAAAGATAGAGAACTTGTCTCCCTTCTTCATTTGTAACAGAGTATGCTCCTTGGTCCTCTCGACCTTCTAAAGTAAGAATGTACATTAGACTAATTCACATGCCTCTTTATAGATGTCCTGAATTAGACTCTGAATCTGAGACTTATTAATATTAGAGTCAGATTCCTCAACATACCTATTCAATAGGGAGATTGTATCTTCAGATTCTATATCAATGTTGTCATGATCTATTTCTTCTTGGAAGTTTTCAATGATCTTAAGTTCAGCAACATCTGCGGCATATAACTTATCTACAAATTGATCAAACTTCTTAGGAAAAGACTTCTTCTTTACCAATAATTTTACTATCTTATCCTTAAATTGTCTACCATCAAATGTCTGATGATCATTATCTTCATAAGTTATTGTATGGAATAATCTATAAGGATTTCGTATCTCTTCAGTCTCTAAAGTCTCTGTATCAAAAATATGGAATCCTCTATCATCTCCAGTATCATTAGCAAACATTTCATATGGATTACCTAAGTAATAAATCTTTCCATTATTAGATCTCGTATGATAATGACCAGAAAATACTTTTGCAAACTTATCAAATATATTAGATTCATATCCATCCATCATTACGTGACCACGGGTGGCAGTAAATCCATTAATTTCTAAATGACCCATAACCATCTTTGCTTTTGATTTAGCAATCTTAGTAAGGGTGCTCTGCTCATTCTCACTATTCATCCAAGGGACAAATAAAACCTTTAACCTTCCAAACTTTGTTTCAGTTGCTTCCGAATAACAAATTATATTATCATATTCACGTAACAATAAATCTATAGCATTAACAGTATTAGTATTCTTATAATATGCAGTATGATTACCAACTATAGTATGTATCTTACAGTGACTTAACTTATCATAATAATTTTTCTTTGACCAATCTAAGGCAGCAAAATCAATACCCTTTCTATTATCAAAGGTATCTCCCATATCAATAATAGTATCAATCCCACGCTCCTCTATGGTAGGAAAGAATACATCATTATAGAACTTTAAAAAATAGTCGTGGAACAATTTGGAATTCTTACGAGCACCAAAATGCTGATCGGTTATGATGGCAACCTTCATTTTTTAGTCGTGTTGCTGCGAGTCCTATTAATTATAGTAATAAATTTGTCACCAGCAAATGTACCAGCAAGACAAACATCAATCTCATCACCATCCAACCAATTCATATCACCATTCTTTTTGGTGTGTAGCATTGCCAATTGAATTTTCTCAATGACTTCTTGTTTTAATATCATTAGGATCTAGATTTAGAATGAATTTGATCTTTGATACTATTATAATCAGAATAATTTCCACCATCATTATTATCATCATAAAAGACTTCATCATATCCAGTCTTTTCAAGAATCTTATTCTTGATCTCTAATTGCTTCTTCTCCTTTTGTATCCTTCTAAGAAACGCATAATGTATAATCTGCGTAAAGTAAGCAAAAGGATTCTGGGATTTCTCAGGATTAAAATTATGTATATATTGAACGCAATTTTCGATTCCATCAGAGATCATATCATCCTTAAAGATGTAATTAACGAAGTTTGGTTTAAACGATAAATGAGTAGCAATCTTTAAAAAACACTCACCAAGATAATTTGTAATTCTAGGCTTATCTTTACCTAGTTCTTCTGCTTCAGCAACATCTTTCTTGTATGCAATTAAAGCAGCAAGAAACTCTTTATTGTTTACATAATGAACTGATCTTTTTCTTTTTGTTACACCAGCCATACGACTTTCCTTTGTGTTAAAGTAATTATAGCACCTCTAGATTGTTTGGACAACTTGACAAGGTATTCATACGCATGTAAAATAACCTTTGTAGAGGTTCAAGGGGAATCTTTAAAGAGCTTTTCTAATATCTCTTTAGTATCGTTAACATTGGCAATATATCCCATCTTTCTATTAATTTTTTTTCTAGTACCAGTAGGATCTTTAGGGAAGTCCTCAGCAGATTCTCTTATCCATGCTTGATACATCATAATCATTTCAATATCTTTAGACTCACTCATAGTCAATACATTCTCCATATCAATAATAAATATATCATCTTTAGTCGTCTTTAACCAAGGTTCTAACTTATATCCTGTTAGACCTCTTGGTCCATTGATCTGTTGTAATGTAATAGGATTTGTTACAAGTAAGATTGTTTTATTATTCTCAAAGCATGGAGAAACTTTGGTGTAGATCTCCTCACCAGATTTAAGTTTAATAGTGGCATAAAAATCGTCTTCCATATAGTCCTACTTTAGATTTACATTTACAATCTCATAGTTAAATTTCTCTTCGTTGTAGATTTTGATTCGTTCGATGAGGTGATTTAATGTGTAATTTTTCTGAGAATTATGAGTACAGTCATCAGAAATATCATACAGCATTGCTTTGGTTTTATCTTTACTTCTTCTCAAAACCCTTCCAATACTTTGTAAATTACGGATTCTAGATTTACTGGGAGAAGCAAAAACCACATTATGCAGGTTTCTAATATTTATACCTGTTGAGAACACACCATAAGATGCTACAATGATTGCATTTGATTCTCTTTCAACTATCTCTCTTACGGTTTCCCGTTCTACTGTACCTACTCCACCATGAACAAAAAATACTTTTCTACCTGGAACTGTATTATCGTTAATCAATTCATAAAGAGGTAAACCATGAGTTTCTACTCTCTGGAATAAAACCAAAGTATTACCTTTTAAGTCCACTACCAAATTTTTAATAAAGTTATTTCTTTGATCATGAGTTATAATATATTGAACTTCATCTTCAAATACTTCAAACTTTTTAGGTGGATGCTTTAATACAATACAAGTAATATCTAATTTTGCAAGATGTCCCTTCTGCATTAAGTCATCAGTCTTAGTTACTTTATATGCTGGACCAAACAATCCCTCTAAGACCCACTTATGAGTCTGTGTACCATCTAATGTACCAGTGAATCCAAATCTATACTTAGCATGTTCAAGCTTCGACATTATA
>Ga0066836_10000338_pt1 | contig 21875 bp, 23 predicted proteins | sample ETNtaG_18_FD_71568 | JGI IMG/M metagenome (GOLD analysis project Ga0066836, IMG submission 71568) | Marine microbial and viral communities from oxygen minimum zone, Eastern Pacific Ocean - ETNP201302SV91 | ecosystem: Environmental > Aquatic > Marine > Oceanic | place: Pacific Ocean: Eastern... | reverse complement strand
TTTTTAGATTTTTTAATAGCCATAAAAAATCCATTACTTATAAAAAAAATTGGATATGCTGGAAATATCAAAGCAGATATTTTTAAATAACTTGTGCCATAATCTATGACTGCTGGGTTATCAGAAAAAATACCGACTATTTTATCAGCTGATAAAAAAATAATTGAACCAGATATAATCATAAGAATGAATCCATATTTAACAGCAGTAAAATATGACTCTTGTACTCTTAATAAATTCTTAGCACCAAAATTTTGACCAATAATAGAAATGATTGCTGTATTAAGACCTAAAACTGGCAAGAGAAGAATTTGCTCAAAACGTGCAGCTGAACCAAAGCCAGCAACAGCATACTCGCCAAATACTCCTATATATGTAAGAATAATAAAATTTCCAACTGAAATTAATAGTAGAGCAGCTGATATTGGTGCTGATTGAAAGAATAATTTCTTTAATAGATTGCCATTTGGAAAAAAGTACTTAATTGATAAACCTTTAATTCTTTCAGACTTTAAAACTTTTAGTAAAATAAGAAATACACCTAAAATATTTACAAGGATAGTTGCGTATCCTATTCCAGCAACACCTAAAGGTGGAATAAATCCATATCCAAAAATAAATAGTGGATTTAATATAATATTTAAAAAAAAATTTAAAATTAAGATATTCTTATATGTTACGGTATCACCATCTGCTTGTAACAATGAGTTTAAAGATACAAAAATTATAAATGCTACTGAGCCGCTAAATACGACATTTGTATACTCAAGACTTAATGAAAGTACTACATCTTCAGATCCCATTAATGAAAATAGAGTTGGTGCAAAAAAAATTCCAATAAAAGTTATTATTACAGATATAACTATTCCATATATTATTGTTTGTGCAAAAAACCCTAATATTTTATCTTTATTATTTTCTCCAATACTATTTGCTATTAAAGATGTTCCGCCTACTGTTACTCCAACACAAGCTGCAATAATAATAAAGTATATTGGAAATGATTTTGCTAAAGCTGATAAAGCTTCTGGTGATATTTTTCCTGCAAAATAAACATCAACAATATTAAACATTGTTTGAAAAAAAGTTCCAATGCTTGCAGGTATGGCTATACGCTTAATTAAGTTAGGAATTGAATCTTTAGTTAAATTTAAAGATGAAGTCATAAAATAAATATTTTTAAAATTCTTTTTGAAATATATGCTTTTTTCCAGCTTTTTTAGCAAGGTTTATTTGTTTTTGTCTCATTCTAAATCTTGCTCTTTGCATGTTGGTGAGCCTACTGTGACATCTGGGACAAGAAACACCTTCTTCATATTTATTAGACTTTTTATCTTTTAGAGAAATAGGGTTTCTGCATCCGCTACAAAGTGAGTATTTTCCTATGTCTAAATTATGTTTTACCGATACTCTATTATCAAAAACAAAACATTCACCTTTCCACATACTTTCTTTTTTATTTACTTTATTTAAATAATTCAAAATACCACCCTTGAGCTGAAAAACATTCTTAAAACCTTTTTTATTTAAATAAACTGATGCTTTTTCACATCTAATACCTCCCGTACAAAACATTGCAATTGGCTTTTTTTTATTCAACTTATTCAAGTATTTTGGAAATTCTCTGAAATTATTTACCATTGGATTGATTGCTTTTTTAAAAGTTCCAACCTCATATTCAAAAGGTTTACGTGCATCTAAAATCAAAGTTTTTTTATTTTTAATTAACTTATTCCATTCAGATGGTTCTAAGTAGTTATTTTTTTTACTTTTTTTAAATATATTCAAACCCATTGGAACTACTTCTTTTTTGATTTTAATTTTAGATCTATAAAAAGGTTGAAACTTATTTTTTGAAGAATTTTCATTATCAAAACTTTTTATTTTAAATAGACTTTTAATTTTCCTTTTAATAAAAAATATATTTTTTGGTTTTCCTGAAATAGTCCCGTTTAAACCTTCCTTAGAAATAATTAAAGTACCTCTTACATTGTGTTTTATAAATGAGTTTTGAAGAATAAAACTTCTCTTTTTTAACAAGTTAAGTTTTTTAAACTTATAAAATCCAAATATAGTAAACATTATAATTTTCTACAAATAGTTAAGCCATCACCTAATGGAATAATTATCTGTTCTGTTTTTTTATCACTTTTGACATAATTATTAAAATTTCTAATAGTGTTAGTTAGATTATCATTATTATTTTTATCTGCTACTTCCCCACGCCATAAAACATTATCAATAATAATTAAGCCATCTTTTTTAATTAAATCAATTGCTTCATCGTAGTACTGTTGATAATTACCTTTATCAGCATCAATAAAAATTATATCAAAAAATAAATTACCTTTTTTAATTTCTTTTAAGCTTTCTAAAGCCGGTTTAATAATTATTTTAATCTTTCTATCTTGATTTGCTTTTTTAAAGAAATTTGAAGCTTTTTTACAAGTTTCTTTGTTCTTATCTAGCGCTATAAGAGTTCCGTTATCAGGAAGTCCTAACGACATTGATAAAGCGCTTAGACCTGTAAAAGTTCCAATTTCTAGAATCTCTTTAGCTTTTGAAATTTTAGTTATTAATTCTAAAAAATGACATTGAGAGACTGCAATTTGCATTTTTTTAACTTCGCCTAAAGTTTTATTGTAGGCAATTATCTCTTTTTGTACTGGATGTAGTTCCTTGCTAAATTTATCAATGTAGTTTTTTATTTTATCACTTATTTCAAAGTCTTTTCCCATTTCTATTTTAATTTTTGTTTAAGTATATCATTTACTAATTTGGGATTGGCTTTTCCTCCTGAAATTTTCATGACTTGTCCAACAAAAAAACCAAACAATTTCTCTTTACCAGATTTATATTGTGAAACTTTATCTTTATTATCGAAAATAATTTTATCTATTATAGTTTCCAATTCTTTAGGATCACTCTTCTGTTGTAAACCTTTGCTTTCAATAATTTTTTTTGGGTCCTCGCCTGATTCTTTCATAACTTCAAAAACTTCTTTAGCTGTTCTTCCTGAAATAACACCTGAACTAATGCAGTCTATTAATTGAGCCATTTTACTTGAGGTTACTGGTGAATCAGTAATTGATATATTTTTATCATTTAATGATGCAAAAAGATCACCCATTATCCAATTTTTTGCCAATTTTTTATCCGATTTTTTTACAACTTCTTCAAAATAATCTGATATTTCTTTTTCAGATACTAAAATATTAGCTTCGTAAGGAGTTAATTTATGTTCGGTGATAAATCTTTCTTTCTTTTGATCAGGTAACTCAGGTAAACCTTTTTTAATTTTATCAATTAAATTTTTATCTAGATTCAAAGGTAATAAATCTGGATCTGGAAAATATCTATAGTCATGAGCATCTTCTTTCGATCTCATTGATCTAGTTTCATTCTTTTTTGTATCAAATAATCTAGTTTCTTGATCTACTTTTTTTCCAGACTCTAGTAGTTCTACTTGTCTCTTGGCTTCATAGGCAATGGCCATTTGCATAAATTTTATTGAATTTACATTCTTGATTTCACATCTGGTTCCTAAATTTCTATCGCCTACTTTTCTAACAGAAACATTGACATCAGCTCTAAGTGAGCCTTCTTGCATATTTCCATCACATGTTCCAAGGTATCTCATAATTGATCTTAATTTTTTTACGTAAGCATTAACTTCATCTGGAGATCTCAAATCAGGTTTGCTTACTATTTCCATAAGAGCAACTCCAGATCTATTGAGGTCAACAAATGTATTGCTTGGGTCTAAATCATGAATGCTTTTGCCAGCATCTTGTTCTAAGTGAAGTCTTTCAATTCCAATTTTTTTACTTCCTTGAGGTAAATCCAATGTAATTTCTCCCTCTCCTACTATTGGATTTTTATATTGCGAAATTTGATAACCTTGAGGAAGATCTGCATAAAAATAATTTTTTCTATCAAATACAGAACTAAGATTAATCTTAGCATTTAAACCTAGTCCAGTTTTAATTGCTTGGTGTATACAAAATTCATTTATCACTGGCAACATTCCAGGAAACGCAGAGTCAATAAGACTTACTTGGGTATTAGGCTCAGCGCCAAATTTTGTAGATGAGCCTGAAAAGAGTTTTGAATTAGAAGTAACTTGAGCATGAACTTCAAGGCCAATTACTACTTCCCATTTTCCTTTATCACCTTCTATAAGATATTTTCCATTTTCTTTAGTCATTATTTTTCCCACCATCTATTAAGAGTTTGTTTAAAATTTATTTTTTTCTCAACTGCATAAGCTATATTTAAAAGTTTTTGTTCATCTAAAGGTTTTCCTATTAATTGTAGACCAAGTGGATAATTATTATTATCAAGTCCAGCAGGTATAGAAATTGCTGGAATACCAGCTAAATTGACTGGAACGGTAAAGATATCATTTAAATACATTGAAATTGGATCATTTTTCTTCTCTCCAATTTTAAAAGCTGAACTTGGGGTTGATGGTGTAAGAATAGCATCAACTTTTTTAAATGATTGGTCAAAATCATTTTTAATTAGCTGTCTAACTTTTTGAGCTTTAAGATAATAAGCATCATAATAACCAGATGACAAAACATATGTTCCTATTAAAATTCTTCTTTTAACTTCATCACCAAAACCTTCTGATCTTGTGTTTTCATACATTTCAATTAAATTATTTCCCTTTGATGATCTAAAACCATATTTTACTCCATCGTATCTAGCTAAATTAGATGAAGCCTCAGCCGGTGCAACTATATAATAAGCGGGTAAAGCATATTTTGTACTTGGTAAAGAAATATCTAAAATTTCTACTCCTGAATCTTTTAGTATTTTTTCTCCATTTTTCCAAAGCTTGTCTATTTCTTTAGACATACCCTCAACTCTGTATTCTTTTGGTATTCCAATTTTTAATCCTTTTATATTTTCAGTTAGATTTTTTGAGTAGGATTCCTTTTTTCTATTAATTGATGTAGAATCTTTTTTATCAAATCCTACCATCGCTTCTAGCATTAATGCACAATCCTCAACGGTTTTAGTCATAGGTCCGGCTTGATCTAACGAAGATGCAAAAGCTACAATTCCCCATCTAGAGCACAATCCATAAGTGGGCTTTAAACCTACAGTTCCAGTAAATGACGCAGGTTGTCTTATAGATCCACCTGTGTCAGTACCTATTGTAGCTGGGGTAAGATCTGCGGCTAAAGCACTTGCAGATCCGCCCGATGAACCGCCTGGAACAGTATTTTCTGCTATTGGATTCATTACGTTTCCAAAAAAACTAGTTTCGTTTGAAGATCCCATAGCATACTCGTCACAATTTAATTTTCCTAATAGAAAAGCTCCTTCATTCCATAAATTCTTTGTTATTGTTGATTCATAGTTTGGAATAAAATTTTCTAACATTTTACTACCTGCTGTAGTTGTTACACCCTGAGTACAAAAAAGATCTTTTACAGCAATAGGTATGCCGGGTAATAGTTTATCAAGTTTAGGATTCTCGTCAAAATTTTTTGCATTATTTAAAGCTATTTCTGAACATTTTGTAATAAAAGAATTTAATTTTTTATCATTATTAATATTTTTTATAAAAGATTGTGTAAGTTCTTCAGATTTTATTTCTTTTTTTTTGACCAGTCTAACAATTTCGGTTAGGCTTTTTTTTGTTATATCAGACATTATTCGATAACCTTTGGTACAATGAAAAATTCTTCATTTTTTTTTGGTGAATTTTCTAAAATTTTTTCTCTGATTTTTCCATCATTTATTTCATCTTTTCGTGATCTTAATGGTTCGTTTAAGATAGACGAAAGAGGTTCAATTTTATCAGTATTGATCTCATTTAATTGTTCAATAAACTTAAATATTGCTGAAAGATCACTAGTTAAACTATCTATTTTCTTTTCATCTAATGAAATTCTAGCTAATTTACTAACGTGTTTAATTTTTTTTTTATCTATTGACATTTGTGATTATTGGCAAATATGTATGAAATTAGCATTTAATATGAAAACACACAATATACTGAGTATAGACAAATTTAAATCTATTATAGGAAGAAATTCCAGATTAATAGGTATAGACCCTGGTGAAAAAAACATAGGTATATCTATATGTGATGAAAATCAAATGGTGGCAACACCATTTAAAACTATAAGAAAAACTACGCTTGAGAGTCTTCTAAATGAAATAAACCTCATAATTAACGAAAATGAAATTATGGGTATAGTTGTTGGAAATCCGATTAATATGGATGGTTCATTAGGAAAATCTTCTCAATCTGCTTCTGATTTTTGTAAGAATTTATCAAAAAGTATTACAATTCCTATCACGATGTGGGATGAGCGTTTATCCAGTGAGGCTAGCTTTAAATTTACTAGAGAAATAGGCAAAAATACGAGCGCTACTGTGAGGAATATAGATATGAATGCTGCAGCTTTTATCCTTCAGGGAGCTATTGATTATTTTTCTAATTAACACTTGCATAGAATGCTATAAAGGCCTATAGAGTTTGTTTTAGTGGCTATAATTAAAAAATTAAAAGCTGTTAAATTCAACCAAAATCACCTATTAGGTATTCAAGATCTTTCTTTTTCTGAAGTTTCGCAAATATTGGAAGAAGCAAAAGATTTTATAAAATTAAACAAAAGTTCTTCTAAAAAAATAGATTTATTAAGAGGGAAAACTCAAATTAATTTATTTTTTGAGCCTTCAACACGAACTCAGAGTTCTTTTGAACTAGCTGGAAAAAGACTGGGTGCTGATGTGATGTCAATGAATATTGTAAACTCAGCTATAAAGAAAGGTGAAACGTTAATTGATACAGCTATGACATTAAATGCTATGCATCCAGATGTTATTGTTGTGAGACATCAAGATTCTGGAGCTCCAAACTTGTTATCCCAAAAAGTAAATTGTGCAGTTATTAATGCTGGAGATGGAAGACGTGAACACCCAACGCAAGCTTTATTAGATGCACTTACAATTATTAATAGAAGAGGAAAAATTGAAGGATTAAAAATTGCAATATGTGGAGATATACTGCATTCAAGAGTCGCTAGATCAAATATATATTTAATGAATATGCTTGGAGCCGAAGTTAATGTAGTAGCTCCAAAAACTTTACTACCCCACTCAATTGAAAAACTTGGAGTAAAAACTTTCACAGATATGAAAGAAGGTCTAAAGAACTGCGATATAGTTATGATGTTAAGATTACAAAATGAAAGAATGCAAGGTTCATTTTTACCCTCTCCAAGAGAATATTATGAATACTTTGGTTTAACTCCCGATAAATTAGTAATGGCTAATAAAGATGCATTAATCATGCACCCAGGTCCAATGAATAGAGGTGTAGAAATAGATACAAATTTAGCTGATGATATTAATAGAAGTGTAATAAAAGAACAGGTTGAACTAGGTGTAGCTGTGAGAATGGCTTGTTTAAAACTTTTTTGTAAGAAAAATTAATGAAAGAAAAATACTTAATTAACGGCCACATAATAGACCCTAAAAATCAAATTAATGAAATTGGAGGCTTAATAATAGATTCGAAAGGTTTAATAAAAGCTGCTGGAAAAAAAGTTTCTATTGAAAATCTTCCTGATGATGCAGAAAAAATTGATTTAAATAAAAAAGTTTTAATACCTGGAATAGTTGATATGCGAGTATTTGTTGGAGAGCCCGGTTATGAATATAAAGAAAACTTCAGAACCTTAAGTAATGCGGCATTATCAGGTGGAGTTACTTCTGTAGTTTCGATGCCTAATACAAATCCAGTTATAGATAATGTTTCCATGGTAGATTTCTTAAAAAGAAGAGGAAGAGATAAGTCAAGAATAAACATATTTCCTGCAGCTAGTTTAACTAAAAACACAGATGGTAAACAAATGACAGAGTTTGGCTTGCTTAAGAGAAAAGGAATTGTTGCTTTTACTGATGGAGTTAAAAGTATTCAAGATCCGCGTTTAATGTCAAGAATAATGAATTTCGCTAGTCAATCTAAATCCTTAATTATGCAACACGCAGAAGATAATATTTTAGCAAATGGAGGTTTAATTAATGAAGGAGAAATTTCTACAAGATTAGGTTTGCAAGGAATTCCATCTCTTGCTGAAAAAATTATTGTAGAAAGAGATTTATCTTTCTTAGAAGAATATTTCTGTAGATATCACATTTCGCAAGTTTCCTCTAAAAAAACTGTTTCTGTAATTAAAAAAGCTAAAGCAGAGGGTAAAATTTTTTCTTCAGGTGTTTCCATTAATAATTTATCACTTAATGAAAATGATATTGGTGATTTTAAAACCTTTTTAAAACTATCACCTCCTCTTCGTACAGAAGATGATCGATTAGCCTTAATTGAAGGTATTAATGATGGAGCCATAGACGTTATAGTTTCTGATCATAAACCAGAGGATGAGGAATCTAAGAGGCTAACTTTTTCACAAGCGGCTACAGGAGCTAGCGGTGTAGAAACTCTTTTACCTTTATCTCTAGAACTTTTTCATAACAAAAATTTAGATCTTATGAGACTCATTTCGTGTATGACATGTAATCCTGCAAAAATACTTGATATAAATAAAGGAAATCTTGATAAAGGAAATGAAGCTGACATTTGTATTGTTGATATTAATAAGCCATGGGTTGTTAGTAAAAATGAACTTAATTCAAAATCAAAAAATACACCGATAGAAAATAGAAAATTACAAGGTCAAGTAATACAAACTTATGTAAAAGGCGAAATAGCTTTCAGTAGAACTGATTAATAATGGAATTATTCATTGTCATCATTTATTCTTACTTAAGCGGATCAACACCTTTTGGATTGGTTTTAACAAAAACTTTTATAAAAAAAGATATAAGAAAAATTGGATCTGGAAACATTGGAGCTACAAATGTTTTTAGAACTGGGAGCAAAACTTTAGCAATATTAACTTTATTGCTTGATATTTTAAAAGGATTTTTACCTGTGGTTATTACACAAAATTTTTTTTCTGAATATCTTCAAATATCATGCTTAATAGTTTTTTTAGGACATATTTTTCCTTTCTGGTTAAAATTTAAAGGTGGTAAAGGTGTAGCTACGTACCTAGGTGTGTTATTTGCTTTATCTTATGAGCTAAGTATTTTATTTATTTTTACATGGGTTGTTATTTTACTAATTTTCAAGTTTTCATCGGTTTCATCAATCTTTTCCTCCTTTACAGTTTTTATAGTCACTTTCTTTAGAGAAAGCGTCGGTAAGGTTATAAACCCAGATTTTGATTATTCATCAAATATTAAAATTTTATTGTTTATTTTTTTTATTTTAATAGTTTTTACTCACAGGACTAATATTCATAATCTCAAAAACAAAAAAGAAAAAAAAATAAAAATCTAGATTAAAAGCCCCTTTTTTAGTCAAAAATAATCTTCGGTTTGACAAAACAAACTAATTTTGACACTAAAGTTTCTATATAAGAGATGAATTTAGTTATTGTAGAAAGTCCGGCTAAAGCTAAAACTATAAATAAATACCTTGGGAAGGATTATTTAGTTTTAGCAAGTTATGGACATATTAGAGATCTGCCATCAAAAAATGGTTCTGTTAACCCTGAAGACAATTTTAAAATGCTATGGGAGATTGATAGTTTTTCAAAAAAGTACCTAAAAGAAATTACAGAAGCAGCAAAAGAATCTTCAAAAATAATTCTAGCTACTGACCCTGATCGTGAAGGTGAAGCAATAGCTTGGCATGTTAAAGAATACCTTAAAGAAAAAAAATTACTTAAAGATAAACATATTGAAAGAGTTGTATTTAACGAAATTACTAAAAAAGCTGTAACTTATGGAATTGACAACCCAAGACAAATTGAACCCCTTCTAGTAGATGCTTATATGGCTAGACGGGCGTTAGATTATTTAGTTGGTTTTAATATTTCTCCAATATTATGGACTAAATTACCAGGCTCTAAATCTGCTGGTAGAGTTCAATCTGTTGCTCTTAAATTAATTACTGAAAGAGAACATGAAATAGAATTATTTAATCCTGAAGAATATTGGAGTTTAAAAATTAAATACACTGATGCAAATAAAAATTCTTTTTTATCAAATCTTTCTCAATTAAATAGTAAAAAAGTAGAAAAATTCTCATTCAAAAATAAATCTGACATTAATGAAGCTGTGGGAAAGATTAAGGACAAAATTTTTTCTATATCAGATATATCGACAAAAATAGTAAGTCGAAATCCTTCTGGACCTTTTACTACATCAACCTTACAACAAGTATCTTCAGGAAGATTGGGTTTTGGAGCTTCAAGAACAATGCAGATTGCCCAGCGTTTATATCAGGGTATAGAAATTGAAGGCGAAACAATTGGACTAATTACTTACATGAGAACTGATGGAACTAATCTATCAAAAGAAGCTGTTACAATTTTCAGAAATTATATAAAGAATGAATATGGAAATGAATACTTGCCAAAAGAACCTTTAAATTATTCTGGAAAAAAAGCAAAAAATGCCCAAGAAGCCCATGAAGCTATAAGACCAACTGATATAATGAAATCACCTTTAAGTATTAAAAAATACTTAAGTGCAGACCAATTCAAACTTTATGATCTAATCTGGAGTAGAGCTTTATCATCACAAATGGAATCTGCCAAGTTTGATCGAAATACAATTACAGTTACATCTTCTGATAAAGAAACTATTTGCAAAGCAAGTGGATCTGTCATGAAATTTGATGGTTTTTTAAAAATTTTCAAAGATCTTAAAAAAGAAGATGATGAAAGTACACTTCCAGATGTTAAAAAAGGGCCTGTTGATATTGATAAAATTTTAGATGAACAACATTTCACACAACCTCCACCAAGATATTCTGAGGCTAGCTTAGTTAAAAAACTAGAAGAGTTAGGTATTGGAAGGCCATCTACTTATGCAAGTATAATCTCAGTAATTTCTAACAGAGGGTACGCTGAAACTATTAATAAGAGATTTCATCCTACTGATAGGGGTAAATTAATCTCAGCATTTTTAGAAAAATTATTTTCTAAATATGTTGATTATAACTTTACTGCTGGGCTAGAAAATCAATTAGACGATATTACATCAGGTAAAGAAGGTTGGATTAAAGTGTTAGAAATGTTTTGGAAGGATTTCAATGAAAATGTTTCTGTTGTAAAAGAAAAAAGAACAAGAGAAGTGCTAGATTTGTTAAATGATAGCCTTGGTAGTTTAATTTTTGAAAGAGATAAAGATGGAAAAATTGATAGAAAATGTAAATTATGTGATAGTGGATCTTTAAGTTTAAAAAATAGCTTCAGAGGTGGAGCCTTTATTGGTTGTTCAAACTATCCTGATTGTAAATTTACTAGACCTCTTTCAAAAGTTAAAGCAGCTCAACAATCAAATCTTGCTGAACCTAAATTAATTGGTCAAAATGATAATGGAAAGGATATGTATTTAAAAAATGGCAGATTCGGACCTTATATACAGTATGAGATTATACCTAAGGTTGAAGATGAAATTATAAAAAGTAAAAAAAAGAAGAGTAAAAAAATCAAAAAAGAAAATAATAACTTGAAAAACGTTTCGATACCAAAAGGAATTGTAATTGAAACTATAGACCTAGATAAAGCAAAATTTTTATGTTCGTTGCCAAAAAGTTTAGGAATAAATCCTGATAATCAAAAAGAAATTTTTTTAAATACAGGAAGATTTGGCCCTTATCTAAAGTGTGAAACTAAGTCTGCTCGCCTTGATAACGTAGAGGATATTTTTTCTATAGGTTTAAATAGAGCTATAACTTTGATTGCTGAAGCTAAGCCAGGAAGAATGTCATCTTCAATAATAAAAGATCTTGGTCCGCACCCAGAGGATAAAAAGCCAGTTAAAGTCATGAAAGGTCAGTATGGTCCATATATAAAGTACAAATCATTGAATGCAACAATCCCAGAGGAAAAAGATCCTCTTGAATTAAGTATGGATGATGCTTTAATATTAATAGAGAAAAGAAAAGAATATGATAAAAATAAAAAAAGAGGGAAAAAAAAATGAAAATAATTAAAATATTTTTTATGTCAGTTCTATTATCAATGAATACCTCGTATAGTTTTTCTGAAACTAAACAAGATTGCTCTATGTATACAAATAAAACAATTTTAGGAACTTATGATAGATGGAGATGTAAACAAGGAAAAGAGCCAAGAAAAAAACTAAATCTTGGTGAAAAAATAAAAAAATTAAATCCATTGAGTAAAAATTGAGCATAAATAATAAATTAAAAGAACTTAAAATTGAGATTCCTGAAGCTCCAGCGCCTGTAGGAGCTTACGTAGCTTTCAAAATTATTGGAAATCTTTTATTTATATCAGGCCAATTACCTATTAGTCCTTCTGGTGAAATGGTAAAAGGAAAAATTGGAAAAGACTTAAGTTTAGAAGATGGACAGAAAGCTTCCAGATATTGTGTTATAAATGTTTTATCTCAAGTTAAAAAGAGCATGAATGGAGATCTAACTAAAGTTAAAAATTGTATAAAAATTACAGGTTTTGTTAATTCTACTGATGACTTTAAAGATCAACCTAAAGTAATAAATCCAGCTTCAGAAATTTTGTCAAGTTTATTTGGTGAAAGAGGAAAACATACAAGAGCAGCCGTTAGTACTAACTCTTTGCCTTTGGGAGCGGCTGTTGAAATTGATGCAATATTTGAAGTTAATTAATATTTGGTCTTCCGATTGAATAGTATTTAATTTTGTTAATCATCATTTCATTAAAGTTATAAAGATTTCTTAAATCAAATATCTTAAAATTTTTCTTCTTTATAAGTTTTTTAAAATCCAAAGATTTAAATTCATCCCACTCTGTATGTAAAACGATTAAATCAGCTTTCTTACAAATATTTTTAACACTTTTATTGAATTTACAATTTTTTAATTTCTTAAATTCTTTCTTTTCACCTGTAGGATCATAATATTCAACATTTGCTCCTTTTTTTAACATAAATGGAATCATTTTTAAGCTAGTAGAGTCTCTCATATCATCAGTGTTCGGTTTAAAAGTCACTCCTAAAAAAACAATTTTTTTATTCTTAAAACTGTTTCCCATTATTTTTTCAATTCTTTTTGTATGTAATGAAATTCTTTTTTGATTTGAATTGATAACTGCTTTAACTACTGACAAATTTATATTAAACTTATGACCTGTAGAAACCAGACCCTTGGTATCTTTTGGGAAACATGATCCACCATAAGCAGGCCCAGCTCTAAGAAATCTGCTACCTATTCTTACGTCGCTACCCATACCTAAAGAAATATCCTCCACGTTAATATTAGATTTTTCACAAAGATTGGATAATTCATTTATAAACGTTATTTTTGTAGCTAAGAAAGCGTTAGATGCATACTTTATAAGCTCCGCACCTCGTCTAGAAGTAGTAAAAAACTTTGAACCTTTGTTTATAAGTGGTTGGTATAGCTTTCTCATAGTTTTAAATATTTTTTTGTTATTTGATCCAATTACGATTCTATCTGGGTATCTAAAGTCTCTTACTGCCTCACCTTCTCTTAAAAATTCGGGATTAGAAATTACTTCAAATTTATTTCTCTTTTTCTTTTTTAATATTTTCTCAATTTCATCGCCAGTACCAACAGGAACAGTAGATTTAGTGACTATAATTTTCTTTTTTTTAGTTAATTTTGCAATTTCTTTAATTGATTTGTATACGAAAGATAAATCAACAGATTGTGATCCTTTTTTATTAGGCGTTCCTACACAAATAAAAATTATATCTGATTTTTTAATTGCTTGTGATAAATTTGTAGTAAAAATTAGTCTTCCTGATTCATAATTTTTTTCTATTATTTCATCTAAACCAGGCTCAAAAATAGTTGAAAATCCAGAGTTAAGTTTGTTAATCTTATTTATGTCTTTATCAACACAATAAACTTTATTTCCAATATCAGCAAAACAAGTTGCACTAACCAAACCGACATATCCCGCTCCTATCATGCAAAGTTTCATAATTTATTTAATTTTGATATTTCTATACCTGAGTTAATAAAACCTTTTAAAGTTCCGCAATCAAGATATTTTCCTTTAAATATGTTTCCATAAAATTTTTCTTTTTTATGAATTAGATTCCTTATCGCGTCTGTTATGTGTATTTCACCGCCTTGCCCAGGCTTAAGATTTTTAATCTCAGTCATAATCGTTTTTGGTAATATATATCTTCCAATTATGGCATAATTAGATGGTGCTTTTTTTATATTTGGTTTTTCTATTACATCAACGATTTGAAAAGAATTTTTTAATTTATTTTTTATAGATAGAATACCCCATCTTGAAACTGAACTTTTCTTAACAACTTTTGTTGCTATTATTGATGACTTTGTTTTTTTATGCATATTAATCATTTCTTTAGTGCAGTTTTTATTAATTATCAAATCATCGGGCAATAAGATTAAAAAGTATTTATCTTTAATGAGATTCTTACATTTTAAAATTGCATCACCAGTTCCTCTAGGTGAATTTTGAAAAACAAATTTAATCATTTTCTTATATTTTTTTATTTTATGATATTCAGCGAGTATTCTTTTATCTTTTTTTTTCTTTTTTATTATTTTTTTAAAAAAAATATCATTATAAAAGTATTTTTTAATACTTACTTTTTTTTTAGAAATAATAAAAATAAACTCTTTAATTCCGGCTTCTATACATTCATCAATTATATATTCGAGACCAGGTTTGCCATTTATAGGCAATAATTCTTTTGGAAAAACACTTGTTAATGGTAATAATCTAGTCCCTAATCCAGCCAAGGGAATAATAGCCTGTTTAATCATTGCCTTCTTTTACATATAATATTTGTAATTTACAAATGAAAATAGTTTCTGATAAAAATAAGCTGATAAAAATTACCAATAATATAAAGAATTTGGGTTTTGTTCCTACAATGGGAGCTATACACAAAGGTCATTTATCTTTAATAAAAGCTTCCAATAAAAAATGTAAAAAAACTTTAGTTTCAATATTTATAAATAAACCTCAATTCAATAGGAAAAAAGATTTTCAAAAATATCCTAGAACAATAAAAAAAGATATAAGAAAACTAAGTAAATGCAATGTTGACTTTATCTTCACTCCATCATTTAAAGAAATGTATCCAAATGGGGTAAATAAAAAAATTAAAGTTATTTCGTTATCAAAAAAACTATGTGGTAGGTTTAGAGTTGGTCATTTTGAAGCTATAGCAGATGTTATTGATAGATTTATAAAAATAATTAAACCAAAGAAAATTTTTTTGGGTGAAAAAGATATGCAGCAGTTAAAAATCATAGATGCTTTTGTTAAAAAAAATTACCCAAAAATTAAAGTTATTGGTTGTAAAACTATAAGGGAAAAAAATGGTATCGCAATGTCATCTAGGAACAATTTATTATCTAATAAAGAAAAAATTACAGCTTCAAAAACCTATAAATTTATAAAAAAAAATAAAAGGAAAATTTTAACTAAAAAAATTAAATCTACGTATATCAAAAAAAAGTTATTCGATTTCGGTGTTAAAAAAATTGATTATATTCAAATATTAGATATAAATAAGCTTGTAAAATCTCGTTTTAAAAAAGATAAGATTCGAATTTTTATTGCATATCATCTTAGATCTGCAAGATTAATTGATAACATTTAGCCATAAAAAAAATAAGCGCCTAAACCTAAAAATGATAAAAAACCGATTACATCAGTTATTGTAGTGACAAAAACACTTGAAGCTATTGCTGGGTCTATATTAATTTTCTTTAAAGCAACTGGAACTAATATGCCGAATAAACCTGCAACGATCATATTTAATACCATCGATGCGGCTATAAGAATCGAAAGATTTATTTCTTTAAACCATAAATGAACAATAGTTCCGGTTATTATAGCAAAGATTATTCCATTTAGAATCCCAATGAAGAATTCTTTAGAAACTATTTTACTAAGATTTCCTGAAGAAAGTTCTCTTGTAGCAAGTGCTCTTATTGTGACAGCTAAAGTTTGCATTCCTGCATTACCACCCATTGAAGCAACTATAGGCATCAAAAAGGCTAGAGCTACCATTTGCTCAATGCTGGCTCCAAACTTACTAATTACCCAAGTTGCTAGCAAAGCAGTAAACAAATTTAAAAGTAACCAACTAAATCTTCTTTTTGTTTTTTGAATTATAGTATCAGTAATTTCTTCATCACCAACACCTGCTAATCTTAAAACATCTTCTTGGGCTTCTTCTTTTAAAACTGTGAATATGTCGTCACCAGTTATCATGCCAACAAGTTTATTATTTTTATCAACAACTCCAGCTGAAAATAAATTATAATTTTCAAAGATATGTCCTACTTCTTCTTTATCCATATCAACGGGTATTAAAACTTGCATTTCATTCATGATTAAATTCATTTTTGACTCCCTAGGAGTTCTTAGAATTTTTGAAGAAGGCACTGTTCCTATAGGTTTAAAACTGTTATCAACAATAAAAATTTCTAAAAATTCTTCAGGTAAATCTTTATTCTCTCTTAAATAATCTATTGTTTGACCAACTGACCAATTGCTCGGTATAGCTGTAAATTCACGCTGCATAATTCTTGCGGCCGAATCTTCAGGATAACTAAGCCCTTCTTGTAATAAAAATCTATCTTTCGGCGGAAGTTTATCTAATACAGTATTCTTTTTTTTTTCATCTAAATTTTCTAATATTTTCAATGCATTGTCAGATTCGAGATGCTTAAGTATATTAGCAATTGATTCTATAGATAATGTAATAAAAATCTCAGTTTGTATTGATTCATTAAGTTCAATAAAAATTTCTGGCTCTAAACTAAATCCTTCTAATTCAATTAGTTTAGATCTATTTTCAGGTACTAAATTTTCTATTATGTCAGCTGAATCTGATGGGTGAAGTTCTTTTAAAGTTCTATTCAAAAAATTAGTATCATTCTCTTTAATTTTCTTACTAAAAAGGTTGATAAAATCTTTGTTAAACTCAAAATTTACTTTTTTATCCTTTATTTCTTTTGTCAAACTCATAAAAGTGCATTATCTATATAATTTTGTGATTGTTTAGTTGATTTTATTTAAAACCACAAATGTAAAATGAATTTTGAAGTAAAAATTAGCAAAAAACCAATTGATTATGAGAAATCTATACAATTTCTTGAAAAAAGAGTTCAAGATGTAGCTATCGGCAAAAAATCAGAGCTTTTATGGATTTTAGAACATAAGAGTGTTTATACGGCTGGAATAAGATCTGATAAATCAGAACTTATTAACAAAGGAATTAAAGTCATAACAACTAATCGAGGTGGTAAGTACACATATCATGGGCCAGGACAAAAAATTGTTTATTTTGTCTTGGATTTAAATAATAGAGAAAAAGATATAAGAAAATTAATAAATAAAATAGAAATATGTATTATTAAAATCCTGAATGATTTTGAAATTAAATCTTACGCTGACAGAAGAAATATTGGCATTTGGGTTGGTAAAAAAAATAATTCTGAAAAAATTGCTGCCATAGGAATAAAAGTTAAAAAATGGATTGCTTATCATGGATTTTCAATTAATTTATCCACAGACCTCAGTAAGTATGAGGCAATTATTCCTTGTGGTATAAAAAATAAAGGAATTACTAGCTTTAAAAAAATTGGTATTTCTAAATTTAAAGAAATTAATAGTATTATTGTAAAGAATTTTTTAAATACTTTTCGTTAAGTGTAGTTTTAAAAATTTCTGGTGTTTTTGCTATAAATTTATACTTAGTGTTACTTATCGTAAAATTAATTTGGTAAGCATGCAACATAAGATTTTCTTTTATTTTTTTCTTATTAGAGATAATTCTATATTTTTCATCACCTAAAACTGGATGTCCATGAATTAATAATTGTTTTCTTAATTGATGTTTTCTTCCTGTGACAGGATTTAACTTAATTAATGTATACCCTTTATTTGAATCTAAAACTTTAAAATGAGTTATAGCTCTAGCTTTAGTTTTTTTGTCACCCTCATAATAAAATAAAGTATCATCCAAAGTTCCTTCTCTTTTTTTAAACTCACCAACTACTATACACAAGTAAACTTTATGTATTTTTCTTATACGAAATAATGATGTAAATAGTTGAGCATATTTTCTGTTTTTTGCTACTATAAGTATACCAGTAGTTTCCTTGTCAATTCTATGAACTGGATAAGGGATGTGATTTTCAAATTCTTTTGTGCTTTTCAATATATCAAGAATATTTTTTCTTGATTTAGTTCCAGATTGAACTGATATACCAGATGGTTTATTTATTACGACAAAATCTTCATTATTTTCAATAAAGATTTTTTCTGCACCAGATTTCTCCTGTTTGCTAGGTTTATAAATTACCTTTTTTTTACTTTTTGTAGCTGTGTAAGTAAAATTATTTAAAGTTACTTTATCACCGAGCTGCATTTTATATGAACTCTTTTTTTTTTTATTATTAACCTTGATTTTTCCTTTTCTTAAAGACTTTTCAATTAATGATTGAGGAATGTTGTGTATATTTTTTCTAATCCACCTGTCTAATCGTGTATTTAATAAATCATTACTTATATAATGAATTTTTCTCATATCAGTCAAAAATTAAAGAAAAAAAATTAATCGCTTTAATGTTTTATTTTGATTTAGATGCTTTTTTTACTTCTTCAGTTTTTTTTTGTTCTAATTCTTTTTTTGGAGTATCTGTTTTCTTTTTAATATCAATTTTTTTGGCATTAACATCTCTGTCAACTAATTCTATAACTGCCATTGGAGCATCGTCGCCATATCTAAATCCAGATTTTATGACTCTGCTATAACCACCTTTTCTTTTTTGATATCTGTCGGACAAAATTTTAACTAGCTTATTCACTGATGATTTGTCTTGAAGTTTCGAAAATAAATTTTTCTTAGCATTCAAATTCTTTCTTTTTCCTATCGTTATAACTTTATCAATTTTTGGTTTTAATTCTTTTGCTTTAGGTAAAGTTGTTGTTATTTGTTCATATTTAATTAATGAATTTAACATATTTTTAAATAATGCTTTTCTGTGTTCAGATGTTCTATTTAGTTTTCTATGTGCAATTCTATGTCTCATAAACTAAATATTTTCTTCAAGTTTTTTGGATAGCTCTGCTATGTTATCAGGTGGCCAATTTGGTATCTCCATACCTAGGAAAAGTGACATAGAGTTAAGCACTTCTTTTATTTCGTTAAGTGATTTTCTTCCAAAATTAGGTGTTCTGAGCATCTCAGATTCACTTTTTTGGACTAAATCTCCAATATAAATTATATTATCATTTTTAAGACAATTCATTGATCTTACTGACAGCTCAAGTTCATCTACTTTTTTTAGAAGGTTTTTGTTAAAAGCTGGTTCAACAACTGTTGTTTTTTGTTCGACAGCTTTTGGTTCATCAAAATTAACAAATAATGAAAGTTGGTCTTGAAATATTCTTGCTGCGTAAGCTACTGCATCTTCAGCATTAATTGAACCATCGGTTTCTATATTCATTACTAATTTATCATAATCTAAAGATTTTCCTTCTCGGGCATTCTCAACAGTATAAGAAACTTTTTTAACTGGGCTAAAAAGTGAATCTATTGGAATTAGCCCTAAGGGAGCATCTTCAATTTTATTTTTTTCTGAAGGACAGTAACCTTTTCCAGTGCTAGCAGTTAATTCCATATGAAATTTTGTGTTATCATCTAAATGACATATTACTAGGTCGGGATTTAAAATCTCTACTTCAGAATTTGGTTGGATATCTTTTGCTTTTATTTCACCTGGACCTTTTACATCCAAAATTAATTTTTTTGTACCTTCAGACATAACTTTCAATGATAATGATTTTAAATTTAAAACAATATCTGTTACATCTTCGCGAACTCCTTTGATTGAAGAAAATTCGTGTAAAACTCCATCGATTTGGATTGATGTTATTGCAGATCCCCTTATAGAGGATAATAGTATTCTTCTAAGCGAATTTCCTATAGTTAAAGCATAACCTTTCTCTAGCGGCTCAGCTATTAGAGTTGTTATTGATTTATTTTCATTGCTTTGTATATTTAATTTGCCGGGTTTAATTAATGATTCCCAATTTTTTGTTATTGCAGCACTCTCCATTATTACACTCTCCTTTTTTTTGGTGGTCTTGAACCGTTATGCGCCATTGGCGTTATATCTTTAATAGAAAAAATTTTAAATCCACAAGCTTGAAATGCTCTTAATGCAGTTTCTCTACCTGATCCTGGACCTTTTAGTTTTACAGTTAAAGTTTTTAATCCATGTTCTTGAGCTTTTCTTGCTGCATCATCAGCGGCTATTTGTGCAGCATATGGTGTAGATTTTCTAGACCCTTTAAATCCTTTTGCTCCTGCAGATGACCAAGATATAACATTGCCACTTTCGTCAGTAATTGTAATTATAGTGTTGTTAAAAGTAGCGTTAACAAAAGCTATACCAGCTGTAATATTTTTTTTAATTTTTTTCTTTGTTTTTTTAACTTTTAATTCTTTTCCAGTATTTTCTTTTGGTGCTTCTTTTTTATCAACAGAAGTTTTATTCATAATTTACTTTTTCATAGGTGTTAATTTTTTACCAGCGATAGCTATAGCTTTCCCTTTTCTTGTTCTTGCGTTGCAATGGGTTCTTTGCCCTCTTACTGGTAATTTTTTCTTATGTCTGGACCCTCTATAAGTAGCCAAGTCTACCAATCTTTTAATATTTAAAGAAATTTCTCTTCTTAAATCGCCCTCGACTTTATAGTTGTCGTCAATAAATTTTCTAATTTTCAAAACTTCATCATCGGTTAAAGTATTTACTCTCTTGTTTTTTGCAATTTCTAATTCCGCACATATTTGATTTGAAAATTTTTTACCTATCCCATGGATATAGGTTAAAGCTACGTGTACTACTTTATTTTGAGGTATATTTACTCCAGCTATACGTGCCATAGTTTTATTGAGATCAGTTATCTAAAAAAGCTATTTATATAAATAGACCGTCCAAAGTCAAGGCTTCATGAATGAATAATTTTACGCAAATTATCGTGAATTTCCTCGATTTCAAGCGTTCCGTCAATTTCAACAAATAAATTTTGCCTACTATAATAGTCTAAAATTGGCGCTGTTTGTTCATTATAAGTTTTAAACCTTTTTCTCAGAATTTCTTCATTGTCATCTTCTCTTTTTTTCAAATATTGAGCTCCACATTTATGGTTTTTGTCATTTGGTTTGTTAAAAAACTCATTAAAGATCATGCCGCATTTTGAGCAATTTATTCTACCTAAAATTCTTTTTATAATAATATCTTCATCAACTTTTAATCTAAAAACAAAACTAATCTCTTGTTTTAATTTTTCTAACACACTATCTAAATTTTTTGCTTGAGATAGAGTTCTTGGGTATCCATCAAGTATAAGTCGATTGAAATACAATTTATTTGATATTATTCGAATAAGCAATTTATCAATAATTTTATCTGAAACTAATAATCCTTTATTAATTGTAGATTTGATTTCTAAGCCTAATTCATTTTTAGTTTCGGCTTCTTTTCTCAATAAATCGCCTGTTGACACCTTATGGAGATTATATTCTTTGCTTAAAAAATCAGATTGCGTACCTTTTCCTGATCCTGGTAAGCCAAATAAAACGATATTCACTTGTGCTATCTTCCAAACCGTGTTTTTTTAATTAAAGATTCGTACTGTTGACTCATCATCCGTGTCTGGATTTGGGATACAGTATCCATTGCTACAACAACAACTATTAATACTGAGGTTCCTCCCAAATAAAATGGAATAGGATATTTGGAAATTAAAAACTCTGGCATCAAACAGACTAATGTTAAATACATAGCTCCAAGAGTA
>Ga0066836_10000335_pt1 | contig 21965 bp, 20 predicted proteins | sample ETNtaG_18_FD_71568 | JGI IMG/M metagenome (GOLD analysis project Ga0066836, IMG submission 71568) | Marine microbial and viral communities from oxygen minimum zone, Eastern Pacific Ocean - ETNP201302SV91 | ecosystem: Environmental > Aquatic > Marine > Oceanic | place: Pacific Ocean: Eastern... | reverse complement strand
GCCTGTCACGCCGGGGGTCGCGGGTTCGAGTCCCGTCCACTCCGCCAATAAATATAAATGAAATCACGCGGGCGTATCACCTAAAATGATACGCTCGTATCAATTTTAAAATAAGGTTAGCGTTGTATATAAATCATGTTATCAACGATAAGAGACAGAGCAACTGGATGGATAGCCGGCATTATTATCGGGCTATTGATTATTTCATTCGCAGTCTGGGGGGTTAGCTTTTATTCTGGTCAAAGCGGTGGGATCAATGTCGCGCTTGTGAATGATACTGAAATTTCTTTCCAATCATTCCAACGATCATTTGCACAACTGAGAAAACGAATGCAATCAATCATGGGCGATTCACTTTCATTGGAGGAAGAGGCCCTCATTAAAAATCAAACTTTACAGAAATTAATCGAATCAGAATTAGTTAACCAACTTGTTGTAGATAGTAATTTAAATATAACAAATGAAAGACTTGTTGAATCAATCAAGAATATTGAAGTTTTTAGGGATGATACTGGTTTTGATCGGACAAAATATGAACGAAGCATAAGTAATATTGGGATGCCTCCTGTTGTATTTGAAGCTCAGTTACGCATGGATTTATTATCTGAGCAGCTGCAAGCAGGATTTGCTGAAACAACTTTTATATTAGCGTCAGAGTTAGAAAATATATTAAGACTAGAATCACAATCACGCGATATAACTTATACAATTCTTGGGCTGCCTTCTTTTATTGAGGATGGCGAAATTAGCAAATTTGAAGTCGAAGAATATTATCAGGCCAATCCAATGTTATTTACTAGTGATGAACAGGTAAAAATTGAGTATATCGAGCTTAGTGTAAAAGAATTAGCAAAAGACATTGATACAGACGAAGAAAACCTTAGGACTTTCTACAATGATAATAAAGATGATTATGACATAGTTGAGCAGCGTTCTGTTCAGAAGTTATTTGTAAGAATAGACGAGAAAGCAACTGATGAAATTAAAGCAGGAGCTAAGGTAGTCATTACATCAGCTCTAGATTTAGTAAATCAAGGGAAAGATTTTGAAGAAATTGTTGAAGAGTCAACGGATGAAGCGGGAATACTTGAATATAGCGAGCATTCTTTTATGAGTAAAGGAATTATGGAAAAAGAAATTGATGAATTTTTATTTTCATCAGATGAGGGAACAGCAAGCGGAGTTATTGAAACCGAAAAAGGATTTAATATAGTAAAGGTTGTTGAAATAAGGGGCGGACCAAAAAACAGATTTGAAAAGTTCGCAGAAAAAGTAGAACAAGATTATAAGACTAAGCAGGCGGAATTACATTTTTTTGAATTAGCAGATCAATTAACAACAGTTGCTTACGAAAATTCAGATAACCTAGAAACAGCATCAGAAACAATTGATAAAGATATAATTGTAACTGAGTATTTTAATCGTACAGATGAACTAGAGGGTATATTGTCAAAGCCTGCTATTATTTCTAAAAGTTTTGATCCTGAATTAATTTCCACAGGAAATAATAGTGACGCAATAGAATTATCTGATGATCATATAGTTGTTTTAAGAGTCTTGGATTATAAGAAACCTTATATAAAACCACTAGATGATGTTCGTACTGAAGTTATTGCGAGTGTAAGACTTGAACATGCGAAAGAAAAAATTAACGAAACCGGCGATGAAATTATCGCTCAACTTAAATCTGGCGTGGCACCGAATGATGTCACAAGTCATTCTGATGTTGAGTGGGTAACTGCGGAAAAAGTAAAACGTGATGATGTTTCTGTAAACAGAGCTATTCTACGCAGTACATTTGAGTCAGGTAAACCAACAGATAAAGCTGTTATTACGAGTCAACGACTCGGGAGTGGGGATTATGCAATCATTATAATATCGAACGCACATGATGAAATACAAGATGTTAATGAAGAGCAAAAAGAATCAACAGATTTAAGATTAAGACGCATTTTAAGTACAAGTGAATGGCAAGATTTATTAAGAGATGTAAGGAAGAACTCCGATATAAGGGTATTTAACGAAAATATTTAATTATTATTTTTGAGTGGTATCTCCTAGGAGGTAAGGTTCGACAACAGCGGCACCGACAGAATCGCCCCATACATTAACCGTTGTTCTAAATCTATCTAACAACCAATCAACTGCTAGTATTAAACCAATACCTTCTGTAGGCATATTAACCGCATTTAATACTATTAACATTGTTACTAATCCTGCTTGTGGAATTCCTGCCGCACCAATGGCTGCTAATGTTGCAGTTATAAATATAATAGTTTGCTCTCCTATACCCATAGTAATGCCATAAGCTTGTGCGATAAACATTACAGCAACAGCCTCATATAATGCAGTACCATCCATATTAATTGTTGCTCCAATTGGCAATACAAACTTAACTGAGCGCTTGTCAACACCTGCCTCTAGAGCGCATTTCATTGTTAATGGTAATGTTGCAGAAGAACTTGCTGTACCAAAAGCTGTTAACAGAGCACGTAATAATTTAAACAAATATTCTCTTCCCCTTTTGCTTAAAAATATTAAGATGATAAACAGGAGTAAAAAATGGCATGTTAGCCCAATAATAACTGTAAAAAAGTAACTGCTTACTGCTATGAGTTCATTTTTAATCGCTATTCCACCTCCAACTTTTCCAAATTGGCCAGCAACAAGACAAAAAATACCAATAGGCGCAAACATCATTACCCATATTACAAGCTTCATCATAACTTCATTTAAGTTATCAAAGAAATTAATCATTGTTGATTTTTTCTCTCCGATGGTTGTTAGTGCGGCACCAAATAGCAGACAAAAAACAATTATAGGAAGTAACTGAGTATTTGATGCTGCAGAGATAATATTTGGAGATATTAAAGATTGTACTAGTTCTGTAATCCCAACATTATTTCTATCAGCTATAGATTCAGAAATTGGCGAAACTTGATAACTAATACCATTACCGGGCTGAATAATGTTAACAATGATCAATCCAATTAGAACGGCGCAAGCAGTTGTGCTTGCATAGTAAAGTAATGTAACACTACCAACTTTACCTAATTTACGCACATCTCCAAGAGATGTAACACCACTAATTACAGCGCCTACAATTAATGGAATAATCATCATTTTTAAAGCATTTAGAAATAAATCGCCAAGCCATGCAACAGCTATCATTGCCGGACCAAATAACCATCCACAGATAACACCTGCAAGTCCAGCAACAAATATTGCAACAACTAATTTATTTTCACTAAGCGACATTTTGTATTGATTAGTAATGTAACCTATCTACGACATACCTATAGTATTAAAACCAGAATCTACATATGTAATTTCACCAGTTATAGCTGACGCATAATCAGAGCAAAGAAAAGCAGCTACATTACCTACTTCTTCAATAGTGACATTACGTCTTAACGGGGAAACATTTTCAACATGTGTTAAAAAGTCACGCATACCAGCTATTCCAGAAGATGCTAACGTTCGAATGGGGCCTGCTGATATTCCATTAACACGAATACCTTCAGGGCCAAGATTCGCGGCCATGTATCGTATATTAGCTTCAAGACTTGCTTTTGCGAGACCCATGATATTGTAATTAGGCATCGAGCGAATCGCTCCAAGGTAACTAAGGGTCAGCATTGCACTATTTTTTTCCTGCATCATCTCTCTTGATGCATTAGCGAGTGCTGAAAAGCTATAAGAGCTAATTTCGTGAGCAGTCAAGAAACCTTCTCGTGTTACATTTTTTAGGTATTCGCCATCAAGTAATTCTCTTGGAGCATATGCAACAGAATGAATCAAAATATCGAATCCATCCCAATGTTTTTTTAAATTATCAAAAACAGACAGTATTTGCTTATCATTGCCCACGTCACAAGGCAAAATTATCTTAGAATCAAGTTCAGCAGCGAATTTTTCAACTCTATTTTGTAGTTTATCGTTTTGATAAGTAAATGCTAATTGAGCGCCTTCACGGTGCATTGCCTGTGCTATTCCCCAAGCTATAGAACGGTTGCTTGCTACACCGACCACCAAAGCACGTTTATTGTCGAGTAATCCCATCTATTCATCCTTCTTAATCTAGTTATTTGAATTTTTTCTATTTCAAAGTATCAAAGTGTACAGAAAAACAATCACGTTTATAATGGACTAGTGGCTAGAAAACTCATAAAAATTAAAAATCAGCTGATATTGAAGACCAGCAGGAGTCCATATTTATTGATGTGGATATCATTATTTTGCATTTCCTGCGACTCAAGCTGGAATAACCCATATCCTCGCCAGGAATCCAGTCAATCAGTCTATTATGACTCATTTTCCGAACGTCCTAAGCATCTAGACCCAGTTAGCTCATATAGTTCAAATGAGTATGTTTTTTTAGGGCAGATCTACGAACCACCAATACAGTATCATTTTTTAAAGAGACCTTATGAGCTTATTCCGCTTACTGCAACCTACTTACCAATAGCAACATATCTAGACAAAAATGGAGAAGAACTATCTGAAGATTCAAATCCAGAAGATATTGATAGTGTTAAATATAGAATAAAAATTAAATCAGGAATTTTATTTCAACCACATCCTGCTTTTGCAAAAGATGAAAACAATAATTATATTTATCATAATTTAGACAGTGCTGATTTAAAAAATGTCAATATGTTATCTGACTTTGACAACACCGGAACAAGAGAATTATTAGCTAACGATTATATTTATCAAATAAAAAGAATGGCTCACCCTCGCATTCATTCGCCAATTGCAGGATTAATGGAGAAATATATTCTTGGATTAGACGACTTTTCTACAACATTAAAAAATACTTCTAAATCAAAGAAAAGCTTCATAAATCTTAATGATTATCCGTTATCAGGTGTAAGGTTAATCGACAAATATACTTTTGAAATAGTTTTAAAGGAGAAATATCCTCAGTTCATATACTGGTTATCGATGTCATTTTTTTCACCTATGCCATGGGAGGCTGATCTTTTTTATTCTCAGGAAGGCTTAGCAGAAAAGAACATTTCTCTAGATTGGTATCCAGTTGGAACAGGTCCTTTTATGTTAACCGAAAATAATCCAAATCGACGAATGGTTCTTGAACGTAATCCAAATTTTAGAGATGAAACGTATCCTATCGATGGCGAGGATGCAGATTTAAATAGTGGGTTATTAAATGATGCCGGAAAAAAAATGCCTTTTATAGACAAGGCAATTTATAGTCTTGAGAAAGAGTCAATACCTGCATGGAATAAATTTCTTCAAGGTTACTATGATACATCGGGTATCGTTTCTGATAGCTTTGATCAGGCGGTTCAATTTAGTGCGCAAGGCGACGCCCAATTAACAGAGGAAATGCTGCAAAAAGGAATCAGATTATTAACTGCTACAACAACATCAACCTATTATATGGGGTTTAATATGGCTGATGATCTTGTGGGTGGCGATAATGAGCGTGCTAGATTGTTAAGACACGCTATTTCTATTGCAGTGGATTACGAAGAATACATTTCTATTTTTGCAAACGGCAGAGGGAAACCCGCTCAAGGCCCAATCCCTCCTGGTATTTTTGGCCATATATCTGACGAAGCAGGCATAAATCCTTATATTTATCATTGGGAAAATAATAGAGCAGTCAGACATTCAATCGAACTCGCGAAGGAGCTAATGCAAAAAGCAGGTTATGAAAATGGGATTAGTGATACAACAGGAAAACCTTTAGTGCTTAATTTGGATACACCCGCTGCAGGCCCCGGCAGTAAGGCAGCATTCGATTGGTTAAGAAAACAATTTTCAAAGCTTGGTATTAATCTCGTTATTCGTGCAACTGATTATAATCGTTTTCAGGAGAAGATGAGAAAAGGAACAGCACAAATATTTCAATGGGGCTGGAATGCAGACTACCCAGACCCAGAGAATTTCTTTTTCTTATTGTACGGTCCAAATGCAAAAATTGATCATAATGGTGAAAATGCAGCTAATTATAAAAATGAAAAATTCGATCTATTATTTGACCAGATGAAGAGTATGAAAAATAGCCGTAATAGACAGAAACTTATTGATCAGATGGTAGAGCTTGTTAGATATGATGCGCCATGGTTGTGGGGTTATCACCCTGTTGGTTTCTCGTTACATCATGCTTGGTATAAAAATGCGAAACCAAATTTAATGGCAAACAATACATTAAAATACAAACGCATTAATCCAGAATTACGAAAAGAAAAAAGGGCTGTTTGGAATAAACCTATTTGGTGGCCAATAGTAGTTATTTTTATTGCTGTAATAATTGTTTTATTACCTGCATTTATTGCTTATCGCCGGAAAGAGAGCGAATTAATTAGATGATAAATTATATTTTACGACGAATTTTATACGCGGTACCTATTTTAATTGGCGTTAATATCATTACCTTTGTTCTATTTTTTGTAGTTAATACGCCTGATGATATGGCTCGCATGCATTTGGGGATGAAACGGGTCAGCCAAGAAGCAATCATAAAATGGAAAGATGATCGAGGTTATAATAAACCTATACTGATAAATAAAGAAGAAAATGGCATAAAAAAAATAACGAATACCATTTTTTTTGAAAATTCAATTAAATTATTTATTTTTGATTTTGGAAGATCTGATAGTGGTCGCGACATTGGTTACGATATAAGTCAGAGAATGTGGCCAAGTTTAGCGATTACTGTGCCTAGTCTACTTATTGGTTTACTTGCCTATATTACATTTGGTTTGATACTTGCTTTCTTTCGGGGCACTTATGTTGACATAAGTGGTGTTGTGTTGTGCGTTATTATGATGTCAATTTCGGGTCTATTTTATATTATTGGTGGCCAGTATCTTATAGGTAAATTTCTCCATTTAGTTCCTATATCAGGTTATGACACGGGGCTAAATGCATTCAAATTTATCATTTTACCGGTATTAGTTGGCTTAATCGGTGGGATAGGTGCTAGCACACGCTGGTACAGAACAATTTTTCTTGAGGAAATGAACAAAGACTATGTACGAACTGCAAGAGCAAAAGGTTTATCTGAATCAAGTGTATTATATCGACACGTTTTAAGTAATGGACTTATTCCAATTTTGACTGGTATTGTAGTAATTCTTCCATCACTTTTTATAGGTAGTCTAATTGTGGAATCATTTTTTGCTGTTCCAGGTTTGGGAAGCTATACAATCGATGCAATTAATCGACAGGACTTTGCAATTGTAAGATCGATGGTTTTTTTAGGATCAGTTTTATATATCATCGGTTTAATTCTCACCGATATTTCTTATACATTTGTTGATCCAAGAGTTAGATTAAATTAATTAAAATTATGCCTATTATATTTATTACTGATTTTTTAATATTCTTACTTCTATTTACTATTGTTGGTTTTTACTTATATGCAAGAAAACATGAGCATTTATCTGCACCATGGAGAGTTGTAAAAAAACGTCCTTTAGCAATGTCATCCGCAGTAGTCTTATTTTTATTTGTAACTATTGGATTATTTGATTCAATACATTTTCATCCTAGTATAGAAACAAATGAATCAAATAAAAATGTATACTCTAATGAGATTATGAGTGTTTTGGATATATTTTTAGATGATTTGAGAACAAAAAATGAGAAAACATATTCAGCACCGCTTGCAAGCTATTCTTTTTCTAAAGAACTAATTGAACAAGATAATGGCATTCAAATTAGAGATTATCCTAGATTAGTGTATGGAGGAGTATCGCTCAATAATCCTGAATCTGAATCTATTACAGATATTACTAAACGTATCTCACTAGGAATTTTATATGGATTATTAATAAGTACCGTTATTATTAGCTTAATAATTTTTGTTTTATCAAAGACATTGCAAACTAATTATAGAGGGGCTTTACAGAAATGTTTAGAAAATAAAACAGATACACATTGGTATTCAATATTTGCCACAATTTCTATAATTTCTATAATTATATGTATCGTATGTAATTTATCGCAAAATTATCATGTTTTTGGAACAGATAAAGTAGGGCAAGATGTACTTTATCAAGCATTAAAGAGTATTCGAACCGGGCTTGTTATTGGTACGTTAACAACGCTAGTTATGTTACCTTTCGCAATAATAATGGGATTAATGGCAGGTTACTTTCGTGGATGGGTAGATGATGTAATTCAATATCTTTATACAACATTAAATTCAATACCCGGAGTTTTATTAATTGCCGCATCAATTCTTTTATTACAGGTATATATCAGTAATCATGCTGATGATTTTAATAGCATAGAACAAAGAGCTGATTTAAGACTTTTATTCTTATGCATTATCTTAGGAATTACTAGTTGGACTGGTTTATGTCGTTTATTAAGGGCAGAGGCTCTAAAATTAAGAGAAGTTGATTATGTACAAGCTGCTAAAGCTTTTGGCGTTGGTAATTTTGAAGTAATGTTTAGGCATTTACTTCCAAATGTCATGCATATTGTGATGATTTCAATTGTTTTAGATTTTAGTGGCCTTGTTTTAGCAGAAGCCGTACTTTCTTATATTAATATTGGTGTTGATCCCAGTATGTATAGTTGGGGTAATATGATTAACAGTGCGAGATTAGAAATGGCGCGAGAACCAGTTGTCTGGTGGTCGCTTGCCGCAGCATTCATTTTTATGTTTATATTAGTTTTAGCTGCTAATCTTTTCTCAGATGCAGTTAGAGATGCTTTCGATCCAAGATTACGCGAATTTTAGGTTATTTTAATATGATTGATAATAACGAGAATCTTCTTCAAGTTAAAAATCTTACAGTCTCCACGGGCACAGGAGGCAGAAAGTCAAACATCGTTAATAATGTATCTTTTTGTGTCCGTCGTGGGGAGACATTTGTTTTATTAGGAGAATCGGGAAGCGGAAAATCAATTACTGCTTTGTCTATTATGAGATTATTACCGACTGCTATAAAAATAACCGCTGGTGAGGCTATATTACATAAAAGCGATTTATTCCAATTGCCTGAAAATAAAATGCGTAAGATTCGTGGCGCTAAGATCGGAATGATTTTTCAAGAACCTCAAACATCACTAAATCCTGTGCTCACTGCTGGCCAACAAATTAGCGAGACGTTACGTCAGCATGAAAATTTATCTAAAAAGCGATGTATAGAAAGAAGTATTGAGTTACTTGATGCTGTAGGTATACCTGAATCTAAAAGACGTATTAACGAATATCCGCATCAATTCTCAGGTGGCATGAAGCAGCGAATCATGATCGCAATTGCGTTAGCCGGTAATCCAGATTTACTTATTGCGGATGAACCTACAACAGCATTGGATGTAACTATCCAGGCTCAAGTTCTGGAACTTCTTAAAAAATTACAAGATGATACAGGGATGTCAATTCTTTTTATTACACATGATTTAGGTGTTGCCTCACAAATGGCCGATCACATTGCAGTAATGAAGAATGGTTCTATTGTTGAAGCTAAAAGTAAAAAAGAATTATTTTCAAATCCTGAACATCAATATACTTTAAAATTATTTAATGCTATTCCTAGTTGGGAAAAACGTAAAAAGGAAGATGGAATGGGAAAAATTGATCGTTCAGATAAATCAAATCTGCTAAAAGTTAAAAAACTTAAAGTGTATTATCCAATTAAAAAAGGCGTATTTAAACGAACAGTAGGCCATGTTCAAGCTGTTGATGATGTTACGATTGATTTATATGCTGGAGAGACAGTTGCAATAGTTGGCGAATCTGGATCTGGAAAAACAACTATGGGTAAAGGAATTCTACAGCTTTTAGAGGTGACATCTGGCGTCGTTACCTATCAACAAAAAGATTTAAATAGGTTAGATTCTTCATCTCTCAGGGAGATAAGAGCAGATATTCAGATAGTGTTTCAAGACCCTTACTCTTCGATGAATCCGAGAATGATGATCAATGATATTATTCAAGAAGGTATGTTAGCTCAGGGTATAGGAAATTCAGAAAAAGAAAGAGATGAAAATACAGTCGAGCTATTAGAGCAGGTTGGTTTGCTAGCAGAGCATCGTTATCGTTATCCACATGAATTCTCTGGTGGGCAAAGGCAGCGCATATGTATTGCACGTGCATTAGCAGTTAAACCAAAACTTATTATATGTGATGAACCTACAAGCGCCCTAGACGTCTCAGTTCAATCTCAAATATTGACACTTTTAAAAAAATTACAGAAAGAGCATAGCCTCGGATATTTATTTATTACACATAATATAAGTGTTGTAGAATATATTGCTCACTATGTAGCAGTTATGTACGAAGGAAAAATTGTTGAACAGGGAAGTGTTGAAAAAATTCTTAAAAATCCTGAAAATCCATACACGAAAAAATTATTGTCAGCAGTACCACGTATAGAATTAAAATCAAACTTACTGTAAAAATTACTCGGGTTCCCTCATAGCAACAAATTCTTCTTTATATAAATCATTATCATTATTATTAAATTAGAGTATTATAGATAATAATAGAAGAAGATTGAATTCATTTGATAATATAGGTAATTGAAATTAAAAATTTTTTTTGAGATTTTTTAGAATGAAAAGAGTCTGTTTATACATATTGATTTTACTTATATGCGGTACTGTTACCGCCAAAGATTTTAGTAACCCAACAGCAAGGGTTAAGGATTCAGTGGAAAAAGTTATAAATATTTTAAAAAATGAATCATTGGAACGAGAAATACGTTGGAAAAAAATAGGTATTGTTATTGATAAAAGTTTTGACTTCAGAAGTATGTCGCAAAGTATTTTAGCGACTAATTGGAAGACCGCGACACCCGGAGAACGTGAAAATTTTGTTGAATTCTTTTCGCAGTACCTTGAGGAAACATATCGTTCAAAAATTGAAGCCTATACAAACCAGAAAATTGAATATGTTGGCGAAACAATAAATGGAAAAAGAGCAGTTGTTGAAACATTAATTATAACTGATAGCACTGAAATTCCAGTAAATTATAAATTAAAAAATAACGATGGAGTTTGGTTTGCTTATGATGTTGTAATCGAAGGAATCAGTCTTGTAAATAATTATCGTAGTACTTTCGCAGCTATTGTTAAAAATGATGGAATGGATGGATTATTAAACGATATTCAATTAAGAATCAACAAACATAAATCATCCGAAGGGTCTAAATCTTATTCTGAAACAACTGAAGATAGTTAAACATATATAATTTTATTTTCCTGACTCAAAAATATATTTACTAATTAACTCTTCAAGATTTATTGAAGGCTCAGTTTCCGTAATTACCATATTAGGTTCTATAATAATCTCGCTTCCACCGGGTGAAATCTTTAAGAATTTATCTCCAATTATTCCAGATGTTCTGATAGAAGCGATGGAATCATCTGGTATTTGAATATTATTTTCAAGCGCTATATAAACTTCCGCTAAGTAAGTTTCGGGATTAAAGCTAATATTTGTCACTCTACCTACGCTAACACCGGCCATCTCAACGTGAGCGCCTTTTTTTAGCCCCGATGCCGATGTGAATTCAGCTTTTATTGTATACTGTTGAGTATTGAGTAATCGAAAATCTCCCATTCGTAACGCAAGAAAAGTAATTGCAATGATGCCGATTAATAAAAATATACCAACAAGTATTTCTGTATGTTGCTTCTCATTCATAGTCTTAGTTTACAGTATCAATGCGCTGAGTAAATAATCACTGAAAAGAATAGATATTGATGATGTTACAACTGCTTCAGTTGTTATACGGCTTACTCCCTCGGAGCCATATATTCCTCTTTTATCAAGATGAAGATTGAATCCTTTTTCACAGGAAATCCAGACTATTAACAAGCCAAAAAAAATTGACTTAATAAACCCCATGAATAAATCTCGATTTAATATTGTGTCATTCATATTCTGAAAATATGACCCTGCACTTATATCAAATAGTATAACGCCAACAAAATATCCACCAAATATCCCAACAATAATGAAGATCGCAGTTAATATTGGTACACAGATAATACCAGCCAGTATTCTTGGAGAAATTAAATAACGATGAGGATCAATTGCCATGCATTCTAGCGCATCAATTTGATTATCAATACGCATGATCCCAATCTCTGCACACATTGCAGAACCAGTACGTCCAATGACCATTAAAGCTGTTAGTACTGGGCCTAATTCTCTGGTTAGACTCAATCCAACAGCTGAACCTAATAAACTAATGGAGCCAAATCTAACAAGCGTGTCATAAAATTGCAAAGCAACCACCATACCTACAAATAAACCTGCTATGACAATAACCAATACCGAGCGCGCTCCTACAAAAAGAATTTGTTTTAATATCAAATCAATAGGATATGGAGGGATTAATAATGAGCGAATTATTTCGTATAGAAAAACACCGAAATTACCAAGACGAATTAATATATTGGTTAACATTATTTTCTTGTGAGTCTATTTAAATAATCACTTGCATTAAATTGATTGCTGATAGCGCGACGTTCTATCATATTTATTATTCTTGGGTCATTTGACATTTTAATTTCGTCTTTATTACCTGTAAGAATTATCTTTCCTTTGTCTAAAATTATTATTCTATCAGCAATTTTGAATGCGCTTTCAAGTTCATGCGTGACAACAATAATCGACATATTTAGTGTATCGCGTAATTGTAAAATCAAATTATCAAGGTGAGCTGATGTTATCGGGTCTAACCCAGCAGAAGGCTCATCAAAAAAAAGTAACTCTGGATCCATAATAACAGCTCTTGCTAATCCGGCTCGTTTTAACATACCGCCTGATAATTCTGCAGGCATTAGTGATTCTGTACCACTTAATTGCATTAGTTCCAGTTTGATTCTTGACATTATTTGTATTGTATTTTCATCAAGATTTGTATTTTCATGCAATGGAAGTTGAATGTTTTCTCCTACTGTCATGGAGCTAAATAAAGCACCGCTTTGAAATGCAACGCCAATACGTTTACGTAATTCGTATAATTCATTCTTATTAAGTTTCGCGAGCTCACTACCTAATAATTTTATTAGACCTTCTTTTGTTTTTTCTAGACCAAGAATATATCGCAATAGTGTGCTTTTACCAGATCCGCTATGCCCCATAATCACCATAATTTCATTACGAGATACACTTAAATTAATATCAGAAAGAATTTTTTTGTCGCCGTACCATGTATTTAGTTTGGAGACTTCGAGCACATTTTCTATTTTTCTTTTTAGCATAATTAATAACAATATGATTAGTATGCGATAATAATACAAGAATATAAGTTATCTGTGTTAAAATTAGACATCTTAAAACAACAATAAATTAATTATGGCTGACAATATATCTAATTCTACATCCCAATTAAGTGAGTTAATGCAAAAACCTGGAATTATAAAGATGTTGGGTGCTCATGATGTTTTAACAGCTGCCCTCATCGAACAATGTGGTTTCGACTCAGTTTTCATTGGTGGTTTTGGTACAAGCGCAAGTCTTTATGGGCTACCTGATCTAAATTTCTTGGGAATGAGTGAGATGGTTGATGCAACCCGAAGAATGACGCATAGATTATCTATTCCAGTAATTGCAGATGCTGATACTGGTCATGGAGATCTACATAACGTGATACGTTGTGTTGGAGAATTTGAGGAAGCGGGGGCTGCAGGCATCATTCTTGAGGATCAGGTATTTCCGAAACGTTGCGGCCATTTTGGCGGTAAAGAAGTTATTTCTGCAGATGATATGGTAAAGAAATTTAAAGTAGCGAATGATACGCGGACAAATAAAGATTTTTTATTTATAGCCAGAACAGATTCTAGAGAAACGGATGGTTTAGATGTTGCAATCGATCGAGTAAATCGTTACTGCGATGCAGGTGCTGATGTTGCATTTATTGAAGCACCGTTGTCTATAAATGAGTTAGAGGAAATATGTAAACGTATTGAATATCCAAAATTTATCAATATGCTTGCATTTGGAAAAACGCCAATATTGAGTGCTGCTGAACTGGAAGAAATGGGTTTTAAGATGATGGTTGCTCCAATTGATTCTATATTACTCACAGCACATGTTATGCGTGAAATGGCTGAGGTTTTCAAGCGTGATGGCCATACTAAAAGTATTAGTGAAAAGATGGTGGCATTCGAAGAGATCAAAAGCATTCTTGGTTTATCTGACTATCTAGAAATAGATAAAAATCTAAAATAGCTGTAGCTTAACTCTCGCTATGAAAAGGCATTATTGGATAATCGTTGTTTATATTTTTCTGATTACTGTCGGCGTACCTTGGTATTGGCCGGATAACATCAATTATATGGTAATAGGCCTTCCGCTTTGGGTTCTTATAGCAATCATCATTTCAATCTGCGCTTCTTTTTTTACAGCATTTATTTTATTACGTTATAAATGGGATATAGAAAAAGACGTAAATGAATAACTTTCAGGCGTTTGATCAAACCGCATTTATATTTATCAGTATATATTTAAGTGCTTTAATTATAATTGGTTTTTTTGGATATCGTGCAAGACAAGAAAACACGTTAAAAGATTTTTATCTTGCAGGAAATGGATTTGGACTGGCTGTAATTTTTCTTACCTTTTATGCTACGCAATATAGCGGCAATACTTTGTTTGGTTACTCAGGAATGACTTACCGGATAGGGTATTCGTGGATAATGTGTGTTCATTTTATGACAGCTATTATTGCATGCTACTTAATATTTGCCCCAAAGCTTTATAAAAGAGCAAGACGATACAACTACATAACTCCAACTGATTACTTGCAACACCGATTTGGATCTAATTCAATCAATATTGTAGTAACAGTAATTATGATATTTGTTTTAAGTAATTACTTGCTTGCTCAATTAATGGCAATGGGCAGAGCGATGCAGGGATTATCATCGGCTGACCCAAATACTGCTTATCAGCAAGGCGTAATTTTACTAACGCTAATTATGCTCATTTACGGAACCCTCGGTGGCATACGTGCTGTTGCGTGGACTGATGTTATTCAAGGTTCAATTTTGATTATCGGCCTTATTGTTTTGTTATTTATGTTGTTTAAACAATTCGGTCCAATTTCGTTGGCAACAACAGTAATTCAGCAAACTCAAGATTTTTCTAAGATTAATGTTCCTGATGCTAATCGAATCCGTGAATGGATCAGCTATATTCTTATTGTAGGTTTCGGTTCGACGCTTTATCCTCAAGCAATTCAGCGTATTTATGCTGCACGTTCCGAGAAAATATTACGTCAAGGCCTTGCATTTATGGCTTTCGCACCTTTATTTACAGCATTAATTGCTGTCATTGTTGGTATTTATGCAATTGCGTATGTTCCAGGATTAGAAGGCACTGCTTCAGATCAAGCTTTAACCAGAATACTTTCGATAGTACAGAAAAATTCTAGCTTAGGTTATTGGCTTACAGTTGTTTTATACGCAGCAGTTCTTGCTGCGATGATGTCGACTGCTGATTCAGCCTTACTGTCAATTTCTTCGATGCTAAGTAAAGATATTTATAGTCGTTTTGTCAATGTAAATGCAAGCGAAGCAAGATTAACTCTTTTGGGGAAATTATTCTCCTGGTGTTTAATTATAATTTTGGTGTGGTTAGCTATCTATTTAAATGATAAGTCCTCTCTTTTAAAATTATTGGATAGGAAGTTTGATTTGTTAATTCAGTTAGTACCAGCATTCATGCTTAGTATTCATTGGCGTGGTTCACAAGCATTACCTACACTTATTGGCCTTATTGTAGGTATTTTTATTTCACTATGCTTAGCCTATGGCAGTTTCAATTTTGTTCATGAAGGTAAGATATATGGTTTTCATCCAGGGCTAGTAGGCTTAATGTTTAATCTATTAATAACTATTTTGGGTTCAATTTTTATTAATTCTCATAAATAGTTTTAGTGATAACAAGGAACTAATTATTTCTATTTAATTTTAAATACTTTTTTAATCACATTTTTATTTTTATTGTATTTTTGAAAAATAGTTTGTCTATATCCATAGGGTTTCCAAGCGGGTGAAATTACATTTGGCATGTCTGAACAGTTTAATAAATTAGCTGATGCTAGTGTAAAATCTCCATAGCGTTGATTAATGCAATCAATTACTCTGTTCAGTTGGCGATTTTCACTGTTTCTTTCATTAAATAAATCAATTTGTCCTTTTTCTTCACGCAGATCCAATGCAGTGAGTTGTACTTGATATATACCTTCACCATCCCAGTATTGATTTAATACTTTTTTGCAAAGTTTTATGATTTGACGACTATCGTTTGTGGGATATGTAGTTTTTATTTGTCTACAACCTATCCAATCCTTATTTGTTTTTAATCCAATAAAAAACTTTTGGGCGCATAAATTATTTTTTCTTAGTCTCTGAGCAACTTTTTCTGACATATGAATTAAGTACATGTAAATAATATTTTTTGACCGTGTATCAGGAGGCATAACTTTTCCATGCCCAATAGTCTTTGGTGCTTTGAAATTATTTTTAACCTCTTCAGGATCTTTACCTTGGCACATATACCATATTCTTCTACCAGGATTACCAAAGCGTTGCCCTAAAACTCCTATGGGTATTTTTTTAACTTCACCGCAAGTAAAAACACCTCTTTTAGCTAGAAATGCACCAATTCCTTTGTTAATACCACAGAGTTCTAGAACTGAAATATCTTTTAATATATTCTCGGCATCCCATGGTTTTATGATTGTTAAACCATTCGGCTTATGGAGTTTTGCAGCATATTTTGCTGTAGTTTTATCGCCACTTATTCCGATTGAACAATGCACTCCGGAGACACTAAATACTTTTTCCTTTATTGATTCAGCAATACTTTCAGGGCTATTCCAAATTTTTTTACAATATGTCATATCAAGAAATGCCTCATCAACAGAAAAAATTTCTATGTCAGGGGTTATTTCATAAAGACTATTCATAATGTCAGTTGATATTTTTGCATATAAAACAGGATTAGATGAAAGTCGAATAAAAGACGGGCAAAGTTTTTTAGCTTCTTTAACGCGCATACCAGTGTGTACCCCATATGCACGCGCTTCATATGAGCAGGTGATAATACAACTTCCTTTTATTCCGTTAGTAATCCCAATAGGTTTACCAATAAGGTTTGGATTACGTGCTTGTTCAATAGAGGCAAAGAAAGCGTTCATATCGACTAATGCAATAATGCGTGGCCAGTTTTTTATTGTCATTTTTTCTCCAATAGCAGGATATATTATAGGAGAACATTTAGAGAAAATCTAAGATAAGATTATTTTTCTAAAATCTTTTTAAAAAAACATAAACTATTGAATTATAAAGAATATTATTTCTATAGGAGTTGCTTTATTAGCGAGAAATAAATTCTCCATATGCTCGACATCCTTCCCCAACCTTAATTTCTTCAATAACTCTAAGACTAGAAATATCAATGACGGAAACTATATTATCAAACCAATTTGCAACGTAGAGGTGGATGTTATTTGGATGCAGATCAATACCTTCCGGGTATTCTCCAACATAAATAGTTTCGATAGTTTTCATTTCACTTAAACTGATAACAGAAATTGAATTAGAGCGTTGATTAGTTACGAATAATCGATTGCTAGCACTATCAATTTCTATTGCGTAAGGAAAACTACCTACGGCGATATTTGTTATTTCTTTTGTGCCGAGATTGATAACGCTAACATTATTTGAACGTACATTAGCACTATAAAGTTCATTCCGTTCTAAATTTAATGCTAATCCAAAAGGCGCTATACCTACATCTATAGTATCTACTACTTTATTTTCAGTAAGACTTACAGTCATAATTGTGTTTTCGTCACGATTAGCAACGTATAAAAATTTATTATTAGGATTGACTACTATACCAGATGGGGAGTCACCAACTTTGATTTTATCTCTAATAGATAATGAAGCAGTATCAATTATAAAAATACTATCCTCGTACCAGTCTGCAACATAAACAGATTGATTATCCGGGCTGATTGCAATCGCTAATGGACCACCTTCCATTTTTATCGTTTTGATATTTTTTAATGTTTTTGTATCTATGACAGAAATATCCTTACTTTCTGGATTACTCACATAAACACGCTCACCATTATTACTAACAACCACTCCAGCAGGTCGATGTCCCACAGGTATAGTTCGAATAACTTTATTTGTATTTGTATTGATTACTGAAACAGAATTATCACCTTGATTTGTAATGTAGGCATATGACTCTGCATATACTCCACCAACCCAAATAAGATAAATAAAAAATACTAGATAATGCACAAAATGAATTTCGTCCTTTTTACTCTATATTATTTTTCAGCGATATTTTTTAGATTTTCTAATCCAGTTTTATAAAGTTTTGTGACAGCTTTTATACAAGCTTTGTCTGTCAATTCTGGCGGAGGTTGTTGTCCAGGAAAAGATCGATAAAAAGCTCCTTTCCATTGCACTTTTGATTTACCCTCATTTTCACTGATTGAAATTGTTGAGCCATGAGTAGCTATCGGCAGGCCTTTTATAATTCGACCTTCTTCTAATTCTTGCATGCCATACTGAATTTTTTTACTTTCTGGATCATGCTTAAACAATACTTCATTTATTTTTTCACCATTTTCCAGTTCAATTGTACGGATTGATTTAATTTCGGAACCATTATCAGCATTACATTTACTTATTCCAGGATGCCAGTCCTCTATTGAACAAAAATTTTCAATAATCTTCCATACCTTATCTGCGCTAGCATTAATTTCAATTTCTTGAACAACTTTTTGTCGAGACGGTCCATGAGCTACAACAATAACAGGTATTAGTAGCATATTAAGTAAACATAGCTTAAGGTATTTCATTATCGTTAATCTCCATTTGTGCAATTATTCTGAAATATGTTCTTTTTTATATCTTCAATAAGATTGTATAGTTTAATGGGTTCGATTAAATATGGCTATTCTATGATTGTCCAGATATTATATTTTTTTTGGAATTTGGTTATTTGGAGGAAAAATCTGTGAAAATTGTACTTGCTCCTGATTCGTTTAAAGGAAATTTAACTTCCATGGAAGTTGCTATAGCTTTTGAAAAAGGTATTAAGCGCGTTTTATCAGGTGCAAATTGCATTAAAGTGCCAATGGCAGATGGCGGAGAGGGCACCGTCCAGTCATTAGTCGATGGTGTCGGCGGAAAATTTATTCGTAAACGAGTTGTTGGTCCGATTGGCAAGACTGTTTCAGCACGATATGGATTATTGTCTAATGGTAAAACTGCAGTAATTGAAATGGCAGAAGCATCAGGATTACCGCTCGTGAATCACAAAAAAATGAATCCTATGAAAACAACAACTTTTGGAACAGGCGAGCTAATTTTAGATGCAGCTAAACGTGGAGCAGAAACGATTATTATAGGAATTGGCGGATCCGCAACAAATGATGGTGGTGTTGGTATGGCCCAGGCAATAGGTGTTCGTTTTTTTAATAGCCAAGGTAAAGAAATTAGTGAGTATGGTTCCGGGGGTATGCTTAATAAAATTACGGATATTGATGTAAAGAAAACAGAACCCATTTTGAGGAAAGTAAAAATTATTGTTGCAAGTGACGTTAATAATCCTTTATGCGGTAAATCAGGAGCAGCACATGTTTTTTCACCACAAAAAGGCGCAACACCTAAAATGGTTAAAATTCTTGACGATAATTTAAAACACCTTGGAAAAGTTATTAAACAGTCACTAAAAAAGGATGTTATTAGATTAAAAGGAGCGGGCGCTGCGGGAGGACTAGGCGCTGGTTTAGTTGCATTTGCAAAAGCCAGAATGAAAAGTGGTGTTGAAATTGTTATCGTCGCCTCGAACATCAGTAAACACATGAAAAATGCTGATTTAGTTATAACAGGAGAAGGCCGAGTTGATTCTCAAACGGCATTTGGTAAAACTCCTTCGGGTGTTTCTAAGGCAGCACGTAAGTATGGTATTCCCACTATTGTGATAGGTGGCGGCATAACTGATGATGCTAATGATATTTTTACATTCGGAATAGAAGGTTTAGAAAGTGCTTGCGCGCGGGATATGTCACTTGATGAAGCCATCAAAAATTCACGTCAACACTTAGCAAATGCTGCTGAGCGCGCTATTCGATTAGTTCTTATAGGAAAGAAAATAGCAATAAAGAAACGAAAATAGTCGTTTTGATATAACATTAACGTTTTTAAAATACTGATCGGTATAAAGTAGAAGGAAAATAATGAAATTTTCGAAATTTGCATCCCGTTTTGATAGTGAATCAGGGATTGTTCAACTTATGGATGACCTTGGTAATGCGATGACTGGCAATACTGATCTATTAATGCTAGGTGGCGGTAATCCAAGCCATATACCCTGTGTTCAAGAAAGTTTTCGAGAATCTTTACTTCGACTGATTGAAGATCCATTATTATTTTCACGTACAATTGGAAATTATGAATTACCTCAAGGTAATCAAGATTTTATTAATGCAATTGTAGAAATGATGAACGAGCAATATGATTGGAAAATAAATCCAAATAATGTTGCGCTGACTATAGGAAGTCAATCTGCATTTTTCTTTTTATTTAATATGCTTGGTGGAGAACATAATGATGGAACGTACCATAAAATACTATTACCTATTACCCCAGAATATATAGGTTACTCAGATGTCGGACTTACGGCAAATTTATTCTATTCTTATCAGCCAGTAATTGAGAAGATAGACGAACATTTTTTTAAATACCATATTGATTTTGATAAATTAGTTATTAAAGAAAATACAGCAGCTATATGTGTTTCAAGACCTACAAATCCCACTGGTAATGTACTTACTGATAATGAGATGAAAAAACTCCAGTTGATTTCTGAGAGTAATAATATTCCATTGATTATCGATAATGCCTATGGTGAGCCATTTCCTAATATCATTTTTACTGAAACTAAACCATTTTGGAATAGGAATACTATTTTTTGTATGAGTCTTTCAAAAATTGGGATGCCTGGAACGCGAACAGGAATTGTTATTGCGAGTGAAGAGATTATTCAGTCGATTCGAAATATGAATGCAGTGATTAATCTAGCTACCGCTAATTTTGGAGCAATGATTGCAAATGATTTGATAAGAACAGGCAAAATACTGCATTTATCGAAATCTGCAATAAAACCCTTTTACCAAAAAAAATTAAAACACGCACTTAACTCTATACACAAAGAATTTGATGATATTGATTATTATATTCATACCCCAGAAGGCGCTATATTTTTATGGTTATGGCTACCAACTTTATCCATATCTTCAGACGAATTGTATGAAAGATTAAAATCAAGAGGAGTACTTGTTATTTCTGGCTCTCATTTTTTTCCAGGACTAGAAGACGATTGGGAACATAAACATCAATGTATAAGAGTTACATATTCAATGGAAGAAAAAATTGTTGAGCAAGGAATAAAAATTATCGCAGAAGAGATTAGAAAAATTGCAGTAGCATGAGAAATATCGTTATATATAACGAATCATAAATATAGCTATTAGTTTAAGAACCTGATTACTAGCATATAACTAGCTAATAATCAGATTTTTAACTTCTTGACTGTGACTCCCGTGATGTCACAGTTATTAACAACATACCTTTTTAATTTATAAAGGCGTTACGTTTTCAGCTTGAGGGCCTTTTTCGCCATCAGTTACGCTAAATTGTACTTGTTGTCCTTCTGCCAGTGTTTTAAAACCAGAACCGTTGATTGCACTAAAATGTACAAAAACATCTGGTCCTTGTTCCTGTTCAATGAAACCAAAACCTTTTGAGTCATTAAAAAATTTAACTTTACCTGTTACTAATTCAGACATATCTATTTCCTATTCATGTTTATATTCATGTCAAATAATTGACTTACCTGCTAGAAAAAAACAGTTATTGCTGATGGGATTGAACGAAAAGAAACAGAAGAATGTCTACTTACGGCAATCATTAACAAAACCAATTTC
>Ga0066836_10000331_pt1 | contig 22050 bp, 15 predicted proteins | sample ETNtaG_18_FD_71568 | JGI IMG/M metagenome (GOLD analysis project Ga0066836, IMG submission 71568) | Marine microbial and viral communities from oxygen minimum zone, Eastern Pacific Ocean - ETNP201302SV91 | ecosystem: Environmental > Aquatic > Marine > Oceanic | place: Pacific Ocean: Eastern... | reverse complement strand
GGCCACAGCGACTGCAATCATAAATCCCGCATATAGCCCCAGAACTATCGATGCAGAGAGGCCGCGTTTGAAACCGACCTTCTCTTCCATAGCCGATGCGAGAGCACGCTTGGGGAAAACATATCCCTCGTCTTGAATTGGCAGGGGTATGGAGAGAAATGGATTAACAGGACGCTCCAGAGAGAAAAAAATAGGATATTGGATTGGAGGAATTTCTACTTTCTTCGTAGTATCCTTCTTTCTAGTTCCTGCTTATCTTCCTTCCAATACTGTTCCTGAATTATCAGGTAGGGCGAATTCAATCGATTACTTTGACGATGACTCATGGGGTAATACTCAGCAAGGCGAGGTGAATGGAGTTGGTCATAATCAGAGCGAGCACGGCTATTTTTCTTGGTCTGAATTAGATCCTTATGCAGGATTCATTTATGCCTTTGGAGACCTGAATTGCCATAATAAGGCTGACAGAAGTTGGGTAATCAATGGTAATCAGATGCCGGTTTGTGTTAGGGATGTGGGGATTTTCCTAGGTCTTGCAATAGGCGGTTTTATCTTTTCGAGGCGTGGATTAAATCGCTGGACTATACGGGATAGTCTATTCTCAATTTTCCCAGATCCAAAATTAGAAAAAATATATAGAAACAACTACAGAAATAGATTATTCATATTTTTAATCGCCGTATCTGTACTTCCTATGGCACTGGACGGTTTCACTCAGATGCTAACAGATTATGAGTCGAATGCTTTTATGCGATTGATTACAGGAACTCCGTTTGGACTCTTTCTTGGATTGATTATGAGTTCCTCTTTTGCAGCTAGACCGAAATTCTTTGAAACCGATGCAGGAAAGGTAGTCTTACCATCTGGCACCAAGTTTTCAATGGTCGATGAATCAGAAGAGTAATTATTTCGGCGGCTCCATAGACCACCAAACCATCAATTCCTCTTCATTTTTTGGAACAGGGCATTCAGTATGCCCACTCGAAATTAATTCTAATCTGGCGATTACATTATTGATTGCTCTACGAATTACCGGGGGTGATCTCTTGTCATCACTTGTTCCGGTTATTTCTGCAAGAGCATCTTCCCAGTTACTATCTGGATTGGCCCGCCGCCATGAGGCGAGAGCAGTACGTAATGGCCACATCGCTAAGCACAACCTACCATAGCCAAGTCTACTGTTTCGAAGTTTGTACATATTTGCGTCTCTGAAAGGAGTGCTATGCTGTACTTTCTGAGCCCAATGTTCTTCTTCTAACCACTTAGCCATCCTCTGAGTATGGCGTGGAGTAACTGCTCTTACGGGACCTAATTGTTTCTGAAGGTTTCGAACATCTGTAGCATCAGTAAGCGATAGAGTCCCAATGATCGCCCATGATGCATGGGCGATAGGGCTCTTTGGAGCATCAGCATCCTTGGCTCTTTTTTCATCCCAATTGTCTTCAGCAATTTTCATCCATTGTGCTGGAGAATGCCCATCTAACCAATTCTCCAATAATGAAATGTTATTTTCGGGAGCTCCCGGTAGGCGTTGTTGTGTTTTGAGAGCAGTCGTAAGTGATTTCAACAGATGTCGGTCAACTTCATCCGAATCTATGTTTAGTGGTTCAGGACGGCGATTAATAAATGAAGTAAATTCGAGTGATAGTTGCCTTTCCAACTCATCGAGTCCGCTTTCGTTGAGAATTGGGCCTACTACTAATGATTTATTGAAAGGAGGTGGCGTTTCAATTTCACCGGATAATATTCCACTGAATCCTCCTCTAACTCTAGTTTGAATTTCAGTAGTTTCAAAATGCTCATACTTTTCAACTCTAGGCCCTTTCTCAATCCGTAATGAAAGTAAAGAACCAGAATCAATTCTTCGCATTGCCATTGCTGGATCACAATCTATCCAAATAACCAAATCTGGAATCATCGCTGCACCATTCATTCTCGCAACTTCTTCAAGCCCCAATTCCCCTACTACGCCCTGGTAGACCATACTCGAGTGAATATTTCTGTCACTGATAACCAAATCTCCCTGTAGTAAACGAGGTCTAATCCAAGTATGCGAGTGATCAATCCTGTCTGCAGCAAACAAGCCTGCCTCCTCTAAGGGAGAATGGTCTCCCTTTGAAACCGCGCTTAATGCTAGTTTACCCAATTCACTGTGACGTCTAGGTTCGTGAGTTAAGTGTACTCGGGGAAATGTAAATCTCTGTGCTAAGGATGCAAGGATACGAACTGCTTCACCTTTGCCAGAACCGTCTCCTCCTTCAACAGCAATGAGGTACATACATCATTCATCCTCCGGATTATAATCTTGAAACTCTTCTCGGTTTAATGTTAGCAAAATCATCCCTAGAACAATTAAAGTTGGTCCGAAGATAATAAGTCCACGACTGAAAAGAGCAACCCAGCACAAAATTTGTGTACGGCGATACTTTACCGCTCGACGAATCTCAAAAGATGCATGAACGCCTACCAAAGCGGTTGCAATAGTGATTAGGCCTTCTATGGTGGCAAGTGCGACAGCATCCTCCATCGACCAACCTTCAGTAGTGGAACGCTCATCCTTGATTCTTTTACCATCACCTTCTAACATTGTGATTGTAGAAATTCCAATTGGTTCGGGAGTGAACAATAGTTCTACAGTTGTATATTCCGCTTTTGAGAACCTCAAAATCGAATCTTTTACAGTCACATTCTCTAATTTATATCTACCATTATCATCACTTAGTGTGGTTTTTATTACAACTTCAGTATCTGGGTCAATCAATTCGATTGTAACGTCTTGAACCACATTTCCATCTATATCAAGTATTGAACCATGAATATCCAATGCTTCTGTGTCACTAAAGAGGTTAGAAGTTAACAAATCCGAAGGGTTTCCTTGCAAAATTAGTACTCCTGATACGATTCCCATTATCGAACCGATTAGAACAAGTGTAGATGCAAGGCTTCTACGATTTTCGGCTTCATCTAATATTAGAGGAAGTTCCTTTATCTCAGTCTCTTCAGTTTTTTCGACTTTGATTACTATATCCTCTTCAGTTTCTTTCTTCAAACGTCGTGATTTTAATCGTGAGCCGACTAATTTTTCTTGCACTCTATTGCGGAGTTTAGCAAGTTTGTCGCTTTTTTCATCCGACATGTCAGCCCTCCGCTATTCCTAACCGAGTTCGTGCGCGGATTTCACCCCTCCCCTCGTTTATCCGCGAAGATAATCCAAACTACAGCGGAAAAAACAACCAACCAAGCGCTGATTAGCAATATTTGATTACTATCATCTTCATCTGATGTTAAATCGCTATTATCAGAATCATTTTCTTCCATATTTTCAGGTTCATTTGGTATCTCTTCATCAGGTTCCTCAATCTCTATCCAAGCGCCACTCCTAAGTCCCAATTCTACCAATCTGCCGACGATTGAAAGAGAATCCGCACTAACTTTGTCTGCAGTATCATTGACGGTATGCCAATGTCCACCCCATGCAGGTGCGCCTACTCCATAACTAATGTCGATTATATCGATTGCAGGGATTCCTGCTTGTAGAGCGAAAACATGGTCGTCAAACACATATTGATTTGAATCACTTTGGTACACTCCAGAGCCATTTTCACCATCACATCCTGGTCTTTGATTATCAATTCCTAGAGATACAGCCATTTCAGTAGTACGATCCCATAAAGTTGCATTTCCTTGCCATGTTGGTTTAAGATTAAGTTCTATATCGCCTACCATGTCTACAAGTATGAATGACTCGAAACTATCCGCCTCTTCTTTAGTTAGGTTTTCAGACCATGCTTTAGCACCTAGGGCATAAGAAGGCGTTTGGTTACTATTCCCTTGGTCCTCACCATCTGTAAAAAATAGCATAATTTCATGACTTAGATTCATTGAAGGGATTATTTTTGCCAATTCAAGCAATACAGCAACTCCGCTAGCTCCATCATTTGCTCCCAAAATAGGTTCTCCTCTTCTACTTTCATTGGGGTCTTGATCTGCTCGGTCTCTAGTGTCATAATGTGCTGCTAATATTACCGTAGAACCTGCTCCTACATTCCATCTAGCAAACAAGTTGGTCAGTAAATATCCTTCAGAATAATGCACCGATTCGGTAATTTCCCAACCAGTTAGGTTCTCCTTTATTGATTCTCGGAGTTCATAACTTGCATTTGAATTTGGAGTTCTTGGACCCAATGAAGTTTGAAATTTCACGCTACTATTAGCATCCTCTCCATCGAATTGCAAATCTGAAATCAGGTCGCAATATGGCACTTCTTGAGAAATTTCACCATTTGAATGAGGTGTGAAAATAGTGATGAATATAATCATCACCAATGCCACAACTCTTGTACGCATAGTGATGCCACGCCAACTCACTCTTAAATACCTCTTTTTGACTCGGTCATTTATACGCAGTACTGCGATTCAATGGAGGTCCAAAACATGTCTGAACCGCGCACCAATAGAGTCTGGATAATTCTAATGACATTCTTACTCTCAATAATGTCTCCAATCGCTTCTGCTGATTCTTCTGAGGAAGTGGTTATTGAAGAGCAGTCCTTTGAACCAGTATTTGGAGATTTATCCGAAATGGTTTATTCCAATGCCCATCCTTACATGATGGACGAAACAGAAGAATCAATCTATAGTGCGACTCGATTGATGAAAAATGCATGGATTGACGAGGGAATGCCCGGAGTCGATGTGGAAGTTTCAGCTACAAGCGGTCGCGCATGTACTCCTTACAATGCCGGAGATAGTGCAACTGTACCAACCTCTGGAGGTAGCATTGATGTTACAGTTGAGAAAACAACCACTACAGCTGCTTTCATGGTTCAGTCTGGCCAAACATTATCTTCTACAATTTTGAATAACTGGGCAAGTACTTGGGATACAACAGTATATCCTAAACTAATGGATTTTTTTGGTAAGAATTACAATGATGGGAGAGGTATTGCTGCTCCAGATGTAGACAACAACTGTCAAATTGAGGTTATAATTTATGCAATAGATGGGCCATACAATACTGGAGGATATTTCTCACCAGGAATGTCCTCTTCTCGAGAAGCGATTTTTATCGATATCGATGACGCACCTTTGACATGGTCTAAGGTAATTCTAGCACACGAATTGCAACACCTTCTACATAATGCATTAGATCCTTATGAGAATCTATGGATAGATGAAGGTGCAGCAGATATGGCTGCATTCCTCTGCTTTGGCGGTTCTTCAACCCTTTACGGCCACGTTAACGCTTGGACAGGAGAATCATTCCACTCGGTAAGATGGTGGAATCAAAGAATTGCAGATTATGGCGGAGGATTCATCTTTTTGCTCTATCTTGCAGATCATCTTGGCGGAGGGCCAGCGATTAGGAATCTAGTACAGGATACTTCAACTGGTGCTAGCGCAATAGAAAACCTAGCACGTAATCCGGTAGATGCAGTCCCTGGGGTTATCGGAAGGGATTTCATCGATATTTATACCAACTTTACTATAGCATCTACTTTAGATAGTGATCAAGGAATCTATGGGCTATCAAATCTTTATCTCACTCCAGCTTGCGGCTCAAGTGATTTCTGTCGAATACAGCCCATTGAAACCAATAGTGATTGGATTGCACCTTGGTCGTCAACGGGTAATTCAATCGAAGGATGGGGGGTTCAAGTTTTCAAATTCACACCAGGTAGTGCAGCATCTGCACCATTGACTATGCGTTTCACAGGAGACTCTCCGGGAATGGATGGAGTCATCATGAGTCGTGCTGTTGCTGATGGAATTTATACTCGTACCGATATTAATTTCAATGGAGCAGTTGGTACTGCCTTAGTACCTAGTTTTGGTAATGCCACAGATGAGATTTGGGCAATCACATGGTATGCGAGTAATCAAGGAGATTGTGACTATACTTCCTGTGGCTCATCATATCCTCAAGGAACAATAGATGCTGAAGCAGCGAGAATTACGTCTCCAGCAACAATCTCACTCAATAGTACCACAACCTCGGATAGAGACGGTGATGGTCTAGCAGACACCGCTAAGGTAGAATTCGATATACTTTCAAATGCATTCTTTGAAGATCTAGATGTCACCATTGAAGTTAGAAACAGTTCAGGAGTAACCATTGATAGTCTTGAAACTAGAGTTGAAGCAGGTGGTGGAGTAACTGTAACTACGCCGTTTTGGTTTACTGCAGCAAATAGTGAATTGCATACCTTCCATCTGACGATGAGAGATATGCTAGGTGAAATAATTAGTACAACTCAAACAGGTACAGAGTTCCTTGAAAACATGCGCCCAGTAGCTAATGCTAGTGTTGACCCTAGTGAGGCTCAAACCTGGGATAATGTAATGTTTACAGGGGATGGTTTTGATGCATGGGGTACTTCGTTAGCAAATAATACCCTCCCGTATCTAGACTCTCCAGTAGCTTATGCGTGGGATTTCAATGACGGAAATACATCTGGTCTGAAAAGTCCAGTACGCCCATATCAAATGACTGGGGAATTCAATGTCACACTTAGAGTGTTAGACCAGGGTGGTACTTGGTCAGATGTAGATTTTGAAACAGTAAATATCACTGATGAAACTCTACCTGTTCCAATAATTACAGTAAACAATGTCATAATTGAAAATTATATTTCAATACTAACAGGTCAGACTATTTTGTTCAAGGCAGATCAAACCAGTGATAACGTTCCAACTGCTAATCTAGACTATACTTGGGATTGGGGAGACGGTACTTCTACTGGTGGAATTGGCGTCTATGAGGGATTCCATAATTGGGCTGACGGTGAAACTGAAAATACATCATATACGCTTACTTTGTCGGTTAGCGATGGTGTAAATGTCGGTCAAAAAGTAATAATGGTACATGTAAACAATCGTGTTCCAGTTCAGGTTTTCTCTGATTTGATAGTTACAGAAACTTATACCCCAGTAATGATGCCAGATATTTTTGAAGATAATGATGGAACAATCGTATCCTGGTCTTGGAATTTCGATGAAGCGGTTTGGCTTGGAGGCGGTGATGTTGATACTTTCAATTTGTTTGGAGATGTTATGTCCTCTGACCAAAATCCGAATCCAGCATGGAATTCTCCTGGATTGAAAACAGTCAACATTACAGTTACTGATGATGATGGCGCTACAGCTTCTGCTCAGGTCTCAATTCAAGTTCTAAACCAGTTGCCAGTTGCACAATTTATTGTAAAAGATAGTGCAACTTCGGGTTCCCCAGAGATCGATTTCCGCTCTGAAGAAGGAGAGGTAGATGTCCAATATACATTTGATGGAAGGACCAGTTATGACCCAGATGGTTCTACATTTGACTCCAGTATTCTCAACTTTAGCTGGACATTTTCTGATGGTTATACTGACGACAAACAATTTGTTACTCATAATTTCTCCACTCCTGGGGAACATTCTGTGATGCTGGTAGTGACTGATGAAGATGGCGAACAGAGTGAAGCTAGAACCTTGACGATTAGGATTAGTAACCCAGCTCCAATTATCCAAGTAAGAATTTTGGATGCTTGGCTTAATGGTGAATTAATTACTGAAGATACGCCTATGGCTGAAGGAACTCTGCCTACCGATTGGTCACATACCTTTGATGATGAAGGCAATACAGTAACAGCTCCTGGTCAGAAACTATACTTCGATTCAGTTGGTACTAGAGACGGTGATAGATTGTTTGAAGGAAGGTTGGTGCCATTGGAGGCAAACCATTCTGATTGGAATGGTCTAGTTGAATATTCATGGGACTTCGGAGATGCAACTCCAATTTCTCACGACCCAATGCCTTGGCATTCGTATGAGCGGTCGGGTACCTACAAGGTCACACTCACTGTAAGGGATGCTTACCTCACCGGGGACGTGACTAGAGAAACATTTACTGTAATTGTAAATTCAGCCCCTGTCATTAATGGAATCTCAATTCTGGAAGACAATATTTATGTCGATACTTCAACCGGATTAAATGCTAATATCTCTGATACAGAATCGGATGCTGGCTATACGGTTTGGAGAGATTTGAACGTTAATGACGGACTTGATACTGATAGAGATGCTGAAATCTCTTCAGATTTGGTCATACAATGGGATTTTGATATATCTAAAGATTCCAATGAAAATGGAATTGTAGATGACGATTGGATGAATCCTTCTGGTGCAGATGGGATAAGAATCGCAGGAAGTTGGGAAGAAGTAGGTCTAGTCACAGTTCGATTACAAGTTTGTGATGGAATGGGAGTTTGTACTGTTTTGGATAAAGAACTCACAGTTCTAGAGAAGGAAGATGCTGCGCCTAGCCTTTCAGACTTTTCATTGCAGGACTGGAAGAATTGGTTGGTCGATGCTAGTGGTGAATCGATGGTAATTCTTGCTCTAATTGCTGCTGTTCTAATTCTAGGGTGGGCTATGATGAGAAGTCCTACTGAAGTTGAAGAGGATGCTGAAAATGCCGCACAAAGCTACGAAGTCGACGAAGTACAATCTTATGGTGGTGTTTTGGGAATGGATCAACACAATCCTCCACCTGCTCCACAGATTCTTTCAAAAGATGAACGTAGAAACGATTCTAGTGGCTATGTAAGGCCATTACGTAGACGTCGTTGAACGGAAAGCCGATTAACCCCCGTGCCTCAAATCACCCCCGTAGGGGGTGTTGATATTGGATTCTAGGCTTGTTTTGTTCGTCCTCACAATTTTCCTCTTACCAATGTTGGTGCCATCTCATATGTCTCCAATCGGAGAGGTTAGTGCTGCGGATCGGTGTTCGGGAGATATTACTTCGCCAGAATGGAATAGAACCATTGAAAGATTTGCGATAACTCCTTCATTTGATTTCTTTGATATGTGGTTCGATGAAAATGGACCAGATGGAGACAGAAGAAGCGACAATGCTGAAAATCAAAATTCAGAAATGCAAGAGGAAATGGAGCCATATGATGGTCCTGAAGAAGAATGGATGACTTGGGGTAGCCCAAATAATGATCTTGTCTTACTGAATGATGATATCCAAACCACTATGCTAATCGGTAATGATGCGGTAGGTGTTTTGAAAATAAATTTAGATTCTACTCAGAGAACTACAATCTGTGTTTCTATTTCCACTGCGTTAGAAGAGGGCGGTTATGAGCCTCATAATGCTGATGTTTACCTACTAACTTCGTCACAATACGAACGTTATGAGTATTCTTACAATGTCGAACATGGAATGTGGGGCCCAAGAGATGAAGGAGGAGAGGTATCAGAAATCGCTCCCGAATGGAGAAGTTTTGATATCAGTGGTTGGAGGACATTTAGAGATGTACATCAGTATGAGGATATGAATGAACTATCATTCACGGTATCTTTGGATGGGCCAGAGGTCTATCAAGGATTGTTTGGTAATGATGAACTTGAATACTTCCATATCGTAGTCGACAATACAAATAATTCTCATACAAATGATGCAGTTCCAGATAATAAAACGATAGTGGCAGATGTAACTATTGTAACAGATGATCGCTCTACAGTATTGCCTACTTGGACAGTTTCACTGCTTTGTATGGCATTTATGATTGGAACATTAGCGATACCTATGGTGATGAATAAAAGGTACATGAAGTCGGGATTAGATCTTACTGCTCCAAAACAACAAATGGAATCGGGATTAGTCCCTACGCTTGAGCAAAAACCAGAATCGTAATCAATATTCCAGCAGAGTCCAAGCGTCACGAAGGTCTCTAACGTTGATAAGTCCCTTGTCACTTAATTTGAATTCATTACGCAGAGTTGCATAAACTAGGCTTTGGTCCAAGACTGGAGCATGTAATCTGACCCAATCGCCTCCACCGTTTATGCCCATCAAACTGTGGGATAGTTCTTCTCCCTTCAATTGGAATGCCGCTTCTACTACCTGTAGGGAATCAGCATGACTGTGAGCAGTGCCACAAAATTTGACAATATCTCCCTTGTCTTGATTTTCTCTAATAATATTGGAGATTGAATCACTATCAGGCATATTGTTGATATCATGCTTAGATGCAATAATTTGGCATCCATTTGCCTTTGCTTGCTCAACCAATTTGTCTCTCTTCTTATCAGCAATTGATAGTTCTAGATCGATCCAAGACACAGAAGATGCAATTGCTTTCTCAAGAACTTCAATACGTTGTTTTTCATTACCAGGGAAAAATCCTCCTTCTGAGACAGGACGAACTGCAAAAACAACTGGTAGTGGTAAAGCTTCTTTCAATGAAGAAATAGTAGCCTCTACGTCAATTGTACTAAAATCAGTGGTTTCCCAATCCTTTTCAGCAGGCAAACTAGGTGCTTCACCTTCTTCTTCCTCTGAAATCGTTGGATCAGGCTTTACTAGAAAGAGACGGTCAAATCTCAATTCGACCATGTCTGCACCTGCTAGTCTTGCTCTAGCAGCTTCATCAGTCAATTCTTGGACCGTAGTCCCGTCCAGAGATACGCACACCTTTGGGTCAGCCATAGTTTCGGCCACCTTCACTCCTTCATTAACGATTGCGCTGTTTACTCTGGTATTGATCAGTCATAAAAAAGAACAAAATGTCAATTCTGATGCCAAAATAATCTCATAAAACATTCACTTTTAGCCATGGGTGAGAACTAGGTTGATATACCCCCTAGGGCACCCTTTGTAATGGGTGAATTAGTAGACTGTATTACGGCAGACTGAGAGCCAAAAAAAGTAAAAAAGGACATATTTCTTTACACTCTTTGTATCCTCAATCGAACACCGCTATTTTGAAACTTTATGCAGATATTAAATTACACTCGAATTACCGAATCAGGGGCTTAGAAATGGTTGACGATTATAGCGCAGACAGCATACAAGTATTGGAAGGCCTAGAGGCTGTTAGGAAACGGCCAGGGATGTACCTAGGGGACCCTCATGACGGGTCAGCCCTTCACCACTGTATTTGGGAAGTAGTGGACAACTCTGTTGACGAGCATTTGGCGGGCCATACCGATCATGTAGAAGTAGAATTAAATTCGGATGGTTCTCTTTCAGTAAGAGATTATGGGAGGGGGATTCCAGTTGGTCTTCACGAGGAGTACGGAGTCTCTGCTGCAGAAGTAATTATGACAAAATTGCATGCTGGTGGAAAATTCGACAACAGTTCATACAAAGTTTCTGGCGGCTTACACGGAGTCGGAGTATCTGCAGTAAATGCCGTATCTGAATGGATGGAAGTGACTATTCATCGAGGCGGCATCATCTACAATCAAAGATTCGAGGCTGGAATTCCAATGGCTCCTTTATCAGAAGTTGGTAAATGCCAAGATACAGGAACTACCATCGTATTCAAACCAGACCTCGGCATATTTACGCACATTACCGAATTCGAATTTGAACAAATAGATACAAGGCTTAAGGAAACATCATTTTTGAATGCTGGGCTCAAGATCACTATCACTGATTCACGAGGCGATGAGCCGCATGTTAGCGAACACATCTATGAGGGTGGCCTTGGTGAATTTGTATCGCAAATTAATTCCGGTAGAGAAATTCTGCATTCCGAAGTAATTCAAATCAGTGGCGAAAAGGAAATTGAAAAAGGCGCTGTAACTGTCGACCTGGCGTTACAGTGGTCCAATGCTTTTAGTGAATCTATACGGTGTTATACAAACATCATCCGTAACAAAGATGGTGGAACTCACATGTCAGGATTGCGTACTGCTTTGACAAGTTGTCTCAATTCTTATGCCAAAAAGAGGAATTTATTGAAAGGAGAAGCACTTTCAGGAGACGATGTTAGAGAGGGGCTTGCAGCTATAGTGAGCGTTAAGCATCCCGATCCTTCATTTTCGTCTCAAACCAAAGATAAATTGGTTAGTAGCGAAGTGACAGGAATAGTCCAAACAGTTGTTTATGAAAAATTAGGAGATTTCTTCGAAGAGAACCCTTCTGTTGCTAAAACTATTATCGAAAAGGCATTACTTGCTTCTAAAGCAAGAAAAGCAGCACAAAAAGCTAGAGAACTCACCCGGAGAAAAGGAGTGCTAGAAGGTGGTGGCCTGCCTGGTAAACTTGCTGATTGTCAATCTAGGGATCCTAGTGAATGTGAAGTTTATCTCGTGGAAGGGGACTCCGCAGGCGGTTCTGCAAAGACTGGAAGAGATCGCCGCATACAGGCAATTTTACCATTACGAGGTAAGATTCTCAATGTTGAGCGGCAAAAACACAACTTGGTAAAGGTCTTCCAAAATCAAGAGATTCAAACTATGATTCGTGCATTGGGAGCAGGAGTTGGCAATAATGAAGAAGATGAGGGTGCATTTGACACATCCAAATTACGCTATTCTAAGATCATAATTATGACTGACGCAGATATTGATGGAGCTCACATTAGGACTTTGATGTTGACTTTCTTATGGCGATTTATGCGTCCTGCCATTACGGAAGGGCACGTCTACATCGCTCAACCACCTCTATTCCAACTTTCAAAGGGTAGAATTAGTCGTTACGCATTCTCAGATGAAGAGCGTGATGAAATAATGGATGAATTAAAAGGAGATAATCCAAATGCAAAGATTGGTGTTCAGAGATACAAAGGTCTTGGAGAAATGAATCCAGAACAATTGTGGACTACTACGATGGACCCTGAAACACGTACAATGCTAAGAGTCACAGTAAGAGATGCAGAAGAATCAGATCGAATGTTTGAGATTTTGATGGGAGAAGATGTTCCCGACAGAAGGGCCTTTATCGAGCGCCATGCAAAGGAGGTGACAAACCTTGACATCTGATGAAATTGAAAGTGATAACGAAGATACTATGCCATCAAACGCTAGTTTGTTAAACAGGCCATTGAATGAGGAAATGAAAAACTCTTACATCAATTATGCAATGTCTGTAATCATCGGAAGAGCTCTACCGGATGCTCGTGATGGACTAAAACCAGTTCACAGGCGTGTGCTTTATGGAATGCATGAAGGAGGGCATACCTCTGATAAGAAATTCAGTAAATCAGCACGTTCTGTTGGTGAAGTCATGGGTAAATACCACCCACACGGTGATCAATCAATCTATGATACGATGGTTAGAATGGCTCAAGAGTTTTCTTTACGTTACCCTCTGGTAGACGGACAAGGTAACTTTGGCTCAATCGATGGAGACCCCCCTGCTGCTATGAGGTATACAGAGAGCAGACTCGACAAGATTTCTAAGCATATGCTAGAGGACATTGACAAGCAAACCGTTGATTTCCAACCAAATTTCGATGATTCAGAACAAGAACCCACGGTTCTCCCTTCCAGGTTACCTAATTTGTTGCTAAATGGAAGCGATGGAATTGCAGTAGGTATGGCGACCCGAATTCCACCTCATAATTTGACTGAAGTTTCTGGAGCAGTTCGATTACATGTAAAGAGTATTTTAGATGAGGGTGATGCTAATTCAGGCATGCCTGATTTGTCTATAGAACAATACATGGAGCATGTAAAAGGTCCTGACTTGCCAACTGGAGCATCAATACATGGTATAGATGGAATCTATGACATGTATAGTACTGGAAAAGGTAGATTCCATATTCGTTCAAAATGTGATGTATTGGATGATGAAAAAGGAAAAAGAATAATCATCCACGAAATACCTTACCAAGTAAAGAAAGCCGATATGCTAGTCCATATTGCAGATTTAGTTACCAAAGGGTCAGTAGTAGGGATCAGAGATATTCGCGATGAATCTTCTAAGGAAGGAATAAGAGTCGTTATTGAGGTAAAGAATAACGCTGACCCACATGCTGTGCTTAATCAATTATACAAATCAAGTAGATTACAAGAATCTTATTCTGCCAATATGATGGGTATTCTAGATGGAAGACCAGTTCTCCTTACTCTTCCAGTAATGCTACACACATATGTATCTCACCGTGAATCGGTTATCGAAAGAAGAGCGATTTTCGATTTGAATAAGGCTGAAGCAAGAGCGCATATACTCGAAGGTTTGGTAAAAGCCCAAGATCGTATTGATGATGTAATTGCTGTAGGTAAAGCAAGTTCTAGCCGTGAACAATTCGAAGCGGTGCTACAAGGAAATGAAGTGATGCCGGGCATCTCTCCGTTTGATTTTACAGAACCACAATCCAAAGCGATTGCAGAGCGTAGATTATATCAACTTAGCAGATTAGATGTTGAAAAAGTGCAAAATGAATACTCGGATTTGCAATTAAAAATTACAGATCTAAAAGATATAATCGAATCTAGGCCTCGTCGTTTAGATATTTTAATTACAGAATTAGACGAGTTAGTAGAAAAGCATGGCGACCAGCGCCGTACTTTCATCGACCCTATGCCATTATCGATGGACCGTGAAGATTTGATTGAAGAAAGAGCGATTGTAATCACTTTGACAAATGACAATTATATCCGTCATTTACCTGCTGAATCATTCAGGATGCAAAACCGTGGTGGAAAAGGTATGAAAGGTGTACAAACCAAGAATGAAGATTTCCCAACCACTCTGATGACATGTTTCAGCAAAGATAGATTATTGATATTTACAAATCGTCCTGCGATAAAGAAAGTTAACGATGAAGAGGTGCCATACATAGAAGGCCGCGTTTATGGACTAAAAGCTTGGGAGACCCCTCAAGGATCCCGTACTAGCCGTGGCAGCCATATCCGCAATATTATCGGTTTGAAGGATGACGAGACAGTGGTTTCAATAATCCCATTAAGTAAGGATTTAATTGAAAACCCAGATGATCATTACTTGGCTTTTGCAACGCGTAAAGGGGTAATCAAGAAGAGTTTACTTTCAGCATATATTAAGATAAATCGTAATGGCAAGAAAGCGATTAATTTAGCAGCCGATGATGAACTTATTACGGTTAGAGAAGGTACTGATGAAGACAATGTTGTGATGGTATCAGATAATGGATTGGCATGTCGTTTCTCTCTAAATGTTGTTAGATCACAAGGAAGGGTTTCCAGTGGTGTTCGTGGATTAAAATTGAAAGAGAATGCTTCTTTGGTGGGTATGATTCTGACCAATGATCAAGATACTAGTGTCTTAACTCTATCAAAACATGGAATGGGTAAGCGTACTAGAATCGGTACAGGTGAATCTAATCCTGCATTTAGAGATGGAGAACCAGTTCTGGATTCAGAAGGAAACCAAAAGAACGAGACAGATGGTTATCGTTTGTCTAAGAATAGAGGCGGTTTTGGAGTTCGTACAATGAATCTGAATGAAGGGGATAGCATTTCTAGAGTCCACCAGGTTCCGAATCTTGAAGACCAGCTATTCCTTTTGTCTGGTAAAGGTATCGTAATTCGAATTTCAGCATCGCAGACAAAAGAAACCTCTGGGCGTTCTTCTAAAGGAACACGAGTAATGGAATTGAGGGATAAAGATAAATCTAAATTCGTTGATGAATTAATTTTCAGTGCTAGAATGCCTGCTGAGTTAGCCGAAGAAATACTTTCAGAGAAGAAGTTAGCAGAAGATGAATTCGATGATATGGATACTAACCAAGACGGAGTAGTTGACAAAGAGGAGTTTTTAGCAGCTAAAGAGAAAATTCTGGAAGAAGAGTGATAATTTTACCGACGGGTTCAAACACTGTAGCCTCATCTGAGGTGTCAGGGCAGTAGCAATAATTGGGGTGGAAATTTTGGATGAAGGTAAATTGATTCATGACTGGAACCTTATCGATTACGAATATTCACGTAACCCTTCAAACCATCCTCATGATGTTTGGTTTGACGATGAGACTTTGCGTGATGGCCTTCAAAGCCCTAGTGCATTAAATCCAACTATCGACCAGAAGATTGAACTTATTTCATACATGGAGAGAATTGGTATTCAGAAAGCAGATTTAGGCCTTCCTGGAGCAGGACCTTTCCACCGAGAGCATATCGATGCAATGCTTGCGCATATCAAAGAGAACGATTTCCAACTCCGTCCAGGTGCAGCGGTTAGGACTCTTATGCACGATATTGAACCATTGGTTGAAATGCAGGCTAAACACGAAATGGAAATTCAAGCCAGCGCTTTTTTGGGAACTAGTCCAATCAGACAATATACTGAAGGTTGGACCATGGACAAATTAATTTCAACAATGGAAAAAGCAGTTAGTTATGCAGTGGATAATGACGTTCCTGTCATGTTTGTTACAGAAGATACCACTCGTTCAAAACCCGAGGATGTAAAGATGATTTATCAACGTGCTATGGACCTTGGAGTTCGTAGATTATGCGTTTGTGATACATGTGGTCATGTGACTCCAAATGGTGTCAAACAATTATTATCATTTATCGATGAAGAAGTGATCAAAGACGGAGGTTATCAACGTAGAGATATCGAAGTCAATTGGCATGGCCATCAAGATAGAGGATTAGGGGTTGCTAACAATTTAGCAGCGGTTGAATCTGGTGTAGATGTTCTTCATGGAACTGCTTTAGGTGTTGGAGAAAGGGCAGGAAATGCCCCCATTGACCAAACTATGGTTAATCTTTCACTTATGGGAATTATCAACAACGATTTGTCATTATTATCAGAATATATGCAAAAAGCAAATGAATACATCAAGGTACCTTTGCCTAGAAATTATCCAGTATTCGGTTCGGATGCATTTGAAACTGGTACCGGTGTTCATGCAAGTGCAGTGATTAAAGCTATGCAAAAAGGTGACACATGGCTTGCAGACAGAGTTTATTCAGGAGTTCCAGCAAGTAACTTTGGACTAGAACAAAAAATTCGTATTGGACACATGTCCGGTCGTTCAAACATCATATGGTGGCTTGAACAACGCGGGATAGAAGTTAGTGATGAATTAGTGGCACACCTTTTCGAAGTTGCCAAGATGCAACCTAGAAATATGGAAGACGAAGAGATTGAATCTGCAGTCGCATCATTCAATGGAAACTGATCACGCCTCACCTTCTTCATGACCATCATTTGATGGTTCATTGGCATCTTTATTCCATTCAGCATCGATAAACCCGCCAGACCAAGAACCCTCAACTTCGATTTCATCAACTTCGATTTCCTCTTCTTCTCTCCAAAGAGGTTCACCTTGGCTGCCATTTACTATCAAGCACCCCTTGTTATCTAATTGTGTTCTCAGTAACTTGATATGTTTAGAAATTGGTAAGAAGTGGCCAACAGGCATACCTGCTGCGACGAAGGGGTTGGTGGCAGTACAGATCAGCAATCCATCTTCTGGGGCTACAATATCTACTGTTAATCCCGGTGTTCCAGGGTCAGAAATCGTTGCTAAAACATCTCCTGCTGCTACCACGCTTCCCGGTTCAACAAACATATCCAATAATCCTCCTTCTCCTGCTCTAAGCCAAGTTGAACCTCCGGCATTTAGTCTGAAGCGTGGTCTTACTGGGTTTCCAGTAATTACTTTTAGAGCTCTAAGGACATTCAAGCATCCTGCAACTGCTACTTTCACAGATTTTTGGTCCAAGAAATTCGCACCTCCTCCCTCGTAAGTGATGGCAGCAATTCCATTTTCATTTGCCAATCTTCTAAGGCTGCCCTTTGGAGGATTACTATCTAGAACAACTTCAATTCCAAATGCCTTGGCCAGTATATTAGATTCTGGATGCGACAAGTTTGCCCTGATCTGCGGCATATTCGATCTACCCTTCGCAGCACTATGTAAATCTACAATTGCATCAGAGTCATCAAGCAGATTATTCCATAATTGATATGCAACTCTACTGGTCGAATTACCCTTAATTTTACCAGGAAAATTACGATTTAAATCTCTTCCATCGGGGAAGTACCTCGATTTCATTCTATAACCTGGTAAATTAACCACTGGAATTATGCGAATAGTTCCAGCCATTGTTTTAGGATTAAGCGGTTTATCTTCTTCTGTAAAAGCATTTGATAGAAGATTTGTACAAGCACTCGCTCCGGTCAACTCATCACCATGTAGGCCACCAAGGATTGTAACAAGTGGCCCCGGTCTAACTCCATGAATTACAGTAACTGGAATTGGCCATGAATCCCCTAATTCGACGTCTAATAGAGGGACGTGAATTGTACGCATAGTTCCAGGCTTGATTCTTTTTCTAAACAAGCGAATATCTCCCCATTTGACGCCTCTATCCCATTCAGGCCTTGCTTCCGATTCATGTTCTTCAAGGGCTTTTTTGATTTTCGCACGTCTTGGCCGGGACAGTTCATGAGCGACTCTGACTCGCCTCTTCTTTCCCGCCATGTTACTCCATTGATGGGAGGGTCATCAAGATGGTGGAGCGTAATACAAATCAACCGTATTCATAATGGGGCATATATGGGAATCGGAGTTCAAAGGCAATATGCACCTAATTCAATATGCTACGGATGTGGTCCTGCAAATAAAAAAGGCTTGCAAATAGACTCTCATCGCTGTGAAGATGGACTAGAGATGAGATTCACACCTAGTGAAGAGCATCAGGCCTTTCCAGGTATGATAAATGGGGGGATTATTGGCGCATTGCTCGATTGTCACGGGAATTGGGCTGCTGCTATTGCTATAATGGATGAGCAAGGTCTAGATGAGCCACCTTGTACAGTAACAGCTTCCTATACAATCAAATTACGACGTCCAACCCCCTCTGGAATCGAATTACATATTCTTGCACAGGTAACAGAATTACAAGAAGATCGTGCTGAAATTTCAATGACATTGACAGCCGAGGGAAAGGTCTGTGCCACGGGAACAGGTCTTTTTGTCGCGGTAAAGGAAGGACATCCAGCATATCACCGGTGGTCTTGAATGGTCAAAGCCTCAGCATTACAGTCTAATGAATTAAAGGATCTAAGTGACTTTGTAATAGAGGTAATGTTGGCGATAGAGATTTGGAGTGAGCAGCAACTTACTAGTTTAACTGAAGTGAAATTAGGAGTTTTAAGAAAGAATGCAACTCAGCGTCATGGGGTCACTAGATGGAAAAGAGGAATTAGAACTCCTCAGGGACCAAATGATGTTGAAGTAATCGATTTGCATCCTCGATTATTGAGCCCAAAATGGCGTCCTTACGCTGCTTGTGTTTTACATCATGAATATATTCATGCTTTGGGTTTTCTTCCTCACGATTCTAAATTTAAAAGTCTTGAAGCACTTTGGCCTTCTGAACAGTCTAAAAAGATGGGAAAAGGATTTACTGAAATGTTGAGACTGGAAAGAGCTAGTTGGCTTTGGACTTGTCCTAATTGTGGTAAAGAACACCCGCGGCAAAAGCAGGGTAAAGGGAAGTACATGTGTCGTATCTGTAAGACAAAACTAATTGATGTACCCAATAAAGCGGCACAGTCATGAATGATAAATCAAAGGACGAATTATGCGGAGATTTCTAGCATTGCTAATTCTCTGTATTATCTCTCTTCCAAATGTTAGTGCAGCAATTGACTCTGAGCCTGATGGAGGTAATCTTTGGTTTTCATGTGAAGATGTAGATGATTGTTATTTGACAGAGATGCAGATAGGTGAGGAAAAAATCAGTGGCTTGGTCAATTCAGCCACCCCATTGTCACCAAAACATATATTTTTGGAATTTACAATGTTTCCAGAACAAACTGAAATTGCATTATTACCCGATGAAATAGAGGAGATGCAACTCGATTTACGTTTTCAAGATGATTTGTTAGGTCTTACTCGTCCTGATCTTAAGGTTACTATTTTGATTGCACAATCTAGCACAGTAATCGATTTTCAAGGCGATTCCAATCCTGTAGATGGAATCGAGGGTGCTTACAAGACAGAGAACGAACAACTAAATCTGGAAGGAGACCGACTTTTGTGGCCTAATGAACAAATCAGAGTGTTAGTAGATTTTGATGTTGAAAGACCAGGGACTTGGGAATTATATTTACGAGGTTCTTCATTCATGAATTTAGATATAATCTGGTCGGATTTAATAGAATCAAGAAATGTCGATGAACCATCATCAGATGCCGAACCTCGAGACACCGAGTTCGATTCAAATCATAAGGGAGCATTGGTTGGCGATGATAGAGATTGTTGGTCGTTTGAAATAGAGGAACATGAGGTGATGCGTGCTACATTTGTATGGGAAGTCGTACCTGCTGAAATAGAACAATCACATGGTCAACCCGATTTAATTTTACCAGATAGAAGAATGGCACCGACGCCAGAATTAATCACTAGTTCAGATGATTCAGAAACCCGTTTAACTTGGCAATGGAGGGCTCTGCCAATAGGCACACATACACTTTGCATCGGTGGAAAAATAGACGCCTTCCAGCCTTACCAATGGGCGGGAATAATCGCATTCGAAGGAATTGGGCCTACCGGGCCAGATGATTTCTCTAGTGAAGCACTATATCCTTCAGGAATTGGTTTGGTGGGAGATGAACAAAATAAAGTGATGATAGAATCATCATCTGGCATAATGGTCTTGATACTCTCAATAGCAATAATAATCGGTTTATTTTTTGAAATGCGTCATGATTCGACTTCCAAATCGATAAGATTTGGTCTATTTGTTCCAGGGGTCATAATATTGTTAGCGGGAGGAGTGGTTTCACCGATGTGGGTCATAGGTGAAGAATCTCAATCATCAGATGAATTCGATTTAGAGGAATTAATCGATACCCGTCTAGATCAATTGTGGCATGCATCGCATCCTAGCACTCCACCCTCTTCGAGAGCAACTCACGTCGGAGCAACATTCGGGATGTTAGATGGGGAAACGCTTCAACTTCGTTTATTCGCGGATTCTGCTCTACCTCTTGATGATGGGCGTTGGCAACTTCATTTGCCATATCTAGATGATTTGCGGCTTGATAAATTGATCTTTCAAAAAATAGCCGATAAAGGTCAGACCTCTGCTAATTCTCAATTATTAGATGAACATTCCCGTTCATTCACACTATTGGCAGCTAGGACCTTATTGCTTGATTTAATTATGCTCGAAGCGTTATTGGTAGTAGATGAAGTCCCGGATTCAAACATAATTCATCTTGATATGGAGATGGAAAATTCGGTAAGTATGGGTACCATCCAAGACCCTGCATGGTCTACTAAACCGGTTGATTTCCCCGAAGGTCGCTGGAGAATACTCCAAGATAACTTGTTTCCCAGTCTTATCGTTATATCATTGTGTGATTGTGAACTAGATCTTTTGGATGTCCTGGTCAATTCTAACGAACCGGTTAGTCATGCTCTACTGACTGAAAGCATCGGTGTTGAACCAGCATCTCCTTTATTCGAAAACCAGTACCTGTGGGTCATTGCTGGAATCACATTAACGATTACAGCAATAGTTCTAGAGCAAAGGCGCCGGAATAAAGCCAAGCAGTTAATGCACGACCTTATCGCTAGCAATCAGTGGGTCTAATCCTCACTGATTAGGGACTCAAGAGTCATCTTTACATCATCTGCAAAGTCTCCAGAATCCAAAGCCTTGTTCAATTTGTTTCGCTTTGCTTTGGATAATCCAGCGTTGTCAGCAGCACTTTCGATCATTGCTCGCTCCTCATCGCTTACCTTTCCATCAGCAAGTGCTGAAATTATTGCACCAGCAATAGACATCTTGGCTGCTTCTTCATCACTAATTCCTAGTGCAGCTTGAATTGTCTTCAGTTCCGATAATTCATCATCGGTAATTACACCATCAGAGAAAGCACTCTCATATTCCTTCATCAAGAAATCAGTATATGCCTGTGGGTTTAGAATTACATCACGAATTAATCCATGGTCGATAGAGCCTTGTTTTGCTTCCATTTCTAGCAATACAATAGATTTCCTAACCTCTTTGATAGCCATGTCTTTCAGACCATGGCCAGCCCAAACGATACCAGAAACCGCAACAGCTGCAGCGAACCATCGCATTACATCTTTGTCTACTAGTTCTCCCGGTGTAATCAGTTGGAAAATACCAATTACGGCCATAATTGAACCGCAGATTACTTCAAACCAATCATTCAAATCAGGCTCATCATCGAATATCGATAATCTCTCATCAAGCACACTGTCATCGTCGCTCATAATGTGCTGACACTCATGGACACTCTTTGAGGGTGTCGATGTTTCAATCGTTGACCTTTTGGACTATTGACTACCACTT
>Ga0066836_10000330_pt1 | contig 22085 bp, 19 predicted proteins | sample ETNtaG_18_FD_71568 | JGI IMG/M metagenome (GOLD analysis project Ga0066836, IMG submission 71568) | Marine microbial and viral communities from oxygen minimum zone, Eastern Pacific Ocean - ETNP201302SV91 | ecosystem: Environmental > Aquatic > Marine > Oceanic | place: Pacific Ocean: Eastern... | reverse complement strand
CTTTCTGCTCTAATCGAAGGTCGAAAGCCAACATACCGTAATGAATAATGGTGTGGGCGTTACACTATGTTTTATCTCTAACACCACTTGGGCCAATCATGCCTGAGCCAGCATTGGTACTAGCAACCGAAGTTATTGATGAAGTTGAAGCGAGCATTAACAATACTATTTCCAATGGTCGTAAAATTCGTGACATTCTATCTGAGCACTCCAATAGTGGACCTTGGAATACCGATTGGGAAGTTGAAGCAGCTGTCGAAGCTCTGCATGTATTCGGAAGCCGATGGACTATCGAAATTCTCGCAACCCTCTACATTGCTGGCCCACGTAGATTTAACCAACTCAAAACCCTACTTGCTGGTATTTCGAGTCGTACACTTTCAGACAAGTTACGTTTCCTTGTAGAAGAGGGATTAGTCATCCGCCAAGTGGATGATGGACCACCGATTCGAGTGTCATACATCCTCTCAGATCATGGCATTACTTGTGGCCGCCTTCTTTCTCCATTAGTAGCACATCTCAAGATTCATCTCGGCTCAATTATTTCATCAAAGTAAGCAAACGGGAGACCGAATGCATTACAAGAGACCAAGTTAGCACTCGATACATGGCACTGATTAGTCAGTGGATCAACCAGCGGCCTTGGCTCGCTGCTGGAATTGCTGGTGCAACCGGTGGATTCGCAGGACTGGCCGGCAGTGTCTTCGGTGGAATCGGATTCTCAAGAGGAGTGATAGATACTTCGGTAAGAGAGCTTGAACACCCCATTCGCCGCCGTATTCTGAATACACTAGATGTGAAGCCAGGTTTGTGCTATCGTGAACTCCAAAGTACACTCAGTACTGCTAACGGTACTCTACGACATCATCTCGATGTTTTGCAATCACGACGCTCCATTACTATCTATTCAATCAATGGAAGAACATGTTACTTCGCTGGTGCTCCCAGTCAAGTTGAAGTGTTGAAAGGAATGAATGTAAACGAAGAAGAGGCTGCTGTGAGGATGCCTATTGGCCTCTCATTGGTTCAGCGCCTAATTATTGAGGACATCAAAGTGAATGGAGTCCCTCGCTCTCAAGCCGCTCTCGCCCGAAGAATCGGACGAACTCGCGCAACTGTCCATTCCGCTCTCAAAGTTCTACGCCGAAGAGGCATTCTTCGTGAAGATAAGATTGAATTCGCACCACATCTAATCGATGAAAGTGTATGGAATAGTTCCAGAACTATTGATTATGATTGGACGGATAACCGACGCTGATTCAGTAATCGGCTCTCCAGCGGTGTTTACTACGCATTGTTCAAGACCTCTAGGCGGTCGGTCCGGTTCATGTTCGACCTTAGGCTTGAGGAGACTCCACTCCCTGCTTCGAAGCGAGAACGTGACAATTTGATTTCATGGTTAATCGACAACCTGTGCCTACATCGGCGCAGAGGAGATGATATGGCCGATGGAGGAACCTTCTCACCTATTCATCGAATCCTCGCGGAAAACCTACTCTCTAATCCAAATCGAGGATATGAAACCCGTGAATTAGCAGATGAATTAGACCTCACTCCCGCCGCTATTCACCATCACTTTACCAGGCTCATCTCTGCGGGTTTAGTCACAGCAACATCTGGTAAGGGCTGGCGTTCTTATCATCTAACAGGTGGCTCACTAAGCGCTGCAATTGAAGCGATGGCAACCAGAGCCAAACTGATTCACACCCAAAGGTTGAGGATTCTTGAATCAGTATGGAAACGGGGTGAGGATGTTTCGATGGAAATCGAATTACCACCTGATGAGAGATTGCCTTGCAATATTAGAATCAAGGAATGGGGTCCGATAAAAGAGGGTGAAAATGAATTGTCTCGATTCATGTGCGACATGGGGCTGCTAGGTGAGAGGCCGGGTAAAGAAAATTCTCCAACTTCTATTTCAGTTCGCCTTTTCGAACTGCTGCTATCAACAGATTCTCCATTATCATTGGATGAGGCAGCAAAGAAACTGGGCGCTCCCAAACCGAGGGTTGGGCGGATTTTGGAAAGGTTCCGTTCGACTGGTCTTGTTGAAAGAATACCTCGCACCGATCGCTTGTCTTCTGCACTCTGGAGCGCGATGACATCCCAGCACGGGCGTCGTGGTGAGGATTGGATGCTGAAGAAGGGCGGTTTTGAGCGCTTAGATGTTCCAATTGCCCTTCTCAAGGCACTGAAAAAAGGAAAATTGACGCCGGAGATGGTCACGAAGGTGCTCAAAAAAATGCCAGCACGTGATCAGATGTTATTGCTGAATCTACTTGGAGGAAGGTTGCCTTTGGGCCATAGGATGGCTGGAAAGGCTGTTGAAACGGTTAAGAAAAATTCAATGGCTGACCTCGAAAGAATTCTTCGCAGGATTGAGCGGGTTGGAAAGTTGCTTGAGCAATCCCAATAATCAAATCAATTTGTGGCCAAGAAATTACTGGTAGCTTGGGCGAATTCTTCCCTGGATACTTTTCCATGCATGATACTACGGATCTTCTTAGCACTCGGAAGTCCTTTGGTGAATGAAACCGCATGGCCCCGCATCGATTTTAATTCAAGCCCAGTGGTCTCTTTAGCGAGTTCGATATACCTATTCCAGCACCAACGGCGGCTAGCGAATTGCCGGCCAATATCTGAGAGTTCATTCCAATCACCTTCATGAGCGCGAATCCAAGGTAAATCATCTTCTTCCATCCAACCCATACCCACCTTGATCTCTCCGAAAATTGAAGGTCGGCCAATCGCGCCTCTACCGATCATCAAGCCAGAGGCATTGGTCTGTTCAAGACAGGCTTGAGATGAGATATGATCTACGATATCTCCATTGGCAACCACGGGGACATCAACGGATTGTACAACATCGCTGATGTATTCCCAATCGGCTACACCTGAGTAACGCTGTTTCAGTGTTCTGCCATGAATGCATAGTCTTTCCACACCCACCTGTTCGAGATCTTGACATATCTCCTTGGCATTGAAAGCACCATGACCGGTTCCAAGGCGCATTTTTGCCGTAACTGGAATGTCGACTCTATCTACGATTGTCTCACACATCGACACAAGGTCATCTGGCTGTCCCATCAATGCCGCTCCTGCACAGATTTTGGTGACCTTTGGAGCAGGGCAGCCAAAATTAAGATCGATGATATCCGCATCCGCAGCCAATAATTCAGCAGCATGGGCCATATCTTCAGTTACACCGCCAAAGATTTGCGGAATGAATGGGGATTCTGCCTCACAGGTCTCCATCCGCTTCCAAGAAATAGCAGCTGCACGGGATAACGCGGTTGAATTGGTGAACTCGGTTATGGTGAAATCCGCACCGCACTCCTTCGCTAGAAGACGAAATGGAAGATCGGTCACACCAGCCATCGGAGCTAGGAATAGTGGGCGGGCTTCGCCACCCCATTCACCTGACTTGGGTGCGATTAATTCACCCAATCAATCCACACCCCTGTGGGCGAAATCACACCTCAGAAGGTGGACTCCCACTCGTCGACATCTTGGGCTTCAGCCCAAGCTTCATCGGTGGTTTCGCCACGTACCTTGAGGACCTCACGAGCGAGGATCCAGTAGAGAAGTGCAAGCGAACGGCGACCCTTGTTGTTCGCAGGTAGTGCGAGGTCGACGTTGCGGAGGTTGTTGTTAGCATCACAGATTCCCACGATTGGTAGGCCTGTGTTGACTGCTTCACGAAGTGCTTGCTGGTCCGCTGCTGGGTCGGTTACGAAAAGAATGTCAGGCTCGACATAGGAGCGAAGAGCCGGATTGGTCAGTGAACCTGGAATGAAGCGGCCGACTGCTGCACGAGCGCCGATTGCCTCTGCGAATAGGCGAGCAGGCCGTTGCCCATATTGACGAGCGGACACGACCATGATGTTTGCAGCCTCGTAGCGGTTGAGGAAGTCTGCAATGATGCGGATTCGAGAATCGGTGATGTTGATGTCGAGTAGATAGAGACCATCTGCACGAACTTCCCGAATGAAGGTAGCCATATCGGCGCTCTTCTGCTGGGTACCGATGTCAACGGCATGCGTCTCATAGAGCTCGTTATCGACGAGTAGTTCTGTCATAGAAAGACCTCAGCATTCGGGCCACATGCCCCCCCTAAATAACCGCTTCGTATGCGCTTGGGCATCTATCTTGGCCGCAGTATTGCGGAAAATAGCAATATGATGCTGGGACAACCTTGATTTCACAGTGTCTACACGACAGAGTCCTAGGCGAGCCTATGACTACCGACAATGAGTCACCTCTCCATCATGCAGAGGAATCTGATGATGGATTTTGGCGTAATTCAGATGAGGAGGCTTTGCATGTTTCGGCTAGTGACTTAGAGCGTCATGCATATTGTCCATTATCATGGCAATTAGCCCGGAAAGGTAAGCCGGGTCGTGGAGAAGCAGTTCAGGCGGGAAGGGTTGCGCACGCAGAAATTCATCGCCGTGTAGAAGATTTCAAAAACAAACAATTCGATTTACGCCGTGCACTTGTAATCTGGTCTTGGTGGTTTACAATAATTCTAGTTATCATTGCAGATTGTATTATTTTCTCGGCACTAGATGATGAGATAAGACCCCCAATAGATATGGCAAAGTTCCTTACAATGCTTGCAGTATCTTGGTTAGGGGTGGGTTTGCTCGCAATTTACTTCCCTTGGAGACAATGGATTAACTTTCCAACTGATGTAGAAAAATACAAATCAAAAATCGAAAATATGAACGAAATCGTCATCGAACCTACGCTACAGCCACCCGGTTTCATCGGCGGCTGGTCTCAAGGTGGGAGAGTTGAGGCAGGACTGCTCTTGGGAGCGATCACATTTGGAATACATGCCATTGGATTGACTTGGGCAGAAAATAAAGAAAATGCTGCATTTATTCTCATCATCATGGCAACATTTTGGACACTTCTTGCTTCTTGGCAATTGCAGAAGGCACTGCTGGCAGACAATGCTCTCGAAATCGCTCGTTTGGAAGCGGGATTGGAAAATAATGTCGATGTCGCATACTCCGACGATGAATCCACTGCTGGACTACTCGTCGATAATGAGACTGGCCTGAGAGGAAGGCCTGACCAAATCGTCATTGTTGATGGAGAATTTATTCCAGTCGAACAAAAGACTGGCAAAATTCCCAATCAGCCTCACAAGTCTCATGAAATACAGTTGTTGGCCTACATCTCCCTTGTCGCATCTACTACTGGACGGGCTCCGCCCTATGGCGTACTGCGTTACGGTCCTGAAAGTATTCACACAATTCAATGGAATGAAAAATCGAGATCAAGATTGATGGCATCAACCAAAGAAATTCAGCGCCTGATGGTTCAAGGTGGAGCAGAGAGAAATCACAATAGAAAAGGGAAGTGTGCTAACTGTTCACGTCGCTATGCTTGTGATTCAAGTCTGGTTTGATTATTCAAGAACGCAATCATCAGGATCATTTGGATAAACGATGCAATCACGATCAATTGTGATTAGAACGTGGAATGAGTCTTCCACTTGGCCTTCGAGTCCATACCCTCTTGCCTCAACGGTTAGAGTCCATGTTCCCAGTGCTAATGGTTGAAACAAATCTTTCTCAAGTGTGCTATCTGAATCCGTTAATCGTTCTGACCACACAGTTTCTCCATCTGCACTGATTAGTGAGGCTTCGACATACCTAACCCCATCGGGAACTGGGATATTGTCGCCAAATGGAATTGATGCAGAAAGATAGGCACCAATTCTGGTGACGTGTTTGTCAACCTCGAATTGCTGTTCTGCATCATATGGAGATATTGCAAATGGTGTAACAAAATCATGGGATAGAGCGATTTTATCCTGAATCACATCCGGCATAGGTTCATCCATCATACTTTCAACAAATTCGCGGGCGGGAACCAAGCCAATACATCCTGCACTGGACATCAACATGATGGCAAGCATGAAGAAAGTAGGCAAGACTCTCCGGGTTCGCATTAATTCTCCCCACTCAGGACCACCGTATCAAAACACCCTTCCGGGAATGACAGGATTCAAGCGGATGACACCCCTCGTGTGTTTGTCCGAATGAAGTCAAGAGGGTCAGCCGAGCCGTAAAGGCGATGACGAACCCTGTGAGTACTGACGGACATCACTCAAACTTTGCACCGCATGTAGAGCAACCTTTCGCATCTGTAGCGATATCTGCACCACATGCACCACATTCAGCCGTCTCGACCTTAGCCTTTCTACGCCTTGGAGTTCTCCTCTTCTGAGCTTTAACAGGATTGAGTTCGTCATCATCATCGAATGAAAAGTCCATTGCTTCCTCAGGTAATTCATTACCGGGAAGAGAACGATCTTGAATGCCCATTCCGATTTTAACCTCATCACCTGGCATAACGCCCTTCTCGCCGGTAATTTCGTACAGTCTTCCGCGGATTGAAGCATCACTCGCAGTCAAATCATCTCCCTTGTCAAGGTGAGGTTTTATCTCACCCTTCGAAGCAAGGATTGCATCGATATCGTGGCCTTCAAAGGTTTCATCGATGGATTTGAGTGTTGGCTCAACTATCGCCATTGCTTCCTCATCATCCATGTCTGCATCTAACTCTGCTGCAACACGCCTATCGTAAGCGGCTTCAACTTCAGCCTCTGCCTTTGCAATGTTTTCGTCCCAATGGCCTTCAAGGTCATCTGCATCATAACCGAATTCCTTGACTGCCTCATCGAAATCTTCGTATCCTGAAGCATGAATAGTCGTAGGGTCGATTTCTTCTTCTTCAGGTAATGCAACCTCTTCTTTGGTTTCGGAAACTATCCTCTCTCTGCGCTGGAAATACTTCGACACATCTTGAGGAGTTCCACAGTATGGGCAATTGGAAAGGAGGTCGGGTATCGACTCAGTACATGTTTCGCAATCGTGGAATTGTTGTCGTGCCTTTTTGAGATTGAATGTACATGAAGGACATCTATCTTCTCCGCCCTCAAGTTCACCATCACAGGCTGGGCAATAATCGAAAATATCCCTTTCGACCTCCTCATCTGGATCCCGTGTGAGATAGATTGCTGCAACCAAAACGCCAACAAGGATTGCTATAATTATTCCAATGATTGTAAGAGTGCCAATAGTCCCATCCACCTGTGAGTCAACCCCCTGCCCTGGCAGAGATGCTGTGTCCCAATTTCTGGTAAATGCTGTATTTACAACGATGTCATCGTCTGAAATAATTAGTAAATTCGTTTTAGGATGACTAGCGATGAATGTGCATGAGATTTGAACTATCTCTGAACGAGTTACAACTTCTACCTCAATATCGTCCCAAACTTCACCATTACCATTTTCGCAACTCATGTTCACTGAACCAGTCTCAATTGATGAGAGATTGACTGTGAGAGTGTACTCTTCGCCATGTGTTAAAGGAAATTCAGCAGCAGCGCCTGATATATCGGTAACACTAACTGAATTTTGTTGCCATTCCAACCTCAATTGTGCCTCCACCTCAATGGTACCTGTCGCAACCGAATTTACGGGATTATTGTCCCAAGAACCAATTTGAGGCATCCAATGAGCAGATAATGTAGCTTGGTGATGTCCAGAAGTAGTCAACAGTATTTCTTGCCAGATATATGTGCTCTCAGGTTGAATAATAATCACTTGAGATTGGATTCCTGTCTGACCTTCCCAGTCATATACAAGACGCCCAGAGACTGGAATTTGTCCATTATTTGTTATAGATATTATCCATTCTATCGGCTCTCCACTAGACACTTGTGGCATAGACGGCATGGCTATTGGGTCCAGCGAAACATCTGGAATTGGTAGTTTAGCAAAACTACCACTAATCTCATCATTTTCTCTACTTTCTTGGATAAATGATGCTGTATGGTAGGGGTCGATAATTGCTGTAATTGAATATACTCCTGATGCAATATTGGAAATTAAGGAATAATTCAACTGGAAAGACCAAGCTTTTTGGGCATTATCTCCGCCAGTAATTGTCACATCGAAGGTTGGAATGATTACATTCTGTCCAGTATCAACCGTGACTTCGAGTTTCATTGGAACAACTGTTGTCCCATTACCATTTGTTCGTGAAAGTATTCCCGAAATAATCCAAGGCCCCATCAATGCTTCATTCGCTACTTCTACATCTAATTCATCGCCAAGATGAGATATATCCATTCTCGGATCTACTGTTAGAGAACTTGTGAAAATATTTGTTTCGTCGGATTCAATTACTGTATCTTCTAAATCAATGGTGACTGTAATATTATGAGTCCCAGATTCAGGAGCAGTCATCGATTGATTGATCCAAATTGTAGAACCGGCATCAAGAGTTTCTACATCCACCGGAATAGACTGGTCACCTAAATCGATCTGAAGTTTACTTGCAGGGGCATTTACCGAACCGCGGTTTTCTACCAATACAGAGATTTGCACTTGGTCACCAGAATTCATTTCTGAAGGAGATACTTCGATTGTATTAACTTCAATATCTGCTAATCCTAGAACTGTAAACGATTTGTAAAATGTCTGCTCGCCAGCCCCATCATGATCAAATGCAATCCAAACTTTATGTTCACCTTCGGTCAAGCCAGACCATGTAAACTGGACATCAATGCTCGATTCAGCAGGAATATCGATTGCATTTGCTTCAGCTAATTTATCTCCTGAAATACCGTCCTTGTAGAATTTGTACAAGACATCGTATGCAGTGAAATCATTTGAGTTGTATAAAGTGAGAATTACTGTCGTAGAGGCACCTTCGGTTGGGTTCGAAGGTTGTAGGCTGACTGTTGAAGCGCTTGCTTGAACTCCACCACTGTCCTCTGCTAACACTCCCAAGGGGAACGCGCTAAGCAAGAGAAGGGCGAGGACAATGGAAGTCGCACTAGGCTTCGCCATATTTTGGAGAGGTCATGCAGAGCACTTGAACCAATCGAATATAATGCTGCTATCGGATATGGATACAATAGAAACCAATACACCCCGAAGGGGTGGTTGGAATGGGAGCATTGAAGGGTGACACTCATTGTCATAGAAATGATGAGGCGGTCTGTCATTGCACTTCTGGTCGTAGTCATCATGACTACATGTAGTGTCTCACCAGAGAGCCTAAGGGACCATGATGTCTCAAGTGTTGGAACAAGTCAACTCAATTTATCTTTCAGCAATGGACCCGGTGAGGGAGAGGATGTCACGGGGATCCATACTATTTCTTTCGTAATCACCGGCAACGGTACCGCATCGAGTATTGAAATTGAAATTTCATCGGATGGCGAAAACTGGACTGCTGTCACTAATTTAACCGGAACTCCTTGGCTAACACATTTTGATTCCACTGCATATACAAATGGAACTTGGATACTAAGAGCTCGTGCGTGGGATTCCAATGTTTCCGATACTAGTATCTGGTTTACAAGTGGTAATTTCAATATTGTAAACCAAGTTCCCGTCATTACCTCATTCGAACTAACAAATAGTGGCACTGGTTCTGGTACCAGTTCTACAAACCGAGCATGGTACAATATCTCAACTGATGGCACATTGTACTTCACTTGGACTGCTACTGATGATGACCTCGCGTATGCCAGTTTAGCAAATGTTCCCGGTCCTGGAACGCCTTCGGATGACGGCCCAGGCACAATTGCAAATGGATGGGACTGGGCCTCTGGCTCTTTCTCAGAAGGGACATGGAATCCGAGATTGACTGTCTGGGATGATTCTGGTCTCTATGCAACAAAGACCATGTTCATCGGCATTGACCGTAGCGCTCCCACTCTTACGTCACCAACCATTGGAGACGGAGGCTCTTGGAGTGATTCTACATCTGTTTTGGTTAGTGGCTTATCCACTGCAGCAGATGATGGAAGTGGTTCTGGAATTTCTCATGTTGAAATTAACTCAGACGGAACTTGGGAGTCGGTAATTGGCGATTCTACCACTCTTACTCTCGCTGAAGGACTGCATTCCATTTCAATGCGCCCAGTAGACAACGTTGGTAACATTGGAACCGCAATCAATGTTAACATCAATGTTGATGTTACAGACCCAGAAGGTGCGGGATGGATTGTCGATGAACTCACAACCAGTAGAGTCGGTTCAGCAAATCTCTCCTTTACCGCTCTTGATGATGGTTCAGGCATCGATCTTGATGAATGTCAAATACAATTTGGATTCGACCTAAATGGAGTTGGAAATACGCCTGACCAAACCGGTATTTGGCTGGACATTCCTGAAACGGGTCTAAACGGGTCTATTGGATTGACCAATTGGGCTACAAAATCCAGACAATATCTCATGCTTAGAGCAGTGGTTACAGATGTTGCAGGAAATTCCATTACAACTGTGCCAACCGCTTTCCAAATTCTACCCGGGCTCGACTTGATGTGGAATTCATCTTCAACGACTCTAGACCGCCTTGTCGTACGACCCGGAGATACAAATGGTCTAATTCAAATCACCAGCACTTTGGAATCAAATCAAAATTGGGGTGGGTCATTTACTGTGAGTCTACTCGCAGCTCCTGCAGACCGTTCTGCTGATGTAGATTGGGTCACAATGGAAACTAGACTCATGCCTAGTGGAACTCTTTCAGATTCTACCGAAGAAATCCTTTGGAATTATACTGTACCAAATACCGGACAATATGATTTGAGGCTTTCAATTGACCCTTCAAACGCAGTTGATGAGAGAGATGAGGGGAATAACAACTTCCACCTAGTCGTGACTGGAGCAGATGTAACCAACTCAGGTACTGTGCCATCATTCGCTCCAAGTATTCTCGCAATCATTCTGACTGGATTGCTGGTATCTTGGCTTCAGAAAAAAGAGTGATCATTCCTCTTCCCAATCGACGACTTCGTCCTCGGCCAAATCCATGACCTTCGATACGGCTTCTTCGTCTTCTGGGTCTACCTGATGAGCCTTGAGACGACGGTTACGACGTTCTGCAACTGCTGCTAGACCTGGAACGAGGTCGACAAACTCGCCACTTGGAGTATCATCTGTCTTTTCTTCGATGTAATCGATAGAGCGGGATTCGAGGCGAATTCTGCGTCTCTCCTTCTCGAGGAATTTGATGACTGTTCCATGCTCGGAACCGCTTGCAAGCATCTCAATGGCTTGACGTGCAATCATCAAACCATTTTCCTCGCCTACGAGAACAACCGTTGAATTGTAAATTGAAATTTCTGTATCGGTATGCTGCTCAATCAATTTGCGAATCTTTCCCTCAGTACCGATGATTCTTGCGCGGATTCGGCGTTGCTGGTTTGAGCGTTTGCCAACATGGTCTCTGAGATCAACCATTTCAAAAAACCAGTCATCTTGGAGTAATTGAATTGCTCTACGTGGAGCCATTCCTCGGCCAACTGCCTTGATTACATCGGGGAGTTTGAATGCCTTTACTGGGTCATAACTTCCAGGTTCGCCCCATTCAACATCGACATCACCAGTATCTGAATGAATCTGAATTGTCTTGCATCCTGCAGCCGCTTGCAGGTCGCGACGTGTCTGACCCTTAGCGCCGATAAGAACCGCAATACGGTCCTTCGGAACTCGCGGCAGTGTCTGGCGCATGGAGCGAAGCGGGCGGCCAGTCCTTCTTCAACCCCACAGTCGCGGGTTTTCATTCCTCTTCGAGCATCTCGATGTGAGAGGTATCCATCTCCAATACATCATACATCGTTTCTGCTAATTCAACATCCAAACCATTCTTTTGGCCCCACTCGATAAGGCGAGTTACATCCCGGACGAGAAACTCTTGGGCTCTAGGATGAGAATGTATGACCGCTTGACCAACATCGATAACAATCGGTTTGTCTCCATGCCACATGATATTGTATGGTGAAAAATCAGCATGAACCATTTTTGCTTTTTGCCAAGTTATTGCAAGGAATTCGAGAAGTTCTTCGAATACGGAATGAGGGTCGGGAACTTCGACATCTCGCAGACGTGGTGAAGGCGCAGAAGGAGTTCCCAGATATTCCATGACCAATACATTACGATGAACGCCAATCGGCTTTGGTACAGCTAAACCCCACTTTGCTAATCTTGTTAGATTGCGATGTTCCTTCCGGACCCAAATGTCCACAAGGTCCCTGTGTCGACGCTTCAAACCACCAAAACGTCGATCTCCTTCGATATACTGGATTAAATTCTTGAATACCGCATTTGAGGTGTGGAATATTTTTACTGCAACTGGGCCATCGGCGCTAGTACCATGGAATACATGCGCTTCTTTGCCTCTAGCAATCGGGAAATCAAGTGTATCGAAGGCACCCAATTTCATCAGTTTATACAGGCTCATCAATGTTAGACGGTCGAATACAGAGTCGAAAACGCGTCTATCAACCCACTCAAATGAGCCATCGCCCATTACACCTGCAAGTCCACTCTCTATTTCCTTAAACATGCGTTTGAATCGAGATTCTTTCATCCAACTAACTTGCTCTTGGTCCTTATCTAGAGAGTCAACGAAGGCATCCTTCTCAGATTCATGATGAACCTCATCCTTGTTGAGGTCACGGCCTTTGCGCCGCTTTTTTCTACGGCGTCCATCAGAGAGTTCATCACTCCAGCCGTCACGACGCTTAGCCAAAGATTCAACCCCCTCGAATCATCATCGGAGGTGCCAGACATTGAAGGTTGTCGAGATTCAACCAAATAGGTCGTTGATTTCTTCGTCGTCCTCATCGTCTCCGGCTTCCTCAACCGCTTCGTCTCCGGTTTCCTCAACCGCTTCCTCTGCGGTCTCCTCTGCAGGCTCTAGTTCAGAGTCATCGCCTGTTGAAAACAAACCTTCTTCATCATCGTAATCATCTGCAGTTGTATTCATACCAAAGACATCAACATCAGTAGGAAGAACTCCCCTTCGGGAGAGATAGAATGCTTGAGTTTTGGTATAACGGTGCTTTACATCCGCTTTTTTGTCTTTAGCATTTGCAGATTGGAAATCCCACGGCCATACGATGATGAGGTCACCCTCTCGTACCCACTGACGGCGACGCATCTTACCTGGGATTCTAGCCATTCTAGTCTCGCCATCTGCACAAAGTACGGTAACACGTCGTCCACCAAGGATCTGTTCGGCAATTGCGAACATCTCGTTGACCTTGGTATTGGGCATCTTCACACGTATCTTGGAAGATTCTCCGGCAGAATCCATCAGACGAGCTAATTCCTCCTCGTCGACTTTCTCTTCACGCCTGCGGCCCATAATCCGGCCGAGCGGCCCACCCTACTTGAAGGCTAATACTGTAATTAGAGGCCAAAGAGGCCCTCTGCGGCACTATAACACATTTCGATGAAGGTATCTCCTGCAACTCCAAGTAGTATTGTAGCAACAGCACATATCCAAATTGACATTCGAATGGATATACCATATGGTAATGGCTTTCGGCGACCTTCCTCAGGTGCATCGAGGAACATTACTACCCCGACTCTGAGATAATAGAATACCGAAACTGCACTGTTGAGGAACATCAATAGTCCAAGCCACCAAACCCAATGGAGGGAATCCAAACTCTCAATTCCACCACTCGCTGCAAGATCGCCAATTGACATCTTGACTATTCCGCCGATTACTAGGAATTTCGACATGAATCCTGCGAGAGGTGGTACTCCGGCAAGTGCCATCATGAAGATGAACATCGAAGTGGCGATTAGAGGGTCTCTACGCCCTAGTCCAGCAAGAGAGGACAAGCGACTTGCGCCACCTTCCATCTCAAGAAGACCGAGGACAAGGAATGCACCCAACTTGATTGCAACCAATACCATGAGATGGAAGAATATCGCTGCTAAAATTGCAGTAGCGTAATGCTCTGGCATATCGACATGGCCCCAATGCCATGCTCCAACTGCTGTTAGGGCTGCGAGCAAGTATCCTGCATGAGCAACCGAAGAGTACGCAAGCATTCTCTTCGGGTTCTTTGAACCGAGTGCGGCGATATTACCCCAAGTCATTGTAACTGCAGATAATACTCCAAGCAAGCAAAGCCAAGTTGCACTAGTCTCGCCTACAGGAGAGGCAACCAGTACTAAGACACGAATTAGTCCAACCATTCCCATTGCCTTTGATGCGGTTGCTAGAACTCCTGCAATCGGGCTATTTGCACCAGCATAAGCATCTGGAGCGGCAAAGTGGAATGGAGCAGCACTAACCTTGAATCCAAATCCAACCAGTACCATTCCTAAACCGATTACCGGCAGGATTGCATCTCCACTATTTGCCCATCCCGTCGCAAGTCCATCGAGTTGAAGTGTACCAAATGCGAGGTAGAGCAATGAAAGGCCGTACAAGCCAACGCCACTCGCAACCGAACCGACGATGAAATATTTCACACCGGCTTCTGCACCAGCCTTGGATTCCTTGTGGAATGCCACCAGAATATAGGTGGAGAAACTAGCCAATTCCAATCCGACAAAGAGGATGAATAGATTCTGTGCTAGAGCAACCATGCTCATTCCCAAAGCTGTGGTCAGCATCAGGATGTAGAGGTCGGCTTGGCGACGGTTGTCATACATCTCCTCCAGTGTGTTACTGGAATGTTGCATAGTTGCCGGAACGCGGTCCATACTAGCGATCGCTGCTAACATCAATGCTCCAAAGAAAATCAATTCGAATATACGACTGAAGCCGTCAACTTGCAATAATTTGATTCCGCCAGAACTCATTATTGCGGTAGTACCGCCTTCGCCCATCATCTCAGTCATCAAAGTGATGAGGAAAGCACCAGTGAGAGTTGCTGCACCGATTAATCCCGGTATTGATGGGTCGCCAGTTATAGCAAATCTTCGCCCACCAAGGAACCAAGGTACCCTAACCTTTGTCAGTGGAATTCGGAACTTTGCGTGTCCAAGATTTGGAATCACGAATACTGCTACTAAACCAAGAAGGAGGATGGTCTCTGGTGCCATTACCTTCCAGAATTCTAGAGAGAATACAGTAACGCTATCCATTTCAGATACCCCCTCTGTTGAAAACACCCTCGAAGAATGCCACAGTCCAATCATCCATCATTCCCAAAGCAATGAATGGGAAAACTCCGAAGAGTACAGTGAAGAATGCAAGGATAATCATACCAATATTTTCGGGTAGAGTTAGATCAGGTGGGTTCTCTCCAAGTAGAGTTGCAGGTGGTTGTCCCTCATCTCCGCCTTCGAAGATAGTGCGTTGCATCGACCATAGGTAGTATGTAGCCGTAATTGCAAGGGCTAGACCTGGAAGTAAAATCCACCAGCCATAAATTGCCCAGTATGCTAGCAATACCATCAATTCAGCAACGAATCCAGCGAGAAGAGGCAGGCCGAGGCTTGCCATCCATGCAAACATCATGTAAACTGCAAGGAATGGAGAGAATTTCGCCATTCCACGCATTGCTCCAATCTCCATCGAATGGTAATGATGCTTGAAAGCACCACAAACTGCGAAGAGCATTGGTGAGATGATTCCATGTGCGAACATCATGAAGAGGGCTGCAGCATATCCAATCGGCTGCATACTTGCGATTCCAAGTAGAATCACTCCCATGTGAGATACTGAGGAATAAGCTACCATTTTCTTGAGGTTGGTCTGACCTAGACAAACAAATGCTCCCCAAACGAGAGAGATTAGACCAATTGCCATTATACAATGTTGATAGTGCATCAATGCATCTGGGAATAATGCAAGAGGTAGTCTAAACATTCCGTATGCTCCCATCTTCAACATTACACCAGCCAATAACATTGAGCCACCTGTTGGTGCTTGCACGTGCGCATCGGGAAGCCAAGTATGGAATGGTACTGCTGGTAACTTTACCAAGAAACCAATCATCAGCAAAACGAACAATACTTTCTGCATTCCCATTCCAAGGAATATTCCGTCTCCGAGATTTCCATGGTTTGCCTGATCAAGAATTGTGACAATGTCGAATGAACGACCAGTGAGGTCACCAACCCATGGGTTGGTCGACGCATCCTGGGCTGGTTGTAAGAAGTATAGAGTAATCAATCCAAGTAACATAATCACTGAAGAAGCGAATGTGTAGATGAAGAATTTCTGAGACGCATATCGACGGTCCTTTCCACCCCAACTCAAGATTAAGAAGAACATCGGAATCAATGTTAATTCCCAGAAGATATAGAACATGAAGAGGTCAAGTGAAACGAAGACACCGATTAGAGCGCCTCCCATCATCAACAGAAGTGGATGGTATACCGCACCATTCTTTTCTTCCCAAGTCATGATAATTGTGACAGGTACCAAGAATGTGGTAAGCCAAACCATTGGGAAGGATAAGCCATCCATACCAACATGCCATGAAACGCCAATGCTCTCCATCCAATGATAACGGCTCTCTAGCGCATACTCATTGTATCCAAGTGCCCAATCTACAGCGATTAACCAGTCGAAGAAGAGTGCAGTACTAATCGCTAATGGGATTAGGCTGAAACAGAGGGTAGCAAGGCGAATTGGCCCAGCAAGTATCTCTTTTCTCGCACGTGATTCCTGACTTGCAAATGCCATCAAGATTCCACTCACAACGATTGGGAATCCAACCAGTGGCAAACTTATCCAATCGACCTCTCCTTGAGCATTAGAGCCCAAGGATGGGAAGAATGCAGCTAGACCTGCTACTGTAACTAATAATAAGCCAACGAGTATGAACTCCTTGTTTTTGATATCAAGTGTACTATTGGCGCTCAATCAAGCCACCCCCCATAGTAGAAGTGCAATTCCAAGAGTCCCAAGCGCGACCATCATGATGTAATCTCGAGCCGAACCTGTGGTTATCAGGCGGACCTTTTGACTGGCTGCCTGAGAAGTGGATTCAATCAACTTGATTGTACCATCTATGACTACACGATCTATCATTGCGGTAATATTGGCAAATCCTGCGACTAACTTGAGCATCGCCGCATCATATACCGCATCAAAGTGCAAGCGCTGATGCAATGAATTTGCAAGACCTGAATTTGCCCATGCTGAATTGTCAAAGTGGGAATTGCGTCGAACCTTGCTCGACAAATCAATCGCCCACTGCACCCATGGTTTTGCCTTCTCGCCATCATCAAGGCGCCCTCCATAGAGTGCCATTGCAAATGATGGTCCAAGAATTGCAGAAAGACCGATTGCAACATATGTTAACATCAACAAGAATGGATTTTCATTGAGGAACACATGATGTAATTCCTCACCGATATACTCGAAGAATCCCATGAAGTGGCCATGGTCGTAATCCCCAAGCCAACTAGTTGAATGCATGCCGGCGAAGATAATTGCCGATAGCGACATGAATGTCAGAACAACCAGAGGAATTGGTATCCACGGTGTCTGCTCATGCACGTGTGCAGCAACTTCACTCTTCGGCTTTCCAGCAAATGTCATGAACCACATTCGTGACATGTAGAAGCCAGTCATTCCTGCTCCACCAAGAACTAGTAGCGCGGGTAGAATGAATATTGGCTCTTCCATTGCCACTGTCCAGGTATTTGCAATGATACCTTCCTTAGACCAGAATCCACCGATGAATGGAATGCCGATAATAGACATACTACCAACGAGCATTGCTGTTGAAGCAATGGGCATCTTCGATGCAAGCCCACCCATATTTTCCATTGATTGGGCATCGAAGTCGTCGTCATCGTGACCATCGCCATGATGAGCCACCTCGTGATGTGCGTGATGCATTTCGTGAATGACTGAACCCGATGCCATGAAGAGCATGCCCTTTGCCATAGCGTGGTTGAACAAGTGGAAGAGTGCTGCTCCCATGGCGAGAACCGCTGCTTCTGAATAGCCATTATTTGCTAACCATAGAGCAGCTCCTAATCCTGTGAATATGTATGCTAATTGACTCATGGTTGAATAAGCCAAGACCTTCTTGATATCAACCTGGACGAAGGCGATTAGTGCGGCCATTACCGCAGTGACTCCACCGATACAAGCGATGATTATCGCAAGAGTGCTCAAACTTCCTACATCTGCTTCGGCAAAGAATGGGAACATACGAGCTACAAGGTATAGTCCTGCATTCACCATTGTTGCTGCGTGAATTAACGCAGAAACTGGTGTTGGCCCTTCCATAGCATCTGGTAGCCAAACATGGAGTGGGAACTGAGCGGACTTTCCTACAGCACCGATGAACATCATTCCAAGTGCTAGTTGTAAGGAGCCTGGGTCTACTGCAGCGATATTTGCTGAATTGAAGACATAGGCGTAATCGAGGTGACCATCAAAGAGATTCCACAACATTACCAAACCGATAACGAGGAATACATCTCCAACCTTGGTAGTAAGGAATGCCTTCTTTGCAGCATATGCTGCACTTGGGCGTTCGTAGTAGAATCCAATGAGCAGATAGGAACACAATCCCATAATCTCCCAGAAGATGAACAGCCAAAGGAATGAATCTGCGAGAACCATTCCAAGCATTCCAGAACAGAATAGAACGAATTCTGCATAGAAGCGATGATTTCTGTTATCGTTAATTGGATCGGTATTCATGTATCCAATCGAGAAGACATTGATCAAGAAACATAGGAACGCTGCTACAAAGAGAAGCATTACTGTTAGATGATCGACATGAATACCAACACCGAATACATCGGTTCTAATGTCGCCAGTAGAAGAATTCCACCACGATGATTCGAACCATGTGAAGATATCAGAAGCACCTGTGTGATGTAGGTGCTCAAGGATTAGCATTATCGAAAGGGCGAGTGATGCGCCCATTACTGTTAGAGCGATTAGGCCACCCTCTCTTGCCTTCTTTACCCAGCCAGGGGTTCCATTGAAAATGCCTCCAAGAAAGAGGATGACCGGGAAGGCCAACATTGGCAATAGAGGTATGAGCACAGCATATGTGATGATTCCAGTTTCACTCATAATCTCACCTCAGTGCTTCAACAAGTCGACCTCGTCGAGAGATATGGTCTCGTGTTGACCGTACATGGAGAGGAAAATTGCCAAACCAATGGCGACTTCTCCCGCTGCGATTGCAATTGCAAAGATGGTGTAAACCCATCCTGTTACATCGCCCCAGTGACTGGCTGCGGCGACGAATTGTAGGTTGACTGCGTTTAGCATCAACTCGATACACATCAGAACTACGATTGCGTTCTTACGACTGAACGCACCCCATAATCCGAGAATGAATAGAATAGCGGAGAGGCCAGAGACCCATGCTGGATCAATCACTTTTCCTCACCTCCAGTAAGTTCCCATTCGAGATTCACCTTACGCTCGTCACGAACAAGATATGCTGCTCCTACCATGGCCATTGCCATAAGGAATCCAAGTGCAAGTAGAGGTAATGCCCAATCTCCAAGAATACTATCGGCGAGTTCAGCATTGGTTGGCATCTGGTCCGAGGAGCCTTCCCAAACGGAATCTGATGAAACTGCGGCAATTAGAGCAGCTCCCAAAAATACTAGCCCGACACGAGCCAAGATACTCATCAACCTCATTCGAAGTCCTCCTCTAAGATCTGCCTTCGAGTTAGCATTATGCCAAAGAGCACAACCAACATGACCGAAGCCAAGTAAACTAGAATCTGAATAACCGCTAGGAATTCAGCGCCCATTAGAATAAAAATTCCTGCGACGCCTATGAAACAGAATATCAAAGACATCATGGAATGGGCAACTCGTTGCATGTAAATCAGACCTAGAGCACCGCCGATTACGATAGTACTCATCAGGAAGAATACAACAATTTCAGTAATCTCTGCTGCTGCCATTTTCAAGCCTCCCCTGCAGCTTTTGCTGCCTTCTTAGCACGCTTATCGCGCTCCTTGCTAGCGCGCTTTGCGAGTTCGGCATCAACCGCTTCTTGGTGAACACCTGGCAAAACACGGGTTCTATCCGCATCCATCCAGAGTTCTTGACGGCTAAATCCAGACATTCCATCATACTCGTTGGTCATGAAGAAGGAAGTGAAGTTACATGATTCCATACATAATCCACAGAACATGCATCGACCCAAATCGATTCTACCAGAAACAATTTGGTCGTCTGCAGGGAATACATTCTCCAATGCGACTACATCTTCTTCGCCAGAATCATTCCATCGCATTCGCACCGAGTCTCCTGTGAGGTCTAGAACCTCTCCGAAACGCCACTCTTCTGGTACAGACTTGTGAGCAGTAACGAGGTTAAATGAGTCTTGTGTGCTCTTTACCTCAGGCTTTTCAATGGCTGCAAATTTGCCAACTTCGAGTTCTGCTCCAAGTCCTTCCCACTCACCTTCTGCATTGTCGAGAACGTCGACTCTGAGTTCTGTGGTCATGTGTAAACAGTCGTTGGGGCAGATGTTTACGCACATTTTGCACGCTGTACAAGTTTCCCAAATTACACCGATACGTCCATTGTAATTTCCTGGAACGAAGAGCCATGGTTCAATTTCCTCAAGCCTCTCATAAGGATAGTTTAGGGTCTGAGGCTTCCATATTGTCGGGGTTAAATCAGTACCTGCACGATCTGGAGCATATTCATGGGCAGTAATGTCATTGAGATGCTTGGTCTTCTCAGCACGAATGACTGAGGGTCCATCTCTAAACTCCGGGTGAACAGTATTGTGATAACCACTGTCGAAATATTTGCCGAATAATGAAAAGGTTCGCAAGAAGGTTATCCCGGTAATCTTGAACGGATACCAAAACAGATTTCGGAAGTTGGGCTTGCCGTGTGGATGTGTTGCCATATTCTCACCTCACTCCGTACCTGCAGTGTGCGTTCCCGCAGGCGTTAATGTCTGAACATGGTACATTCGTTCCATGTCTTCAGTATCGTCTTCATCATTCATGAATACCAAGAATAAAGCCAGCCAGAAGACAGTGGTCAATACTGGAACCGCCCAAGGGAACAGTCCAGCATCCCACGCCCATCCTCCAGAGGTGGAGTCATTGAGAGCACTTGCATCGAATAGGTAAATTCTGTAAACTATTGCGAGGGCAACTTGTATGACAGAAAGTGGTAGAAGCATTCTCCAACCAAATTCGAGAATCTGATCGGTTCGGATACGAGGTAAAGCAGTACGTGCCCAAACGAATACCACTGTGAATATCAGCCAAGCCTTCAGCAAGGTCCAGATTACACCAGGAATCAATGGGCCGCCGGGAATTAATCCCGCAAATGGTGAATGCCATCCTCCTAGGAAGAAGTGGGCGAAAAGAATCGATGCTGCATAGACGCGCATGTACTCAGCAGCGAATAAGAGTCCAAAGCGCATACCGCCGTACTCTGTCCACCATCCTTCGACAAGCTCGGCCTCAGCCTCTGGCATATCGAAAGGTATTCGTTCGACTTCTGCAATCATGCTCACGAGGAACAATACTGCGCCTAGAGGCATGAGGAATAGTAGCCATACACCAGATGAGTGTTGGAAGTGTACAATCTCAAGGAAATTGAAAGAGCCAGCCATGATACAAACTCCAAGAATGCTAAGCAATAGCGGAATTTCATATGCAGTTAGTTGAGCAGCACTTCGAATTCCTCCAAGTAAGGTGTACTTGTTATTGGAGGACCACCCAGCAAAGAAGACGCCTAATGGCGCAATTCCAAAGATTGCAAAGGCGAATAGTACCGAGAGTTCGGGATTAGCACCATAGATACCGCTCGATAGTGGGATCATTCCAAGAATCATTACTGTTGAAGATATTACAAGGAATGGTGCGAGTTCAAAGATGACCTTATCTGCACGATTTGGAACCATGTGTTCCTTGATTAGGAATTTCATTCCGTCTGCTAGGTTCTGGAAGAATCCAGGGAAGATGGAAACGCCATACCAGGAACGGTTACCTACTCTGTTGACCATCTCTTGTTGGTGGCCATCATTACCAGCAACACGATTGAGCCACCCGTTGATTGCGCCAACTGGCTTACCCAAGCCATATGGTATCATATTCCACCATTCGCCTGCTGTAACGCCATTTTCTCCGACCCAAAGGGAACGGAGAGCGGTTGTTGCACCACGGCGGTCGTTGACACGAGCGTAGAATTTGCGCTCAATCCAGAGAATCATGAACATTGAAATCATGATTCCTCCAAAGGTGATTAAACAAGTTAGAAGGGTGTGAATGAAGAAGGCAACATCGTTGCTGCTCGATTCAAGGAATGTGCCCTCAAATG
>Ga0066836_10000328_pt1 | contig 22108 bp, 11 predicted proteins | sample ETNtaG_18_FD_71568 | JGI IMG/M metagenome (GOLD analysis project Ga0066836, IMG submission 71568) | Marine microbial and viral communities from oxygen minimum zone, Eastern Pacific Ocean - ETNP201302SV91 | ecosystem: Environmental > Aquatic > Marine > Oceanic | place: Pacific Ocean: Eastern... | reverse complement strand
TTCCATCACCGTCGGTGTCTGCCGAGTTTGGGTTGGTCCCTAACTCGTACTCCTCCAGGTTGTCCAAGCCGTCCCCATCGTCATCGGCTCCACCATCGGCGGCAGAGTTGGGATTGAGGCCATAGTTGACCTCCCAACCGTCTGGCATGCCGTCGTTGTCGGTATCTGCGTTGTTCATGTCCGTGCCAGCAGTCTGCTCCTCTGCGTTGGTCAGTCCGTCCCCGTCCCAGTCGGCTCCGCCGTCAGAGGGGTCCAAGGGATCTGATCCATCGGCTCCGACACCGGTCGAGCCGGCCATGAGCACTAGGAGCATCGCTGTAATCACACTAGCTTTCTTCTGATATTTCATTGTAAATTCACTTCCTAATTTTCCGTTAATCCAACGAGTTTGGATGTTTGCTTGGAGCGAGTCTAGACACGTGCCCGAATACCTCAATAACGCCGAACTGCGGGTCATCTCTGGTCTTTCCGAACTCTCGTATTACTGTCTTGACTCCTCCTTTTATTGTCATCCAATCTCACTGGCTTTCTCAGGGAACCCTCCGTTCCCTCTGACTTTGGAGAAGCATGTTACGTATTTCAAGGGTTCCTGTGCTTGTTTCAGGGGGTGATTCTTGAAAGTTCGGCTAGGAACCGAGTCGTCCCCATGAAGTGCAGCACCGGAACTACTAGCGAAGACAATGCTAGAACACCGAAGAAAAGTCCTGACCAGAGCTCTATCCCCTGGCCTATCGAGAGGAAGAGAATCCACCCAATTAGGACGGAGATCCATGGGAGATGCCTCCGGGTGTATAGGGAGAGCCTGGCATTGAGGATCTCGTCGGAGTAGAACTGTGGGGTTTCATCAGGGTCGGATAGGCCGTGCTCCACGCCACATCGGGAGCACACCTGGTACCTCGGTCCGTTCCCTGTGATGAATTGAGCCTGGGGATAGTTCTGCTTGCACAACCTGCATACTGGCATAAGGCTCGTTCCAACCAACGGAGGATTGTCCTTCAAGGCTGCGGTCTCGGCACTGGCTCAGTCTTCATCAAGAGCGTCATCCAGGAATGTCACGTCGATTTCCTCTGATGCTTCCTCGTCAAGCCCGTCGGCTAGGTCATTTAGTCCCTCGAGGCCGATCTCCTCTGTTTCCGATTCGAGGAGCTCCCCCACAGAAACATCGGGTTCCCACAATTCATCCTGGTTTACCTCTTCCATGATGGATTCGAGGTCCTCCTTGGCAGTTTCGCCATCATCATCCTGAGCCGGGCTCAGAATTGAGCTCGAGGCGATCTCCTCCTCCTCTGAGATGCCCATTGCCTCTCTGGTCAACTCCTCCTCCATCTCAACCTCCTGAGTCCCCATCGCCCAGGGCTGTGGGGCCGACTTCTCCCTGGGTCTGATGATTAGAGCCGCTCCAAGGACGACCATGATAGCGGAAACCATGATTATGACTGTGTTGAGGTCGCCCTCCACCAACTGGTCGAACCAGGACGCACCCCCCGCTGCCGGGCCACTGGAAGATCCCCCGGGAGTCATCCCCGATAGTGGGTATATCCTGACAGAATCCACTGAAAGCCTGTGGACTTCCCCATCGAAGGCGACTACTGTGAGCCAGTAGGGAGTCGAGGAACTGACTGGTGTCGGTCCGATTGAGTCGAATGAAGCGTTAGAGTTGATTGATGAAGTCACTGCAATTGCATCCCTGGTGTCATTGAATTGCATAGTGCTTGCAAAGACGGTGTAGGAGACCACCTGCGAATCTTCCGATTTCGCCCATAGAACCTCTATCCTAGACCCATCGGCATCCCAGTATGCCATGACCTCGGACACCTCAGGAAGGTGCATACCTGGATCCTGTGAATTCTCATCGACTGGGCTGATCATCGACGTCTCAAGATTGTCCAGCCATGCGTTCCCGGAGGTGTCAACCGAAACCACTGCAACCCATATTGGCACGTCGGGCTGTATCGCTTCCCCACTAGACAGTCCCTCCAGGAGTGCCTGGCCCCACTCGGTCCTGTCTAGGACCAAGGCTGGCTCTAATCCTTCGGTGTTGTCGAAGGGAGCTCCTGCGACTGCGAATATCCGGTACTCGGATATGTCGGGAGCAGGACTTTCTGGGAACGAGACGAACACTCCGTCACCAGAGTCCGGTGACCGGTCCTCCAGTGTTGGTGCGGGAATCCTCTCTGGAGGGAACGTGTCGCCTCTATTGTCGATGGGTGTAACAATAGCCAGATGGTCACTCAAGTCTGAGAGGATAACGTTCCCCGAGATATCGTGTATTGTCACGGTTACGTAGAGAGGAATGTCGGGTGAAATTCTCGATAGCGATAGGTCAGCGGCATCAGTGCCGTACAATGCCGAGGAGACGGTCACCTCGAGGCGAGGGGAGTTTCCTATTTGCCTCTGGTCAATTGTCAAAAGGTTGCAGGAGCCACTTGACTCGCAGGCGAGGCTCACATCAGTCAAGTCGTTCAGGGGGAAGTCTGACACCCACACCGTGTAGTGGCTGAAGTCAACTGCTAGGGTCTTGTCCCAACTAACATCTATTGCCGTTCCGTCATCCTCAGGATGGTCCCAGGCCTGTAGTCCAGAGACCATTGCGGGAGGGGTGAATTCCGTGGAGTCGAACTCCGAGTAGCTGGCGGTTTCCACTACAAGGACATCGTCGACGTTCTGGTTGCCCCAGTCGTCAACCGCGACGACGCCAATCCAGTACACCACGTCGTTATCTAACGATGAGTTTCCTATTGAGTCGATGACAACTTCGTCGGTTGTGCAGTCTGTGACAAACTCTGCGACTGGCCATCCATCTACGGAGGTTGGTGCCGTCCACCCCGAGGCAGGGAGGATGTAGATTGTGTGGAATGAGCAGTCCTCCTCCTGATTGGGATCCCAGCTTACGGTTATCCTCCCGCCCTCATCGTTTGGAGCATCACTTGCATCGGTGCCAGTAATCGGGGCTGGGGCGATTCCGTCATTGAGGCCTCCCGCCGTGACTACGGGCCCCGCCACTGTCGCGTTGGATGGGTCGAATTGCCCGGCCTCGTCAACGCAAACTATGGCGAACCAGTAGGGGACGTTGCCCTCTAGCTCAAGGATGGTAGAGTTCCCTGAGGCGAAAGCGAAGTCTACTGGGTTTTGGAGTGCAATGGCATTGGAAATCTCTTGCTGAACGGGCCAGATTCTGGTTAGATGGGGATCCAGTTCATTGCAAGCGGACCACTCGGCAGACACCGTCCCCGGGGTTCCACCAGAGACCGGTTGGACGTCTAGCCACAGAGGAGGAGAAGGTGTCTCGTCAGTGGGTGTTGCGTTACCCTCCCAAGAAACTGGGTCACCGAGGCTACCGTCCGGATACTCGATCGAAATCGCCGCCCTGTACTGTCTCTGATCGGAGAGCTGGACTTCTGAACCGTTTCTGTTCCCGGTGTCGAAGGCCGTCGTGGTCTGGGACCAATATGTTATCCTCTGGTAGGATGGAAGGTTCTGGAGGTCTTCCTTTGTTGGGTTCCATTGTGGGTTTTCTGTGGAGTCCCACAGGTAAACCCTGTATGCAGACCAAGCCGAATCCTGAGCAGGCAGCCATGATGCGTGCAACACGCCACCACCATCATTGGGTCTGTCGTATAGGCTCGTCATTAGGGTGGGTGCCTCGAGTCTCTCCCAGTCGTAGGATACTCTAATCTTGAGGCGCCCGTCAAGAGGGGATTGCATTTGCAGGTGTACAGTAGAGGAAACGGAGCCCGGGGGAGTGTTGAATATTGCAGTCTGGAATGACTCCTCGATTTCTGAGTCCAGCGCTGCAAGGTCCCAGCTCCCAGAGTAGTTGAGGTTGTTCGACCTTGCCCAAACCCACGATCCGCTCACCGGGGATGAGAATGTCAATGACCCCGGATAAAGAAGCAGTTCAGAGGAGTTGGCCTGGTTTTGGTCGATTGGGATGAGGATCGGAGATGCATCGGAGACCAAGGTGCTTGGCATCCCCGGTCTGGTACTCTCAGTGATGTCCAGGGCTCTGTCGACGAAAAGTGCATTGAGGGGGTTTGCCCTTCTCTGGTTCTCCCTCGGAACCTCCCTCAGAGTCTCCATCGGCCTGAAAATGTGTAGCCCGTCCTCTCCAATCACGGCTAGCCCCATCCAGGGGTCAGCATCACCTGCTATTGCCCCCGGCATCTCTCCAATCGTCACTATCTCATGGTTACCAGTAGCCCGGAGTACACTGATCTTGTTCGCCGAAATGGCGGCGAGGTGTGTGCCGTCCGATTGGAGGTCGATGATGGGCCATGCCTGCAAATCGACCCCTCCCGGACCGGCCTCCATCGCCATTGAAGAGGCGTTCCAGTGTACTAGAGGTTCGTTTGAGGTTGCTATATGGACGCCCCAGAGATCTGCCTCTACAGCACTCACGTCGTTGCTTGGAATCATGTCGATATTGTACGTCCCGTTGGAGCTGTCTGTGTTTAGATCCCATGCCGATACCCCAGGTCTGGTTACTCCTTGTCCGTTGTGTGAGATGAAGATAGAAGAGTCGTGATGCAAGGTGATAATTGTACCAGTGGATGTGTCATTCACAGTCCTAGATACTGAATCTGCGTACACTATTCCTGAGACGAAGTCTCCCACCAGACCTTCCGCCCTTCCTATCGTACCAACAATTCCGAGGTTCTGGTCCATGACAATGAGCCCAGAGGGGCCTCCGACGAGAACTGTTCCATTGCCAAGCACTGGAGCCGGTGGAACAAAGAGATGATTGGAGATTGGTGTTGGGAGTCCATCCACAGTGGTGATTGGATCGTCCCAATCGTACCTAGTTTGGTTCCAAAGACCGATTCCCCCATGGGTGGAAATAAGGATGTGCTCCCCATACTCCACGAAGTCTGTGACGATATTGCTCGGGAGTCCTGCCAAAAGGCTCCCCTGCCCCCAAGAGCGAGAATCTGGATTGAATTTCTGGAACCCAGCAGAGCTACCATCCCATCCCATCAGACCGATGAAAATGTGCTCCCCATCATGGATCAAGCCATCCATCTGGTTGTGTAGTGCTGGTGGTGTCTGTTGGAGGGTCCTCTGACTGAGGTTGAAGGAGAACAACCCGTTTCCAACTGTCGTGGCCCAGATCTCCTGCTCAATTACCATTATCTCGTTGATAGACTCCGAGAGGGCGTCGAATCCATACTGCCAGTTGACCGAGCCATTTTGAAGCAGTTCGCCCTGGAGGACGGTTGAGCCCAGGTATGAGTTCTGTGAAGAGCCGACCGTCACCCAGACGTGAGTCCCGTTGGTGATCATCTCGTGGACTACCCCTGAGGGAAGGCCGACTAACTCGTCGAAGCCCCCCTCAATCAGCCCTGTGCCGTCAAGCCTGTCTACTCGGTTAATTCCGGAGAGGTCCCCAGATCTACCTATTGCGTAGGCCCTCGATCCTCCAGTCGGTGCTCTGACGATGGAGCATGAGTCCATACCCAGGCCGATAACCTGACCAGAAGTGGCTGATGAACCGGAAGTGATTACTCTGGTGATACCTCCACTACCGTCATAGTGGGAAACCAATAGTAGATTGTCGTCGTAAAGCATCCCACCTGGGAAAACCGGATTCTGGGAGACTCCCATTTCAGGTGTCAGCGTATCGAGGAAACTGTTTGAGGAGTAGTCGAAGCGATCGATTCCGACGTTGTCCGAGTCAAAGCCAATGTACATTATTTCGTTCTCTTCATCACAGGCGAGTGCTCTGACGTCGTTGTCTGCGATGTTTGAGTTTCCTTCAGTAATGGGGGAAATCCACTCTTCTGTGACTCCATCTCCATCATAGTCAGAGAGATCGAAGCGGGCGACTCCCCCGCCCCCTGCCCACCATCCACTGAACCCTATTGCAATGTGAACAATGTCATGGCAAAGCAAGATATCGGCACCGTACCCATCTGGTATCTCATTAGCATCGACTTCCCAAGTAGTCCAGTTGCTATTGTTGCCCGAGAGTCTCATCAGATGCCCGTCGTTTCCATATCCAGAGGTCGCCCAGAGGTCGTCCTCAACCACTTTCAAAGAGTAGAAATCTAGCTCAGATTCGGGAGGGAGTCCATCTCCAGGGATCCAGGATGGGAGCCATGACTCATTGGCAGGATTCCATCTTAGTATCCCATTCATGCTAGCGAAGAGGTACTCTCCCTGGTACTCGACCATGCCCCTGATCCTCCCGTCGACGTCGTTCCACTGGTTCAGAAGGGCCATGTTTGAGGCAGAGAATCGCCTGAGGATGTTGTCCCCATAAGCAACCCACAGTTCACATGTGGTGTTTAGGGGGAAGCAGTCCCCTAGGTATTGCGCATTGACCCTCCCCACGTCACCAATTGTCTGTAGGTCTTCTTCCCAGTCATCTGAGGAAGTATTCCATCTCAGAATTGTTCCTGGGTCTCTCGCCCCCCCCCATCCACCAGAGGTCTCGACGACGCTGATCCAAACCTCGTCGCCGATTTGGTTCATTCCGTGGATGACTCCGTTGAAGTCGAGTCTTTCCCCGGCATCAATTGCTGGTAGGGACGAGTTGTTGTTGAGGTTGATCCTGGAAACCTGATCTCTAGAGCTCCAAGAGTTTCCTCTCTGGGGTGAGTAATACAACACCCCTTCAATGATCAGAATCTCCGCTGGGGAGTAGTTCGGAAGTGTTGGTCCGTCTTGGTTAGCACCCCTGTCCCACTGAATCAGAACGGTTTCGTTTACCAGATCAATCAGAGTTAGGCCGAAGTCCCCTCCTGCCCACATCGTACCCTCATCTGGCCCCTCTATCAAGACGGTTACATCATCATCATCCAGAATTCCCTGGGATCCGTCCCACGGCGTGAGCCAGGATCCGGATGAGAGGTTGAATCGGGCGATTCCTAAGTTCTCGAAGCCGAGGTAGAGGATTTCCCCGAACTTCAGGACTCGGGCCCTTTCGGTGTCGTCACCCGCGGTCCATACCTCGACAACAGTGCCGTTAGATTTGTTGATGACTGCGGCCCCCTCAATTGTTCCTGCATAGAGAAGGTCGGGACCGATTGGGTCAACGGAGATGACGAATCTGGAAGGCATGCCGTCTCCTTGGCCCCCTCCTCCACCGCCGCCATTGCCACCGGAAGTCCAACAGTCCTCGAGTTCAATGGAGGGTTGTTGGGGGGGCTGTGGCCAATTCCACATGCATGCGCCCCTATTGGTTCCGGCATAGATGCCGTTTGCATCGCTGGAAACATCGTAGAATTCGAAGGGGTCGTTGCCCCAACCCGGAATGCTTGTTGGGAGTAGGTCCCAGGTCGAGCCATCCCATCTTGCCAGACCGCCGTTTGAATTAGAACCTGAGTTCTGAACCTCTGAGCCGACCAGCAGGCCGCCGTAGAAATCCACCGATAGGGTGTTGACGTCCTCGTCTGGGATGCCGTTCGGATCGTCAGGGGTCCAAAGGTCGAGGATGTCGCTTGTCAGTCTGTCAATGAGGAGGACTCCCAGTCCTTTGAGTCCGAGATAGATGGTTTCCCCATCTACTGCAATAGGGGTGGATTCTAGGTTGTCCACCCCCAAGGACTGCCATGATCCGATGATTGCCGGTATGCTTAGGTCTATCCTCATCACTCCGGCCTCCTCTGTTGCAATGTATGCAATTCCGAACCTGGTTGCGATATCTCTGATTCTGTCTGAGTCCAATCCTTCCGATTCTGAAAATGTCTCAATTACAATATTGGAATCGGTTGAATAGAGGGAGATCCCAGCATCAAGATGGCCGATAACAAGAGTTTCTGTGTTGGAGTCGAATGCCAGACTAGTGACTGAGTTGGAGTTCAGTCCCTGTATAGTTCCGAGATGGGACCCATCCACATTGCTGAGTCTGTGAACACCACTCTCAGTGGTTCCGACCCAGACCCACCCGTCACCATCCTGAGCCATTGACGTGATCTCACCTGGTTCGAGCTGGGAAGAAAGACTGTCTGCAAGATCGACTGGTTCCTTCCAAAGGTTGTCTTCCTTGTCCATCATGTCGATAATGCTGCCAGAAGCTATCCAGAATTCGCCTGATTCTCCATCGTCAATTATCACGGTAACCTGTGCGTCGTCGATGGATGGGCTGCTTACAAGGGGGAATGAGCCATCAGGATTTTCCTCCAAAACCCTACCAAAGGTTCCTGAGGAGTCGCCGATTATTGCCATAGAGGATCCCGGTGACCTGGCTAGCCCCCCGGGCCACGGGCTAATGCTTGAGGCGGTTGATGACAATCCCAATTCTCCCAGTTGGATATCTGAACTGAATAGGAGTACGTCAGTGTCGTAAGGTTGGACTTGCTGCTCTCCTAAGATGTAGAGCCATCCGGGAGTAACTGCGAGGCCGATGATATTGTCAGAGGACAGCCAGTTTGAGGAAGTCCACGAAGGGATCCAGGAGGTCGTAGACAGGTCGTACCTGTCGATTCCGGAGTCGGTCGAAGCGATGTAGAGTATGTCATCATAAACTGCGATGTCAGCGATTGAGTTCCCAGAGAGGAAGTTTGAGTCGTCCCAGACCACGTTCCTCTCTACAAAGAGGGATGTCGAGTCACTTGCTGAGACATTGTAGTCAATGACTCGGACGCCGTGCTCTTCGGTGGCTAGGAAAATTTCCCTGCCATCGATGAAGATTTCCACAGGCGTCTCATTCTGAGAAGATGTACAGAAGCTCAATGACTTCCAGATCGATCCCTTTGCTGGCATTAGGTAGTTCAGATTACACTCAGAGGCGGCCCATACAACTCCAAAGACATCCGCGCCAATCGTCAAGATTGGGTCAGATTGAGAAATGTTCGTGTCGACCGGAAAATCCGCCACTGGGACAGAGTCAGACAGCCCCATGGCAGTTACGTTTCCCTTGGAATCGCCGATGTAGAGCAAATCTCTGTTGAGGTCAGATACGATTGAGCGTCCCGCAATGTTGGGAATAATGTCTATTATTCGCTTGTTTGCGTTGTCATCAAGCTGCAGCAAGTCGTCGTCTACGAGAATAAACAGCCTCCCGTCGGTAGGATTGAACGCACTTCCGTGAACTGCGACCTCTAGAGGGTTGAATGAGAGTTTTGGATCTACGGGTCGGAGAGCCTCGATGACCAAATCTGTGATCTCGATCCCGGTAGGAATCTGCCAAGAAGCGTCACTGAGTGTATTTGGCTTCAAAGATGCGTCCAAGATTCCATCTACCAATGATGGGAGGTTCTCAGAGAAGCTGTTTTGTCTCCCAAGATCACCTCTTCCACTCCAGTCTAAGACGCTATTCTGCGTATTCATGACTGCGATCTGTGGTTGATTGACCCAGTATCCGTCGCTCCCGTTTACCGAGACCTCCAAAGTGAGATTGTCAATGACTGCACCGGGTGCGAACTCCAAGAATAAGTCGGCTAATGCCGGAGTGCCATTTGCTGGGTCTGCACCTGTGGCATCCAATATCAACCAACCCGTGTCGTTGCTACCGTTTTCCCCCCATGATTTGCCTGATGCTTCACTCCTAGTAATGGAGTCATCAGAGATGATCTCTGGCGTTGAAGAAGAAGGTGGATTTGCCCCCCATGGTAGTAAAATCATCAGTACTACTAGTCCGATTGCCTTGGCTCTGTCCCGGGGAGTCCTGCCACTAGCGCACATAGAACGAAGCATGCCCTCAATGTGCAATTTATGAAGGGTAGGGGTAGTCGTCTGTGACTTGCTCACCGGATTGTCAGATTATTAGTAGCAAAATGGCCGAAACAGGGCCATATTGGCCGATAATCCCAGAATTAGCAATAGGATAGCATCAAAGGAGATGGTAGGTCCGACAGCATCCGAGGTGGCCCTGTGAACAACAAACGGTTGCGCGAAGATGCGTTGAATTACCACTCCTCGGATCCACCCGGAAAGATCACGGTTGTCCCAACAAAGCCTCATGGGACTCAGAGGGACCTTTCCCTAGCTTACTCACCTGGTGTGGCATACCCTTGTGATGAGATTAGTGAAAACCCAGATGAGGCGTATCGCTATACCTCCAAGGGGAATCTTGTTGCTGTGATTAGCAATGGCACTGCAGTCCTAGGGCTAGGTGACATTGGAGCCCTAGCAAGTAAACCAGTGATGGAGGGGAAGGGGCTTCTGTTCAAGGCATTCGCTGATATTGACGTGTTCGACATCGAAATAGATAGGACCGATGTGGATCAATTTGTCGAAGCAGTAAAGGCGATCTCTCCGACCTTCGGAGGAATAAATCTCGAAGACATTAGTGCTCCGGAGTGCTTTGAAATCGAGAAGAGATTGGTCGAAGAATTGGACATCCCAGTAATGCATGACGACCAACATGGAACTGCAATAATCTCTGGAGCAGCTCTGCTTAACGGCCTAGAAGTCGTTGGTAAGAACATCGACGAAGTTAATGTGGTTATTCTTGGTGCTGGTGCATCGGCAATCTCATGCGCAAAGCACTACGTTAGGCTTGGAGTCAGGCCCGAGAACCTAATTATGGTCGATTCAAAGGGAATTTTGACCTCAAAGAGGATGGCCGATGGTGAGCTGAACGAGTACAAATCTGGGTTCGCCAGGGATGTTGATGAGGGTGGCATAGAAGATGCTCTAAGAGGGGCTGATGTGTTCCTTGGCCTATCCAAAGGAGGTTTGGTCTCACCAAAGATGGTTGGTTCTATGTCGGAAAAACCACTCATCTTTGCTCTAGCCAATCCCGACCCAGAAATCACCCCAGAGCAGGTGGCTAGCGTTCGAGAAGATGCGATTGTAGCAACCGGTAGGTCAGATTATCCTAATCAGATTAACAACGTCCTTGGTTTTCCATACATATTCCGAGGTGCGCTAGACGTCAGAGCCAGTGAAATAACGGAAGGCATGAAGATGGCGGCAACCAAAGCACTGGCTCAACTTGCTAAGGAGCCAGTTCCCGATGATGTTTCATCGGCCTACGGTGGGGAGCAGATGTCATTTGGCCCTGAGTACTTGATTCCAAAGCCCTTCGATGCTAGGGTTCTGATTTGGGAAGCCAGTGCAGTTGCTGAAGCTGCTGTAAATGAGGGAGTGGCCAGAGTGTCCAAGCAGAATTTCAATTTGGACGACTACAGAGAGAAGTTGGAGGCTCGGCTCGGACTAACAAGATCAATAATGAGGAGGGTAATCAATCAAGCCAAGAGAGACCAGAAGAGGATTGTTTTCTGCGAGGGAGAGGACCCCACCATCGTCAAGGCTGCTTCACAATGTTTAGCTGAGAGGATCTGCATCCCGATTCTACTTGGTCAGAAGAAGAGGATAGAATCGGTCAAGGAAGAATTGGGTTTGGAGTTCGATTGCGAAATCATAGATGTGAGGTACGACGAAAGAAGGCGTGGGGACTATGCTGACGAGTTACATCTACTTAGAGGTAGGAGAGGCATGACCAAGGATGATGCTGTCAGACAACTGAGGTCAACTACTTTCTTTGCACCTATGATGGTCAGAATGGGTGATGCGGACGGTTATCTGGGTGGAGTATCCCATCAATATCCAGATATCGTAAAGCCCTGTCTGCAGGTAATCGGTCCTGATCCAAACTCACATCGAATTGTGGGCATGTACATGATGACGGTGAATGGCCAATTGATGTTCATAGGAGATGCGACAATCAACATTTACCCGGATGCGAGAACCTTGGCAGAGATTGCAATTCAAACTGCAAAGGTGGCTAGGAGGTTTGGAGTCAAACCGAAGGTAGCAATGCTATCATTCTCCAATTTCGGAACTTCTGCAGAGATGAGGACGGACCGGATAGAAGAGGCGATACAAATTGTCAGGGAGATTGAGCCTGACTTGGTAATTGATGGTCCCATGCAAGCCGATACTGCACTTGTTCCAGAAATTCAACAAGACTACCCATTCATGTCCTTCAAAGGCCCTGCCAACGTCCTAATCTGCCCCAATCTGGCTTCTGCGAACATTGCATACAAGCTTCTGCAAAGAGTTGCTGGAGCAGAGATGACCGGTCCCATCTTAGAAGGCCTCTCAAGGCCTGCTCATGTTCTGCAAAGGAGGGATAGCGCCAGAGATGTGGTCCACATGGCTGCGATTTGCGCTGTCGATGCTCAGAGGGCGGCCAAGCAGAGGCTGCTCGACTAAACAGGTTTAGGACCAGCACGGAGAACTTCTTCTGAGCAACCCTGAGAGTACTGCTCAAAGTTCTCAATGAACATCTGAGCAAGTAGGTTGGCCACGTTATCATATCTTTTCTTGTCCTCCCACGTTCCCCTTGGCTGTAGTATACTATCGGGCACGCCCTCACAGGTAGTGGGAATTTCGAAGCCGAATCTATCGTCTTTCACGAAGACGACGTTCTCGAGATCTCCATTGATTGCAGAATTGAGGAGATTCCTGGTCCAACTGATCTTGATGCGACTGCTTGCATCCGCTCCTCCAGCAATCCAACCGGTGTTAATCAACCAGCACTTTGAATTGTTTTCTCGAATCTTTTTGGACAAAAGACCGGCGTAAGAGCTCGGATGCCTAGGCATGAATGGAGCCCCGAAGCAAGTTGAGAAAGTTGCTTGTGGTTCCGTGACCCCGATTTCCGTTCCTGCGACCTTGGCGGTGTACCCAGACATGAAGTGGTAAGCAGCCTGCTCGGGGCTTAGCTTCGACAAAGGAGGGAGGACCCCGAATGCATCGCAAGTTAAGAAAACCACATTATTCGGATTACCTGCCATCGAATCGGGAGTCCTGTTCTCTATGAATTCTATAGGGTATGAACCCCTGGTGTTCTGAGTCAGGGACCCGTTGTCAAAATCAGGAGTCCCATCAGCATTCAGGACTACGTTCTCCAGAATTGAGCCTCGCATCTTGGTTGTAGCGAAGATTGCGGGTTCGTCCTCTTCTGAGAGACGGATTAGCTTCGCGTAGCATCCGCCTTCGAAGTTGAAGACCCCTTTGTCTGACCAGCCATGCTCGTCATCCCCTACAAGAGCTCGGTTCGAGTCTGCGGATAGCGTTGTCTTGCCGGTCCCGGAAAGACCGAAGAACAGAGCTGAGTTAGTTCCATCTGTGTTGGCTGAGCAGTGCATTGGAAGTAGACCCTTTGCAGGGAGAATGTGGTTCATGATAGTGAAAATTGCCTTCTTTATCTCCCCGGCATAGTGAGTGCCTCCGATAATGACCATTCCCCTGTCAAGAGCGATTATTACAAAGACGTCAGAATTGACGCCATCACTCATGCTTGACTTCAAGTCTGGAGCATGGAGAATGGTGAACTCAGGTATGTGAGAAATCAGCTCATCCTTCGATGCTCGAACGAACATATTGTGCATGAATGCTGCATGCCATGCCTTCTCTGTGACAAGCCTGACTGGCATTCTGAAGTCGCGGTCCGCCCCACAGAATGCATCTTTGACAAACAGGTTGTCTGCGGAGTTTAGGTGAGCTTGGGTCTTGAGTAGCAGCCTCTCGAAAACGGCGGGAGCAGTGGGTCTATTCACTTCCCCCCACCATACTTCATCCGCCATTCCAGCCTCGTCTACGATGAATCTATCATTCGGGGATCGTCCTGTTCTCTCTCCCGTTACCGCTAGAAGTACCGAATCGGCGGTCAATCTAGCCTCTCCAAGCTCGACTGCTTTAGTGTGAAGATTTTCCGAATCCAGGTTCCAGTGAACCTTTCCACTCGGTTCCAAACCATGCTGAGATAATTCGATGGCCCTTTCCTGAGAGGAACTCTGCACCCCGACTTCCCCTGTTGCTCCGAGCAGCATTAGGTCTTCAAGCGTTACGGCTCGGGGAATTATCTCTGCTAATCATTAACGTTCCAATATAGAATCTATGAGGGGATGTGATTATGCAATACATGCTCTGTTGCGGGGCGATGGCAGGCGATGAGTCACCAGACAAGATCATCCGAGAGCGGGAGTTCAAGCTTCCATCCGGAATCGGCATCGGAGACATTCAGTTTTCTTCTGAGGATGAGGTCGAGGAGTCTAACGATGTAGAATCAGAAGACAGAGATGATGCTATTGGAGAAGTCTTCGATCCCTTCTCGGAGCCTAGTAAAGGCTCACCGGGAAGGATTAGAAAAGATGGCAGGGTGGAAAATCCTCCTGAAAGAGACCTTGTTTCTCAGATTTCGATTGATGGTGAAGAGAGGGTCAACTGGGTTCTAATGGTCTCAATGATTGTACTTTATACTGCTATTAGTATTCAAATTGGAAGGACCTTTGATTCCGCAGTTGGAACTTTCTTACTGGTTTTTCTAGCCGCAATAGGCTTTGGATTGGGTGAATTATGGGTCCCAATCGAGAGGATGAAGTTACTTGGAATAACTTGGGTGATAATCTCAATGAAGGTCCTATATGGACTTGCAATAGAGCTCAGGAATTGGGGGGTAATTGGAGATGGCCTTGCCCTCGGAGTGGCATTGTTGCTATTGGTTGGAGTGAATATTGCAATCGCTTACAGGCATGACCATGACGCAATCGCAGCTCAGTCCACTCTCGTCCTACTTGCCATCGGCTCTACTGCTGGAACTGAGTTTGGGGAGGCGGGGGTTGCTGGAATGATCCTGTTAGCAACGATGATTTTCCACGGAATTGCACTAAACAGAGGATCGGGCAATTTAGCCTCACTAGGAATAGCATCATCTAATCTCTGGATTGGTATGCATGCAGTTACTTCTCGATTTTCTGTTGGACCTCTGGATGTGATCCCCATTGAGGGTCACTTGTTACTTTTCCTTCTGCTAATGGCAGTGACGGCAATGAATGCATACATGGCCACAATATTCGCAAAGAAGGAAAACTGGTTCTCAAAGGGTTTTGAGACATTGGGCTTAGGTAAACCTGGACTTTGGGGGGTCTCGATATCACTCGGGATGATTGGGGCATTGCTGGCAGTTGCTTCGAATAGAGAGGATTTAGGTTATGCATTGGGGATGGTAACCTCCCTTGGGGGAGCCTTCGGGGGATCATATCTCGTAGTCAGGGGTGTGAAGGCAAGACGAGTGTATTCACCGCTAGTCGTTTCTGCATCGATTCTGACAATTGTTCTACTCAATGGTGAATTGGTCAGAGGAGTTCTTGGCGTATCCCCCTACCAAGTATTTACTGTAGTTGGTGCTTCCACAACAGTAGGAATAATTCTCAGAGATCAGAATAGTGTTACTGATAGGGTCCTTTGGATTGGTTCAGTGATAATATTAGCAATATTGGTCCTGCTTGTGCCTACTGGTTCTTCCATGGATGGGGATGGAGGGGTCTTGCTATTGGGAATTCTCTCAGTACTCCACATTGGAACTGCTTCACTGGCAATAAAGAGGAATTCAGCCTCTCTATCAGGGGTTACTGTGCTTCTTCCTTGGTCGTGGATTCTGATCGAGAAATTGATTGAGGAGACCATTCGCACAATAATGCTCGCAAACGATATCTCGGGATATAGCGGATCAATTCATCTCGAAACTTCTCCTCTGGCAATTTATCTAGGATTGGCATCGGTTCTCCTATTCGTTGTCAACTCAAGAATGGGCGAGTCGGGGGTAAACCTAGCATCTGGTTTCCTTGGAATCACAGAGATTTCTGCTACAATAAGAGACTCTGGTCTACTAAATCTGTGGAGTATCGGACTTTGGTTACCGATGCTAACAATTCTACTATTAGCACAATTTGGTGGATTCACTGCTCTTTCACTGGTGGCATTGCTTGCTCTATTGTCAGGATTACACGTTTGGAGTTTCATCATTGGCCTCAGAAATCGGAATGGCGGTGGCATTGTTTGGATATTATCGATTACTTTCTTGATCATTCAATGGAGACATGGGATTGATGAGGGGATGATCTTACTTATGTGCATTTCAGTTGCTTCCATTTTGTACTTTGGAGAGGATGACAGCTTCAGCCTGGGACTGGGGATGATGTCAATCCCCATGCTATTATTCATCACTGGTAGGAAACCTACCGATAAATTAGAGGGATCAGAGTGGTTCAATGAATTGAATGATGGCTCATTAATCAGTTCAATTCCAGAAACCGAAGTTTTCGCAATCATGAGCACTGCGGTGATGCTTGCAATTTTCTTGCCGAGAGCGGAGAAGATGGAGACGATGCTGAAACCGGCGACATCTGCACTGATTCTTATCGTCATTACAAACGTGCTCACAATGGATTCGGATAATCTGCTCCTTCAGTTTGCGTCTGCGATGATATTTGTGATGACATCAATTTGGCTAATCTCAAGGGGAGAGGTTAGAGCTGAATTGAGGACGATAGCGAAAAGAGATTCAATTGTAAAGATGGTTGCAGCTGGATATGTAACATCTAGTGAATCATTGGATACTTATAGGCCTAAAGTAGCAGAGATGGGAGAGCTCAGGACGAGAAAGAGGGAGTTATCTGATACTGATGATTTGGCTGAACTTCTAACCTCGGAGATTACCCATACTCCGATAGTAGGCCTAGTTGTTCTAGCGATTGTAATTGCAACTTCAGTCATTAGTTCGGCTTTGGGTATTGGGCCTCTGGTACTGGTTGTAACTGGAATCTTCTGCTGCATCATAGTTTTCCTGATTAGGAACCGCACTAGAGGTTTAGATCTGGAGTTGCCTCATTTTCTTGGCATGGAGATGCCGATTGCACTTACAATCACAGGGATTTGCATGGCGCTGGTATCTGGACACGTTTTCCCACCCGGGAGTAGCCCTCACGAGTTACTGGACATGGCCGTAGTTTGTGCACTGTTGTTGGTTCTGATGATGATCTCCCTATTGCATCAGAAGAATCTACTAGACAGGATCTCCATCGCTATTGACTGGTTTGTAATGCCCCTGTTGCTGGCTCGTCTAATTGCAGTTGCATTGGGAGGAGCTCTTCCACCTCCAATGTTGGTAGATCCTTTCGATGGAAACCAGCTTGACTGGACTATTCCGTGGGTGCTTCTGGAATGCATTCTAGTTCTGTGTGTATTGATGGGACACTGGATAGACGGAAAAAGAGCACTCCTAGGTAGGGAGAATATGCCGGATGGGATTGGGATGGGGGGTCGGTGTTTGGCGATTGTGATGTTGTCTTTCGGGCCTGCGGGATTGCTTTCTGCTTCTAGTGCATGTTTGCGAAGCATTAGGACTTCACAGCCATCAGGACTTGGGATTGCTCTCCCTGCAGGGGTCTTGTCTTGTTTTAGCATAGTAGTTTGGAACGAAGCATTACTAGAGTATTTCGAAGAGCTTGTGTTGGTTCTTGGGGGGATGGTAATGGTGGCCTGTGCTCTTACTGTTCCTCTGAAACTGGATAAGTGGACCATTACTCTGGCTATTGATGGTCATTTAATGGTAATCTCAGGAGCAATACTAGTGGGAATGTTCGATGGCTTTGAACTCCCACTACTCCTGATAATTATGTCTACCATCGTATGGGTTGTCGGAATATTACAACTTAGGAAGTCACTAAGGGTTTGGGGGCTAGCAGATTTAATTGCAGCTCTGCTCTGTTCGTTCGTTTTTGCTTTCAATGGGTTCGATCAAATCGACATATTGCTTGGAATGACAGCTCTGGCATTAGAATTAGGAGTCGTATCTTGGCTAGGACTATCAAATCGGGATGAAATGCGTAGAGGCTAGTCCTGAAGTGCCAACGTTGATGACGGGCGGACAATTCTACAGACTCGTGACGAGGTCGTGGATATCCGACACCCCTGACGAGGTTGAGCACCCCCCCATCCCACTTGGACTAAACAAGATGGCGATACCTAGGGCAGCTCTAGTTCTGTCAGTGATCACTGGTTTGGGCCTCTTATTGTCTTCTATCTGGGTTGGCCTTTCCGCAATGTCATTCCTAGAAGATTTGGAGGCCTCTTTCGGAACTACCGATGTTGAAATTCTGAAAGAAGATGGTCGTTGGTTATGGGAAATTGGGTTGCTTTTTGATACGTGTTCTCCTAGGGAAGATGACTGGGAGTGGCCAGGTTCTCTTGCAGAACAAGATGAGGTTTTTCTACTCCCTGGAGAGCTTCGTTGTGATTGGCAGCATCAAGGAGAAGGAGATGCTGCAAGCATAGCGGTTCATAATAGGGGTAATCAGACTCTGGATCTTGTTCTTGAGATTAGCGGAGGAGGAGTTGTGTTCGCTGCAAATAGCGAACCCTACCTCATAATCAACGGGTTGGGTGCGAATGATAGCGTCATAATGGAAATCAACCTCATTGAATCAGTTTCCGAGCGTGAGATAAGTGTTACAGCCACCCATATTTCTGTTCTTCAAGCTCAGGTTCGGATGGATGTTAGCATCTTCCAGGGGCCTGAGAGCAGGGATGTCCACATCCAAGACGGGGATTCCGTAGAAGTTCACTACACTGTATGGGATGCAGACACAGGTGAAGAGCTCGATGATGGTACTTGGGTGGAAACTGCCGGAGATCCTTGGTTTTCCATCGAGGGTTTTGGTTGGTCAGCGATAGGTCTTGATATTGACAATGATAGAGGTGGGGGTTTCCCCCTTATTGACACCGGAACCTCGCACCTCACACTTCTACCACCACCAATAGCATATGGGAACAGTGAGGGTCACGAGCTAGAACATACTTGGCTCAGATTTGAATTGAAGTTGGAGAGAGCGCCGATCTCCGAGTAATTATCGCGAAAGTGACTTGACTGAGTTCCAACGGGAATGGTCATGGCAGAGGAGGAGCATGTACCCGTCATTCCATCAAAGAGAGGAGTGACCTATGCGAAAAAGAAGACAAAACCAGAGTCTTCCAGAAAGGGTGATCCTGCATTCTTCATGAACGAGGGAATGAAGAGACTGTCCACACCGTGGTCAATTGCCTGTATCAGGGCCGGTCAGATCGATCAATTGTCGCTTCCTGCCGGGGTGATACTTGATGCAGCAGCTGGCTCAGGGGTTCAACTAATCGCATTCTCAAAGATCCTGAAGAGGCCTGCGCTGGGTATTGAATTGAACGAGGAGGTAGCCAAGTTGTGCGCTGCAAATATGCATCTCAATTCTGATGGCGAAGTACAACGCTCACTTGATCGAGTATTAATCGGAGATGGGGGTGCTTCTGAATCTGCAATTGCAGCATACTGGGCCAGCCTTAGAGATTCTGGAATGCGGGCTCACCCTCCTGTAGCTATGCTTCACATTGACCCAGCGAGACCAAAGGATGCTCAGAACCACAGTCTTGACGAGATGGAGCCGGACATCAAGACAGTGCTGAAGGCCTGGAGCAACCATTTACAGATTGGTCCTAGAGGACCAGCGGTTCTTTTGGATCTGTCACCCAGATTGGATTCTGTACAACGAGCAATGGTTGATGGTATCCTTGAGACGATCTTTCCCGGGAATTCATGGACATGGGAGTGGCTTAGTCGGGGTGGGGGGAGAGTTGACAGGCTCTCAGTTTGGATTGGCTCCCTTTCATCTAACAGTTCTAACAGATGTATCAGAGTTGGGAGGAAGAATGTCATTGCAACCTTAGAAGGAGAGGCGGCGGGAGCAAGTACTTCTTCGTTCAATAGCGTACTGGAAATTCCTCGAGGAGCCTACTTGACGGTAGTGGACCCGGTGCTAATAGAGAGTGGCCTACAAAACTCCTGGCACAAAAAGGCCGTTGGGAGTGGGATGGGTTCGTCTTGGATTAGGACGCAAGGGAGGAGGCCCATACTGATTCATACCGATGAAATCTCTGGCGATGATGAGGTTCGGGGTTTCGTAATAGCTACCGGACGAATTGTGCAACACAGACTCTCTGCCCCGGAATTGCACACCATAGATCAAGTTGCATCATCTGTAGCGAAGAAGGGTATTTCTAATATTACACTTAGATGCAAACTAGACCCGGAAACACATCCAACTCTCCAGAGGAGGATTACTAGGGAGTTGAAGGGCGTTGAAGGAACAAGAGGATTCATGGTTGACATGGATTTGCAAAGGCCGACAGGATCTCAAAAGTTGTATGTTGTTTGCAAGGAGTAGGAGAAACTCAGGAATTGACGATTCCAATCGATTCAAATAGGGACTGGAGTTCGCGAGGATGCCCAAAAGGCCACCGAAAGGTGAACACGGGGGAACCGTAATGCCGAAAGTGAACGAAGCAGAACTTGGAGATGACTTCTCTTACATAGTTAGGATTGCTGACACTGACATTGATGGATTGAAGCCAATAACGTACGGCCTTACATCCGTCAGAGGGGTTGGAATTAGGACTTCAATGATGATTTGCAATCTGTCTGGAATTGATGGAAGCAGGCTCGGCGGACATCTTTCTTCCGAAGAACAGGATCAACTCAGGAAGGCAATCGACGATTACGCGATCAATGTTCCTTGGTGGATGGTGAATCGGCAGAGAGACTTAGAATCTAATGAAGACGCGCATATCATCGCTAACGAAGTTAGCATGACAAAAGATGACGATGTGGCAAGACTCGCTGAGATCAAGACTTTCCGTGGCATGAGGCACAGGAGCGGTCACAAGGTCAGAGGTCAGAGGCTTAGATCAAATGGCCGCAGAGGTTCTGCACTGGGCGTCCAGAGGAAGAAGTAAGTGAGGTGGGGCAATGGGCGAACCAAAATTCTCCAGACCTAGAACACAGACGCCAACACATCCTTGGAAACAAGCAAGGATTGACGAGGAACATGACCTCAAAGAAAGGTACGGGCTGAAGAAAGTAGGCGGTATGAGGGAAATCTGGAGGGAGAAGTCCTCACTTAGAAGGCATAGGAACCAAGCGATGAAGCTTATCGGAAGAGTTGACTCCTCTGAAGGTCACTATGCAAAGGAAAAGGAACAATTGCTGGAATCACTCTCAAGAAAGGGTCTACTTCAGTCCGGAGCAGACATTGGAGATGTTCTTGAAATAAATGTTGAGCACATGCTTTCCCGGAGGCTCCAGTCAGTAGTCTACTACAAGGGACTGGCTCCTTCAATGAGAGCAGCTAGGAATCTAATCGTTCACGGCCATATCTGTATTGGCGAGCAGCGGATGACTGTGCCCGGGTATCACGTCCTCAAGGAAGAGGAAGATTCTCTGCAATACAGTCAAAACTCTCCCTTTGGAGATCCTGAACATCCTTTCAGGATTGACCTGGAGAATATGAGATATCAAGATGAGGATGAGGTGGACTCAGACGCAGATGAGTCGGTAGATGGATCTGAACCCTCGGCTGAAGGGGAGGATAAGTAATGGGTCACAAGGCGATTCTGCACATTTACAGCACGTTCAACAACGTGCTTATTACGGCTACTGACCTAACTGGAGCCGAGACAGTGTGCAAGGTTTCTGGAGGGATGGTGACCAAAGGCGGGAGTGACTCGGGGGGCCAGTTTGCCGCTACTAGAGCTGCTGAGAAGATTGCTGAGATGCTGACCGAGAAAGATTTTGATCAAGTTATCGTGAAGTACAGGGGTGCTGGGGGAAATAGATCAAACAGTGCTCCTGGGGCGACTGCTGCGATTAGGGCATTAACTCGTGCCGGAGTTAGAATTACAAGAATCGAGGACGTGACTCCGATGCCAACTGATGGTACTAAGAGCAAGGGTGGAAGAAGAGGCAGAAGAGTTTGAATTGAAGTGAAAAATATGGTTAAAATCAAGATACTAAAAGAAACTGAAGACAAGATACAGATACTTCTGTCAAAAACCGATAGGAGTTTGGCCAACGCACTAAGAAGAGCTCTAATTTCTGACACACCCAAGATGGCAATTGACAGTGTCAGATTCCAACTCGGAACAAAGGAGCAGGATGAGGATATTTGGGAGACTACCGGACCAATTCCCGACGAAATGGTGGCCCAGAGGCTTGCCATGATTCCAATACCCACCGTGCATGACAAGTTCCACTTCCAAGATGAGTGTCCCAATTGCAAAGATCTGGTGGAAGCTGACAGAGGATGTTTGGAATGTCAGATGATTTACACCTGTGTAGTATTTGGTACTGAAGAAGGCCGTTGGGTAACTGCTGGAGACATGAAGTATCTCGGGGAAGAGTCTCTAGAGATTTCAGATCAGTACAAGAGCATCCCAATTACCAAACTCCTCAAGGGACAGATGATTGAGTTCTATGCTACTGCGATAATGGGGCGTGGCCGAGATCATACCAAGTGGTCGCCAGTCTGTGGAGTTTCCTTCTATCCGAGAAGAATTGGGGTTCTAAATAACA
>Ga0066836_10000327_pt1 | contig 22136 bp, 20 predicted proteins | sample ETNtaG_18_FD_71568 | JGI IMG/M metagenome (GOLD analysis project Ga0066836, IMG submission 71568) | Marine microbial and viral communities from oxygen minimum zone, Eastern Pacific Ocean - ETNP201302SV91 | ecosystem: Environmental > Aquatic > Marine > Oceanic | place: Pacific Ocean: Eastern... | reverse complement strand
GATTTAATGTTTAATTCCCTTGCTATAGCTCTTACTTCATCTTTATAGAACTCTCGGAGTGGTTCAACTATATCTAAGTCAACATCTTCAGGAAGCCCGCCCACATTATGATGTGACTTGATAACATCACGTTCTCCGCCTCCTGATTCAATCCAGTCAGGAGCAATTGTGCCCTGAACTAAGAACTTAGCACCACAAATTTTCTGTTCGTCCTCAAAAACACGAATGAATTGCTCGCCAATTATTTTCCTCTTTTCTTCGGGGTCAGTAATTCCTTCTAAGTTTGAAAAGAATCTCTCAGATGCATGAACTACTTTCAGATTTATGCCCATTTCTTTGAACATCTGAGCTACTTCATCACTCTCATTTTTTCTCATAAATCCGGTATCGACATAAACACAATGTAACAAACTACCAACAGCACGGTGCGCCAATACTGCGGCAACAGATGAGTCAATTCCTCCTGAGCATGCAATTATTGCAGTATCATTGATTTTAGTCTTTAATTCTTCAATAGCTTCGTCGACCAACATTTGAGTCAGCATCAAATCTATTCACCTCGGAGAGATTCATCATCTGAAATTACCTTCGCAGTTTTCATAACTCTCCAAGCATCATACCGACGTGCTAAATCCATATCGGCTAATGCAAGCATCTGTACAGCCAATGCTCCAGCATTATCTCCCCGATCCACACCTACTGTAGCAACGGGCATTCCAGGAGGCATTTGAACGATAGAAAGAAGGCTATCTAAGGGAACCTTACCCCCTACAGGAACACCAATAACAGGAAGAGTCGTCATAGATGCGATAACCCCCGGTAAGGCTGCTGCCATTCCAGCCATACCAATAAAAACACGACAACCGGACTCTATTGATGATTCCACAACAGATTCAAGATATTTGGGAGCACGATGTGCGGAAGCAACTCTTACTTCATGAGATATAGAAAACTCATTGAGAACAGATACACACTTTTCGGCGATAGGCAAATCGGATTTTGAACCCAAGATTATACAAACGTCCATGTCCCTCGGGTATGAAGGCGGTTCAAATGCCTGCCGTTCATAGGATTAGAGAAAATATTCACTCATCCTCTGCAATTAGAATGAAATGTGAAGGCCATTCTTCTCCATTAAGATTCATTGGTGGTTGATTAAGAAAATTAGAGATTTGGACTGTCTTAACGAAATTTTTGTTAAAAGGATCGTGCATAATACATCCACGATAAACCATACTAAATGCAATAAATCTGTCATCTCCTCTTGTTACTCCCGTGAGTTCTGCTGAGTAAGGGCTGAGATTCATAGAAGAAGTAGCAATCAATCCGTTCCGAAAATTCTTAGTCGATATAGTCCATTCATCATTGAATATATCAGTGGAAAAAGAAGATGATGCGATAGGCAATAACCATCTTGCAGAATTAACAGATAAAGAGGCACTAATATTTCTTACAGTTTGGAACCAAGCATATAAGAAAAATATGTAACTTATCCAACCTAACTTAGGATTTATAGCAATATGCAATAAGAAAAAAATTAGACCTAAAAGTAAGGTTATCGGTTCTAAGGGAAACAAACGAAAGGTTTCATTGTTAGCATTAGAGAACCAGAAAAATGGCAAAATTAACAGAATCCATGAAAACAAAAAAAGAGAGATTGCTAGATTCTGATCGTCAATAGGAAGTTTGTTAGGGAAAATTAACGGTATTATAGTAGATATCAAGAAAAAAAGTGACCAAGAAGTAGTAAATAAGATTCGAGGACCAACAGGTTGTATTCTTTGACGCATCCAGCCACTTCCTCCAACATCAGGAGTAGTGTATAACCAAGAATCAGGAGGGATTTCTTCATTGACCATCAATAATCTCTGACTAGAGTCAAGATTAGGCCACCAGAGTGGATTACCCAGCAACCAGTTTTGGTCATCCCCCTGTTTCATGGTCATGCGAGCGGGACATGCCTCTTGTTTTTTCGCTTAATTATCGAGAGAAGTACTAGGATGACGAAGAATAAGATTCCGAGCAGCCCAAACCTCATCGACTCGTCCAACATCAGTTGTATGAGGTGCAGTCTTAACAATCTCAGGATCTTCTGTCAGAATTGTGAGAAAATCTTTAGCAAACTGATCTAATACTTCTTTAGATTCAGTTTCAGTTGGTTCAATCATCAAACACTCCGGTACAATCATTGGGAAATATAGCGTAGGTGCCATAACTCCATAATCTAGCAATCGTTTTGCTATATCTTTCCCACTAATTCCAACTTTATTCTTTAATTCGATCATCGATAAAGTAAATTCATGCATAACAAAATCAGCAGGAGCGCCGTCCAAAGGCATAGCATGAACTCGTGAAACAACTTCAGAATCAGGATTCATAATCTTGTACCTCAAGTAATTGGCATTCAATACTGCATGTTCAGACATCCGCTCAAGTTCTCTACCATACCTCCGGTAGAATGCCCAGCAACGAACAACTGCGCCTGCGTTACCATGCCATTGTTGAACTTTACCGATGGTCTTTTCTGGGCTCTCCCAAGTGTACCAAAAACCATCGCCTACTCCTCTAGGGTCTGAGTCGATTAATGCACGACGTGCCGCCAAAGGAGATGGGAGATATTCAGCTAGATGAGATTTGACACCTATAGGCCCACTACCCGGTCCACCACCTCCATGAGGTTGGCTGAAAGTTTTATGGAGATTAAAATGAACAGCATCAAAACCCATTAATCCAGGATCTGTTTTACCTATTATTGCATTAAAATTCGCACCATCGTAATACATCTGGCCTCCTGCTGAATGAACTATTTCTGATGCTTGAGCAATTTCAGGCTCAAAAATACCAAGCGTAGATGGATTAGTGATCATCATTGCTGCAGTATCATCACCTACAACTGACTGGAGAGCATGCAAATCTATTCTTCCATCTTTTGCACTGGGAATCTCAATTATTTCATAACCACACATTGCTGCAGAAGCAGGATTTGTACCATGTGCTGAATCGGGGACGATGACCTTATTTCTATTACCCTCACCTCTTTCTCGATGATATTCTTGTATACATCGCATAGCTGTAAATTCACCTTGGGCACCAGCAACTGGCTGCAAAGTGACTTGATCCATGCCTGAACAAATTGCAAGCATCTCCTGCATCTCATAAAAAATTGAAAGGATTCCTTGAATTTGATGTTCAGACTGTAATGGATGCATACGATCAATTCCAGGTAAGTTTACAATTCTCTCATTAATACGAGGATTGTGTTTCATGGTGCAAGAACCTAAGGGGTAGAAACCGGTATCAATCCCAAAATTTCTCCGAGATAACCAAGTATAATGTCTTACTAATTCAGGCTCACTCGCTCTAGGCCAAGCGGGTGGTTTTACTCTTAACATAGAGTTAGGTACTGTATCTTTAATCTCAGAATTGGATAATACCGGTTTAGGTTGAGACCAGCCTGCATTAGATGAACCATTAAAACTGAAAATATCGCTCATTGTTTAGCCTCCCTAATCCAATCTTCAATTGCAATTGCAAGTGATGAAATATCGGACATACTAGTTCTCTCGTCACAGCCTACTAATAGACAAGATGACATATCATTCCACCACCTTCCTAGAGGAAGGCCGGCAATAACTCCCTTAGAATCAATAAATGCAACTGCCTCTTCGGAGTCCCCCGGTAACTTAATCACAAATTCTCTAAAATTGTGTGTATCGGGATGTAGCAATTCAACACCATTAATGGAAATCAGCGCTCTCTTAGTTGCTTCCGTAGTCGCTGCAACTCTTTTTGCCAAGACGGTTATACCTTCTGGACCCAATAAAGACATATGCATCGCTCCCATTAGTGCAATCAAGGTCTCGTTAGAACAAATATTCGAAGTGGCTCTATGCCTTCTTATGTGCTGTTCTCGTGTTGAAAGAGTGAGAGTAAAGGCCTTCTTATTATTGGAATCATGAGTTTGACCTACAATTCTTCCTGGCATTTGCCTAATATATTTCTCGTTACAAGCAAATATTCCATAAATCGGACCACCAAAAGTAGGGCCTATGCCAAAAGGTTGCCCTTCGCCAACTACAATATCTGCTCCCCAGTCACCAGGAGGAGAAACAAGACCTAGAGAAACTGCATCTACACCTACAATTAAGGCCGTATTTTCACCAATTATGTTCTTAAGTTCTAGTAAACCTTCATCTAGTAATCCGAAAGAGTTGGGTTGTTCAACATACACAGCACAGGAGCCATGGGCTACAGAGGCTGAGTCAATATCCAAGCATCCATTTACTCTATGATTAAGAGTTTTAATATCGATACCTGCACCTTGTAAGTAATTCTCTATTACTGACATTCTGTGAGGTGGGATGAGGTTGGAGACATATACAGTATCTTTCTGTGTTGCTTTCTTATTATGAACTCGGACAGCACAAGTAATTGCTTCAGCAGCTGAGGTAGAGGCATCATACATACTCACATTAGATATTGGTAAACCAACCAATTCAGAAATCATGGTCTGAAATTCCCACATTGCCTGTAACATACCTTGACTTACTTCCGCTTGATAGGGAGTATAAGAAGTCAAAAATTCCCCTCTTGTAGCTAACATACCCACCATTGTAGGGACAAAATTTCTGGCTAAACCCGCGGAAAGAAAAGAAGGACGAGAATCAAGATTAATATTTGAGCCAAGTAAATGCTGCGCATCTCTCCAAATTTCTTCTTCCGACTGAGGGGGAGGAAGAGGTAGTGGATCTGTTCTCTTAACCTCTGAAGGAATATGCGAAAACAGGTCTTCTATCGAATTTAACCCCATTATTGAGAGCATTTCGGCTTCCCGACCGAGGTTTGGTAGTTGATCCATTCATCCCTCTCCGCTTCTTTATATCCACTAGGAAGAGAAATAATGACTTAATTGTTCGTTGCTGAGAACTATACCATTAGACCGATATGCTCTTAGAGTTTAGGAATTAGTCGAGGCATGTTAGAATGAAGGTTGCCATCACTGCGTCGGACTCTTTTGTTGCTCCATTCATAGTAGAAATGCTTGGTAAAGCAGCCATAATCATACCAGACGAGGCAATTAATGACCAACTCACATTAGATGCAATGTTGACTCCCTGTAACGCACTTATACACATAAATTCTAGACCTGTTGAATCTTCATTCGAAAGAAATGACAGACAAACAAAATTGCAAATGATGAATGCTGCAAGACCAATCTTAGATGCAGTCGACAGACATGGAAGTTTACATCTAGTTATTATTGGAACTTTAAGAGTACATCCGCAGTGGGAGCCTGGGGAACCGTTCTATGGTTTGGATTCAACTATTGCTCCGAGAGACGTGGCTGCTGAGGGTCAATTATGGATGGAAGAAAATGCCCTAGATAGAGCTCATGCCGAAAAACCAGTTAGTGTAGTTAGGGCATCAAATGTTCAAGGAGTTCCCCTATCTGGCCCGCCTGGAAATGGTCTTTTACATCGTTGGGCTAATGAATGCCAGATGGGTTGGATTAATGTTCCAGGTGATGGTTCTAATCCTAAAGATTTCATACATGTCCAAGATTTGGTACAAGTGATAGGAGGGATTATCGAAAACCCACCATTAACTCGAGAAGAAATTGCAGTTGGTTCAGGGAAAGGAATATCAATGCTAGATTTAGCAAACATATTCCAAGCAAAAACCGGTTGTGAAATTGAGTTGAATCAACGCGAAGAAGAAGAGGTTTTCGGAGTTGTAGATGCTTGGGTTCTTGAAGAAAGATTAGGATTTAGGCCAAGTATCAGTCTTGAAGAAATGATTGAAGAAGCATTTGAAGCATCTCAATGAAGGTTAACAACTAATCTCTTCCTAATACCGTTCCAATCAGCAACGGATACAATTGAATTCATCTCTGTACCAGATAATATCTTATCAGTATCAACATCTTTTTTTACCCTGACTTCAATTTCATGAGAATCAGAGGTTACAAGTAAAGTTTCGCCTCCCTTATATTCATCGGATATTCCAATACCAAAAGTTCGATCTACAGAACTTACTCTGAAAGTCAACTCTAGATTTTGACCTTTATATCCAGAAAGTAACTCTCTTTGGTCATTCAAAAATCTCGCACCATTCATTTCCGAGATTATTTCCTCTAATGATGAAATAGAATCAGATTCAGGTTTAGGAGAAGGAGGGGGACTGATTTTAGTGTCAATATTAGATTTAATTGGATTATTCTCCACCTCGGAAGATTTGCCAGAATAAGATAATGGCTCACTAACAGTGACTCTATCAGGTAATTCAACTCTTTCAGGTGCATCTACGTTATGTTCTCGCCCCCATTCTTCAGAACTCATTTGATCAACAACCTCCACTCTTTCAGGCGCATCCACTTGATGGCTATCATGCCAAGATTGTGCATTGGAAACTTCTTCTGGAATCGATGGGGTGTCCTCAAATTTTTCCTTCATTACTGCTTCTTTAGCCTCTGATTTTGCGGAAGCTTGGGCTGCTAATCCACCAACTGCTCCTAATACACCTAAACCAGTCGCAATCTTAGCACTATCACCAGATAGTTGAGTTTTAGCCACAGTTACTACCGCGTCAGACTTGATTTTCCATATTGCTCTAACTGGAGCCTGTGTAAAAAGAGGTAATTGAGATACTTCTTGTTCAAATTTCTTATTTGATTCTGAATGTATGTTGTCAATAAATTCGGGGCTTGAAGGATTTTCTAGCATTTTTTCTAATTCCTCCATCCACTTATCTACAAAAGTATTCATATCAAATTCTGGTTCTATAACTTCAATTTCTTCGGATGGAATTTGACTTTCGTTACTATCTGCTAATTTCTGCACATTATTATTTTCCGATACAGATGATGCGGAAATTGTAATCTTGCCTGCCCCTACAAATCGGCGAACGCCAATAGGAATGTTGCCATCAGCAGGAACACGAGTCCAGCCGCCACCATACCAATCATTACTACCGTCTTGTTCTCTATCATCTAAACTCCATGAAGGAGCCCCTCCATCATTTGCATTATAAAAATAAAGTCTACAATTATTAGAATTCATATACCAATTCTTATCATTTATTTGTGAAGGCTGAATAGAATATTCACCATTATATTTCTCATTAACATGACCTGAGATAATAATAGAAGATGAATTAACAGTAGTCTGATTTTCTATGCCTAAGAGTGCTATTAACTCACCAGAATCAAGAAATCCATCATCATTTGTATCAATTGAAGAAAAAATAGGGCCAAGATATGAACGGGGAGCGCTGCTACCTGTTAACTTAGTAAGGCCAGCGTCAAATTCATTTATATTTATTACACCATCTCCATCGAAATCAAATTTAGAAATCAGAGATTCAGCAGTAAAACCCTTACTGATTAATAATTTCTCAAGGTTTTTCATTGCCGCAGCAACTAGCTTATCTGAAATATCCATGACTACCCGTGAAAGAACATAGACATGATACTTGCGCCTACACAATTTCTTATAGAGTGACTAAACAAATGGGGTTTTGACTATGACTGAACGAACCTTTCTTCTAGAACTAGTTTGAATCCATAACTCTTGACCAAGTACAACACCATCGAGATAAGCTAATGCTATGCCTACTCGATTAAGACTGGGAGAGGGGCCTCCACTAGTAACATAACCGACAAGCCTCGCATTGTCATCAGGGCCATCAAGAACTCGATGACCAGGGCGAGGAAATGGCCCCTTTTCCTGACAAAGAAGACCATGCCACTTAGAACCTTCAGTCATTGATTGAGTAACATATTCTTTTCCTATGAAATCATGATCGAGATTTAAGCCAAAAGGAATATTTGTCTCAGCAGAATTTCTTGCTAGGAAACCTTCAGGAAATTCCACCTCTGGATTTATACTCAACCCAGGCCATAGGAAGTCCTGGCCTGAAAGGAGATAACCTTTCTCAAGTCTTAATGTGTCCCTAGCACCCAAACCTACGGGTATTGCTCCAGAACCAACCAGAGATGACCAAAGTTTTGCTGCTTGATTATTTGGAATAAAAATCTCAACACCCTTCTCACCAGTGTATCCCGTACCCTGAATCCAGCCTGTTATACCTAGATTATTAGGAGAAATTTCTTGACATCTGAATCTAGAAACTACATTTTCGAAACCTAGTACATTCTCCAATACTGAAGAGGATTCTGGCCCCTGGAGTGCAATTATACTTGTATCCTCGGATAAATCTCTGATTTCTATTGAGCCATCTTCTGGAAGATTAGATTGAAACCAGTCCCACATTGTAGATATCATGGAGGCGTTGGGAACACCCAAGACTCTATGATCTGAAGCAACTGCAAATATCATATCGTCAATAATATTGCCATTTTGATCTAAAAAGTGAGTATATCCACATCTTCCGTTTGCGAAGTTCATATACTGTTGAGTTCCAATAGAACTTAACCATGACAAAACTTCAGAACCTTGAAATTCAAAGAATCCCATATGCGAAACATCGAATAGTCCGGACTTCTTACGACAGGATAAATGCTCATCTTGAATTGAAGTATACCAAATTGGCAATTCAAATCCATGAAAATCCACTATCTTTGCACCCGATTCTAAATGCATCTCATAAAGAGCTGTGCGCACAAGTCCACCATCACCCATATATCGACGGGATGAGAACAAGTGCAATAATGTGGCGTCTTAGAAAACAGGGATAAAAAATGATAAAATGGGTTTAAATGATGATGAATATAAACATAAGGTTTAAATAAAGAGAACTATACTATACAACTAGAGGTTGATATGATGAAGAGAGAAAGACAGATCCAAAATTTATCAGGAAACAGAGAAAGAAAAGAGAGTAATCGTAGAAAGAAAGTTGTTCCCGAAAAAAGACCCTCTAGAGCCAGGGGGACAGAAGCAGTCACAGGAAAATGTAAGATTTGTAATTCTAATTCTTGGGACACAGATTCAGTTAGAGGGGAAACAATATGTTCGGAATGTGGTTATGTCGCAGCTGAGAATATGATTGACCCAGGTGCAGAGTGGACCAATCATTCAGGAGGGGATGATAGAAGTAGAGTTGGGGCTCCTACAACATTGACGCTGTCTGATAAAGGCCTCTCAACAGAGATTAGTAGATCTGATTTAACCTCGGGGGCTGCAGCAAGACATGGGATGAGTGGAAAGAGTCTAAGAGAATGGAGAAGGAGACAAAGAGTAGATCAGAGGAGTAAAACGAGAGATAGCAGGAGTAGAAACTTGACAACTGCTATGCAATTTATTCGAGATAAAGGTGGACTTCCTCCACAAATTGAACAAGAAGCTGCAAACTTATACCGGCATGCCATGAAAGAGGGGATTGTTACAGGACGGAGTATCAGAGGAGTGACTGCCGCCTGTGTCTATATAGCTGCTAGACAAGCAGAGATACCTCGAAGAATAGATGTTATCGCTGAAGCCTTTGACATGACTACGGAAGTAGAAGAGAAAGAATTGAAGAGAACAATTAGGTTAGTGGCAAGAAAGATGAATACGCATCATATAACAGGTCCAGAAGAATACTTCGAAAAATTTCATTCAGACTTAGAATTGCCGCCATATGTACTAGGAGATACAAGAGATTTGTGGGATAGTGTCAGTCAAAATATGGTCTGGCAAGGAAAGAAACCCTCAGGGATTGCGGGGTGTATGTTGTATAAAGCATCGCAAAATAGTAATTCACCTAGAACTCAAAGTGAAGTTTGTAAAGTTTCAGGCATAAGTGAAGTAACCCTGAGAGGATTGTTGAAAATATTAAATCAGATTCTAACAGATTGAAAGTACAGAGATTAGTGAAACTCATTCAACCTCGTGAATCGTAATAGAAATCCCTCGTTCATTAGCCATTTCAATTACAATTCTTGTCCATTTACTAGTTTTCGAAGGAATAGCTAAGATATCGGTTGCTGATGTTAAAATTTTATCAGTGAGCGAATTTGGAGCCTCAGGACGACCGCGGTCTTTTAATGACCTTTTAGAATCAGACCATTCTTCAGTAAATATTGCAATAGGAATGGAATTGTTGTCAGCCCAACGTTCTGCCATATAATCGACGCCACTTGCGCCACCTACAATTATTAGATCTGGATAGCCATGAGAATCAATCCAATCTTCTATTAAATTCTCAAAAACAGAGTAGTCATAAAATCTACTGCTACCAACTATGGCTAGATTGATTATGTTACCATCATAATTCAGGTCTTTTTTCCCAAAAGAATCAATCACATTTTGCCCAGCACCGGTTGTCATCAGTATGTTCAGAGAGGTATCTAGACATAAAGTTCGGGTAAGATTAGATACATTATTTGATATCTTAAGCCCATTTCGGACATATAGAGTGGAGTGAGATGGTATTAGACGTAGGGGCAGTTCGTGCCGATTTTCCAATACTAAACCGGATCCTTCCCAACGGGAAAAAATTAGTATATTTCGACAATGCGGCCACCTCTCAGAAGCCAAAATGTGTAATTGATTCAATGACAGAGTACTATGAACAGTATAATTCAAACGCACATAGGGCAAATCATACACTTGCAGATGAGGCCACAACTGCTTTAGAAAGTGCGAGAGAAAATATCTCACATTTCTTTGGGACTAGCCCCGAGAATCTAATATACACAAGTGGCGCTACTGAAGCAATAAATTTGGTATCTTATGGTTGGGCAAGATATAATCTGAAAGAAGGCGATGTTATTGTCCTCACAGAGATGGAACATCATGCCGATATTGTGCCTTGGCAGGAATTGTCTAAGGAAAAAGGAGTCGAAGTTCGATATGTGCCAATAGATAATGAGAACTTTACATTGGATATGGAGGCCTTTGAAGTTGCTTTAGAAGGAGCAAGATTAGTCTGTGTCACACATACAAGTAATGTCCTAGGAATAAGAAACCCAGTAGAACAAATAATAGAGATGAGTAAAAGATCAGGAGCCTATGTACTCTTAGACTGTGCCCAAGGAGCCACTCATGAAAAAATAAATTTCGATGAATTAAATGCAGATTTTATCGCCATATCGGCTCATAAGATGGCGGGTCCTACTGGAATAGGTTGTTTGTTAGCCACAACAGAGAGAATTGCAGAAATGGGTCCATTCATGACTGGAGGGCATATTATCAAGAAAGTAACAACAGAGGGTTCAACTTTTCAAAATGGGCACGCTATGCTAGAAACAGGAACTCCAAGAATAGCAGAAGCAATAGGATGGGGGGCAGCTGTAGAGTGGCTCTCAAAATTCGAGATGAAAGAAGTTCATGATCACATCCATAAAATAACCTCATGGGTAGGAAAAGAAATGAAGAAAATTCCTGGAATAAGGATATATGGTGATCCAACCAATAGAAACTCATCTGGGACAGTATCATTTTTACATGAGAGCATTCAGTCACAAGACTTAGCTATGCTTCTAGATGAGGGAGGATTTGCAGTTAGAACGGGGCACCATTGTGCCCAACCGTTAATGGATGCATTAGGCGTACCATCTACTAATAGAGCCTCATTTTGGATATATAATACTCAAGAAGAAGTAGAAGAATTTGTTGTTTATCTGAGATATATATGTGAGAGATTTACCTAATTAATACAAGCAATTTCAATACAAATAGCCTTTAGCATACACTATGGAGGAGGCTGGGTGGCCATCAAGTATTGATGAAATAATTGAAGAATTTAGAGATTGCTTTGATTCAATGGAAAGATATGAGTTATTATTCGAGTATGCAAAAAGACACCCCAGTCCATTGCCTGAGGAAGAGTGGAATGAAGAAAATCAAATCCTTGGTTGTCAATCAAGAGCGCATGTTAAATGTTCATTAGACAAAAATGCTAATTTTTTATTAAGAGCCGGAGCTGATGCGCAAATCGTCCAAGGCTTAATGGCGATAACTGCGATTGGAGTGAATGGTCTTTCTCCAATCGAGGTTACAAAAGTAAGTCCTGAATACGTGAAAGAAATGGGACTTGAATCATCATTAACTCCAAGTCGGGCTAATGGCTTCTTGAATATGTTCAAAAGAGTGCTTTTGGAGGCAAAGATACTCTCGGAGACATAATATGGTAAGTAAAGAAGAAGTTCTAGAATCTTTGATAGATGTTCACGACCCTGAAATGAAAATATCAGTGATTGATTTAGGACTTATTTATGAAGTTAAGATTGAAAACACACATGCTGAGATTGACATGACCTTGACCAGTCCCGGTTGCCCAGTAGCGCCAGAGTTAATGGCAGCAGTTCATAGAGCGGCTTTATTCACAGAGGGGCTTGAAAGTGTACATGTCAATCTCACATTTACACCGCCTTGGGATCCTAAGATTCATGCAACAGAAGACGGAAAATTTGAACTTGGGGTCTTTTAAATTAATATTAATTACGAAAGCAAGGCTATAACATGAAGAGTATGACGAACATTCGGGTGTCGTTATGCTGAATCACGATAATCGTATTTTTTCTTGGAGGCAAATTCCAAGAGCATCGAGAATAATGATAATTTCTGTTATGACAATAATACTCTTCATAACTCCAAACTATGCAGAAGGATATTACGAAAGTTCTTGGGTTTTGGTTGAAACAGATTCGGCAAATAATTACAATGCGGCTGTGGTAGATAAGAATGGTGATGGTTGGATCTTTGGGGACAATGGAGAAATTGTTCATGGTGTAAATTTAGAACAATGGACTCAAATTAACTCACCAACCATTGAAAATTTGACAACAGCCTATCAAAATGATGACTTGATAGTGGCTGCTGGAAATAATGGTGTAGTATTATACAAACAATATGATACAGATATTTGGACACAAACAATCATTCCGGAAATACATGTTATCAATGCGGTTTCTATAAATTCTAACAATGAAATATACACAGTAGGTGACACTGGAGAAATATGGTGTTTTAAGGATCAAAATTGGGTAGAAGTTCAATTAGGTATTGGAGAAAATCTGCTTGATATTGTTTTTGAAGGAGAAAGGGGGTTAATCTCAGGAACTTCTGGACTTATATTAGGTTCAGAAGATAATGGTGAAACTTGGGAGATTAGAGAAACGCCAGAACAAGTATCTGACTCAGAAATAATTTCAATCGGTTATTATGGCATAAATAGAGGGTATGCCATAACATCCGACGGACAAATATTGAAATCAACACAAGAAGCACTCACAACAACTGTAGGATATTATTGGAACTTAAAAGAAATAGAATCAGAAAATATGAGTACAAGTTTAGATGTTAGTTTAACATCAGTAGAGATTCTGAGTTCTACAAAGATATTACTCGCTGGAGAAAACGGATATATTGCTCTAAGTAAGGATGGAGGGAATATAGTAACTCCTCAATTATTGCCTATTGATAAAGATTTTAGGATAAATGATATTGCAATGAAAACTGCATTCGTAGGAATAATTGTAGGAGATGAAGGGAATATAATGTACACTGAAAACGGCGGTGAAGATGAAGCTGTTGGATTTGAAATAATAGACCTAAGCGACTTCAGTGAATTTGTAGATTTCACAAAAGATAATTTACTTGAGGGACTAAAAGCAACCGTAAAAATTGTAGTCTTTGGGATACTATTGGGCTTCTTCATAGGGATTGCATTGGCGATGTGTAAAACAGCACCCACAACCCTAAAACAAATGATTGAAGGAGATTTAGAAAGAACATTACTATTATTTTGGGGGATTGTGCCAGTGACATTGTTCGCTTGCAGAACTTATGGCAATAGTTCAGGAGTGACTGCCTTCTTAGGATTACTTTTGCTGACTTCATTAATTAACTACTACATAAATAAAAATCTCACAGTAAGTGAAGGATTCATGGGGATTTCTATACCTGATAAGTATAGAAAGAATACAATTCGTTTAATAGGGCTCTCTTTGCTAATTGGACTGCCATTAAATGGAGTCTGGGAGATAAAAGGTGGTCTAATATGCATCTATAGTGGTTTATCAGATTTTCATACATTCCAATTGGGTTCTGAAACATTAAAACTATCTGCACAGATTGGTTATATTTTTGCACCAATAGGAAATCCTAGTGCATTCTTTAGATTAATATTAGGAATTGGGATGACATATCTAGGGGTATTATTCCTAATTACAAATGGTAGTTTTTCAAAGAAAAATCTATATTATGGAAGGCCTATGTTGGCAATATTGTTATGGTTATTTATTTTAACAGAAGTTGTTATAGATTCTAATATTTCTAGCGAAGCCGTAAAATCATGGTTTAATTTCCTAGATGTCTTTGGTTGGAGAATCTTAATGATTTTCTTAGGTGTGTTATTAACAAGAAGAATCTTTCCTAATGGATTAGTCAAGAAAGCTAATTATTCTGAAGAATACAAAATATCAATAGACCCTTGGAAATTAAGACCTCTGCAGACCATAGCTACCTTATACACGGATTTTTTCAGAAATACACCTCTATTAGTCCAGTTCATGTTTATTCATTTTGGACTGCAATTGGGTAAACATATACAAAATATAGGTATAGATTTGACGGAAGATTTGATAGCAATATCCTCATACTTAGGGCCACTCGAAAATATTTTTGACCCAATGATCAATTACGTTAGTGAAAGTCTATTTGGACCCGGTAAGAGATCTTATCTTAGTGCAATTTTTGCCCTAGGGTTGAATTCTGCTGCTTATCAATGTGAAACAATAAGAGGTGCGATTGCGGCAATTCCATCAGGACAGATGGAAGCAGGGAGAAGCATAGGTTTGACATACATGGGAACAATGAGACTGATTATTCTACCACAAGCAATTAGAATTTGCATACCTCCTCTAGGGAACGAGATGGTAAATCTAGTGCTGAATTCATCTCTAGCGAGTGTAATAGCTTATACTGAGTTAACAAGACAAGGGAAATTAGTTGTGGCCATAACTTTCCAAATATTCTGGACGTGGGGGATGGTTATGGTTGCATATTTTGTCGTGACATGGTCGCTTGCATTACTATTAAGAAGACTAGAAGAAAAGACAAGAATCCCAGGATTAGGAATATCAGGAGGGAACTGAATGAAAGAAGTTGTGTTAGATATTGAGGATCTTGAAAAAATCTATCCAGGTGGGGTTCATGCAGTTAAGGGAATCTCATTTGATGTGAAAAAAGGAGAATCAGTGGCAATAATTGGCTCATCAGGAAGCGGAAAATCAACAGTACTTAGATGCATAAATAGACTTATTGAACCAACGAAAGGGACGATTAAATTGAATGGGGATGTAATAAATAACCCACAAGCGGATGTTAATGAAATACGCTCAAAGATAGGTATGGTTTTCCAATCATTTGAATTATTTTCACATCTGAAAGTATTGGATAACATAACATTAGGATTGAGACATGTAAGAGGCATGAACAAGGAAGAGGCCGAGAAAAGTGCTTTAGAAGTTTTAGCGAGAGTTGATATGTTAGATCGAACAGAAGCGTATCCTGGAAATTTATCTGGAGGACAAAAACAAAGAGTAGCTATAGCAAGAGCATTGGCAATGCGTCCTGAAGTAATATTGTTTGATGAACCAACCAGCGCCTTAGATCCTGAGCTTATTGGTTCAGTCTTACAGACAATAAGAGGTCTAGCAGATGAAGGGATGACTATGGTGATTGTTACACACGAGATAAGTTTCGCAAGAGATGTCGCAGATAGAATAATCTATATGGATAAAGGACTCATTGCGGAACAAGGGCCTTCTGATATTATAGAAAGCCCGAAGTCAGAAAGATTGAAGAAATTCTTATCCTCAATGGATGAAGAGAAATAACTTCTTCAAATTAGACCTTGAGCGGTCATTGCTTCTGCGACTTTAAGGAAACCAGCAATGTTTGCACCGGCAACATAATTATCAGGCATGCCATATTTTGCAGCTGTTTCTGACGCGTTCTTATGAATGTCAACCATTATCTTATCGAGTTTAGCATCAACTTCTTCACGGGTCCAATTATATCGGAGTGAATTCTGAGACATTTCAAGACCAGAAGTGGCAACACCGCCCGCATTACTAGCTTTACCAGGTGCGAAAAGAATTCCATGACTCTGGAAAACTTCAATTGCCTCAGGAGTACATGGCATATTAGCACCTTCAGCGACTGCAATTACTTGGTTATCAACTAACATCTTAGCTTCCTCACCATTAATCTCATTCTGAGTTGCACAGGGTAATGCAACATCGACATTTATGCCCCAGAGACCATTTGATGCAGGCTCAGGAGCTGATGCAGTGAAAGTCGCACTAGAGTATTGCTTAGCATACTCTGAAATTCTACCTCGGCGATTGTTCTTCAAATCCATTATCCAAGAAAGTTTGTCACGATCAATACCCTCGGAGTCATAAATAAAGCCACTGGAATCAGACATAGTAACTGGCTTGCCACCGAGATCGAGGACTTTCTCACATGCGAACTGAGCAACATTCCCCGATCCTGAAATAGATACAGTTGCACCTTCAAATGACTTGTTCTTGGCTGCAAGCATTTCGCGTGCGAAGTATACTAGCCCATATCCAGTTGCTTCAGGTCGAATCAAAGAACCACCGTATGAAATACCCTTGCCTGTAAGCACACCAGTGAATTCATTAGCAAGTTTCTTGTACATACCAAACAAATATCCGATTTCTCTGCCACCAACTCCTATATCTCCCGCTGGAACATCCAGATTAGCACCAATATGCCTCCATAATTCCATCATAAATGATTGACAGAACCTCATTACCTCTGAATCAGTCTTGCCCTTAGGATTGAAATCAGAACCACCTTTTCCACCTCCCATTGGAAGTCCTGTAAGGCTGTTCTTGAAGACTTGCTCAAAGGCCAGAAACTTCAGAATTGATTGATTCACTGTAGGATGGAAACGTAATCCGCCCTTGTATGGTCCAATTGCACTATTCATCTGAATTCGAAATCCTCGATTAACATGTAAATTACCACTATCATCATACCAAGGGACACGGAATTGAATAATTCGCTCTGCCTCGACCATCGATTCTACAACTGGTAGATACTCAGGGTGTTCCTGAATCACAGGAACTAAACTTTCCAAAACCTCTTCCACCGCTTGATGGAATTCAGGTTGGTTCGGATCTCTTGCAATTACACTATCGTACACTTTTTTCATTGTATTGTCCATGGGAATCACCAAGGTTATGTTGCCAAAACTAGTATATTGGCTGGACTCTCGACTGGCTTGTTCCTTTTCAATGGTGTGCCTCTAAAAACAGGCAATATACAAGTTAAGAGAAAATATGTTCATCTGCAAGGCGTGATACAGTATCTTCAAAGCCAGGAATGGTCATTACATATACTGCCGCTTGAGATACCTGTCTTTTCCTCAATGCCTCGGCTATTGGAGTATGCTCTCTGAACCAACGTGTTTTGCCATCATCGCCAATTATACGTATGTCAACTTGTGACATTCTAGGTTCAGACAATAGCAATTTCACAGAAGGCACATCTATGGCAACGTAGCCTTCTGGAATTCCTGCTCGATTAGCAAGTTCATTCTCAAATTCTATACGTTTCTCGGAATTAGAGGCTAAAGCAACTAATTTTTCAATGACTTCTTCTTTAAGATCTTGTTTTCTACGGCTTGCAGCAACCTTCAATAATTGCCGATATTTCAATCTTCTAATCATATCCCTAGCATAATCTCCGGCATTATACAGAGCGTCCCAAATTTCTGCATCAACTCTTCTCTGAAGATCTAAAGATTCAGGTAATTTTTCTATACTTCTTTCAACCGCTCTAGAAAGCATAATCTCAGTTACACGGGTTACTCGGTGGAAGTAAACGGCACTATACATAAGTCCTCTTGCCATCAACATACCTTCTAATGCAGGAAGACCGCCTTCTTCTACAGCAACATCTCCACTTTTCCTCTCTAAACATTCTATAAGTCTATGGTGATCGATTATACCATGTTTCACACCAGTAAAATGAGAATCCCTAAGCAGGTAATCCATCTGATCACAGTCAACCGGTCCATGAACAAGATGAGATAAGGTATGGTCTTGGGAAACAAAATCCTGTTTACCTTCTGTCCATTGTAACAAATTTCTCTCCGTACCTCCCGCACCAGGACCGCGAATTAGTCCTGCAACTTCTTTAGGGGAAATATCAAAAGATTCAAGAATTTCAGGAATACCTCTGCGATTATTTATGGATTTATTTTCATCATCTCTTAATACATCATAATCTCCTAATATAATCCCCTCTGTAATTGACATATGATCAAGCCCTCCTCTTTCATGAAGTATATGTTCAAGTGTGTGTGAATAAGGTCCATGCCCTACGTCATGAAGCATACCTGCAACCTGAACTGTAGATTTCTCATGAGAATCTAAAGAAATTGAATCGGACATTAAACCCCCTATATGAGAAACCCCCAATGAATGTTCAAAACGAGTATGGTGTGCTCCTGGAAATACAAGATGAGCTAAACCAAGCTGTTTGATATGACTAAGTTTATTCATTTCAGGAGTTTTGAGCAATTCTTCTCTTACACCCTCAATACGGAATTGACCATGGATTGCATCATTTATGACTTTCACAATAACACCTCAGATGCTGCGAAGGCGTCGTGGGTCTTGAACCGCTCTATCTTTTCTCTCGAAAAAAAAAATGAAAAACACTATTTTGTATTTCAATTGTAATTCATATGCATTACCTTTATGTGCTTGACGCTGTCTGCTTAGCCTGAGGAACAACAATGCCAGGCCACAGCCCAATGGTTTCACTAAGAATCCCAGAAGACCATTTACTTGCTCTAGATCAGAGAGTTGGTTTCGATGGAATGAGGAATCGCTCAGACGTAATAAGAGATGCAGTTCGTCGATTACTGGAACAGCCACTTGTAGGTTATGGAGATAATGTACAGGTAAAGTTGGGACCTGAATTAACTATTCTAATGAGAGATTTTTGCAAGATACACGCAGAAAGCCCAGAGACTGTAATGAAATTTGCAGCCCGCGACTATATTCGTCGCGAATCAATAGAGGGCATGTCAGTCACTAGACTTTTACAAAAGCGCATGGATGAGCTAAGTGCGCGTTTTGATGATGATTCGAACGCTCAGAGGTGAGAAGATGAGCGAGGATGGGATGCACAAAAACGTGGGGGGGCGTCGAAAACGCCCCCTCACCCAATTGCATCCTAAAAGATCCAAGATAATTATTGGATTTTCAGGAATAAGAGGTCGTGCGAAGATTGGTAATGCAATTGGTTACGATGCTAGAGATGTTCCAAGGAAACAACGCGGAAAGTCGCGTATAACAGATAGAGAAAAAATACTCTAAGATTCAAAACACACACCGCTCCGTACTAATCATACGGAGCACCCCTTTCCAAGGCCAATCTTCTTGGTCGTTCTATTCCCGGGTTTACTTCCATGACAAGCGAGGAGACTCATGAGATTGGGAAATTTATTGCCCATGAAGAGTTGAGAATTGCGCAAAGAGAGATGGTTGAGGATAGTATAAATGCATTGAAAGGTAAGGGTTTTCTTCTCGCAGCAGCCCCAACAGGGATAGGGAAAACAGCAGCCTCTCTGGCGGCGACAATAGAAATTGCAAGAAATTCAGAGAGGAGAATGCAAATATTATTCCTAACAGGAAGACAATCGCAACACAGAATAGTCATTGAAACAGTTAGAAGTATAAATTCAAGATTAGAAGAAGGTATCTCAAAGGTAAAAGTTGTAGATTTGATTGGAAGAGAATCAATGTGCGAGGATATTGACAGAATAACAGGCAAATGTTACTGTGAAGAAGGAATTGTTGAAGGTTCGAGACAGATGAGAAGAGATGATATAAAAGAATATATTCTAAACAGCCCCAAACATGTTGATGATATTATACGAACATGTAGGGACAAAAAAATATGCTCATGGGCCTCATCTAGATCTGCTGTGAAGCATTGCGACATACTAGTTTGTGATTATAATCATGTATTCGTTGAAAATGTAAGAGAACGTTCTCTTCCAGCAATGAGTATAGAGCTAGAAAATACAATAATAGTCGTAGATGAAGCGCATAATTTACCAGATAGAATAAGAAGCGGGCTAGAAAAAAGAGCCACAATGAAAGTTTTTAGAGATTGTAAAATAGAACTTGAAGAATTTAAAGAAAATAAAGAAAAAGAGATGAAAAGATTGGATCTCTCAGAAAATTTGGATAATTTAGACTTGAAAGGAATAAATAAGGCACATAGACAAATCGAAAAGGTGTATCTGCAGATGAATAAATGGTATAAGAAGAAACAAAGTGAATTACTATCTTCTGGTAAAAAGGATATGAGAGTTGATAATAAAGACTTTCTGGGAGAAATAAATTCAATACTTAATGAAGACTTAGAAGTTGAAATAGGTAACGGATACACAATTTTAAGAGAGATGATTAAACAACTCTACAAAGTTGAAGTGGAACATGATGAGGATGATGAGAAAGAAACTGCATGTACTCGAATGGCAAATATGATGTCAATAATATTAGAATATCTAGATAACCCAGCACTAGTCTTAGTTTTTGATATGCTGGGTGAAGAAGGCAGAATTAGGAGTTTTTTATTGGATCCGGGCGTATTAAGTGGCCCTATATTAGAAAATACAAGCGGTGCAGTGTTGATGTCGGGTACTTTATTCCCTCCGGAAATGTACTCTGATCTTCTGCAAATACCGTCCAAAAGAAAAACTATCATGAAAGAATATGAGTCGCCATTCTTAGGTGACAAAAGACCTGTCATAGTTGCTAAGGACGTCACTACGAAATATACAGATAGAAGTCCAGAAAATACAAAGAGAATAAGAGAACACATACTTTCAGTTGTGAAAAATACTCCAGGTCATATTGCATTTTTTGTACCTAGTTATGCAATGTTGAAGGATGTATTGGGAGATGCTAATTGGTTGCCTGGATATATAACCTTGAAAGAAGAAGTAAATAGAATGTCAAAAAATCAGATAAGCACAATATTGGAAGAATTACACAAAGAAAGGAGAAATAAAGAGCAAGTCTTACTAGCAGGAGTTTTGAGCGGTAAATTTGCCGAAGGAGTTGATTACCCTAACAATATTCTTGATGCAGTGATATGCTTAGGGCTCCCGCTGGCACCACCTAGTGCAAGGCAAGATGCATTGAAGGAATATTACACGAAACGTTTTGGTGCAAATAAAGCGTGGAAGTATACAAGTACACAACCAGCAGTTAATAGTATAATGCAAGCATTAGGTAGACCAATAAGAAAATCTGAAGATAGAGCTATAGTAGTTTTACTAGAAAGAAGAGTTATGATGCGGCAATTTAGAAATTGTTTACCTAAAAAAATAGAAATAATTCAATCTCCAGATGAAAAGAGAACTGGGCGTTTGGTAAAGAATTTCTTCAAAAGGCATCCAGAACCTGCAATTGAGAGATGAAAAACGTCGGGTTCATTCGTAGTGGAGGACTGGGAGGACTCATGGGGACAGTGTGGGAACAACATAAAGTTGGACGAACGGATAGGAGAAAAGAATACAGACCAGCACTGGAGACTGCTAAAAAAGGATTAAATTCCAATGCACAAGAAATGCATGAAAAGTTTCTACTAGATCTTCCTCATCTATCAGAAGTACAAAGAAATCATCAAGAGGTTGTATCTAAAATTTCAATCGATTTAGAAGAAACAAAAATTAAAAGTAGAGAGATTAGCACAATAGATCAGATGCTGGAGGAGTTCGGAGGAGAAATTACTGAGGTCATGATTTCTCTTAATTACCCTTCTGATTCCCATGAAAAAGTAGTAGTTCAGACTACTAAAGATGAAAACTCGCAATTAGTTCGAATTGTTTCTTCAGAAGTATTTGGAGGTTTACTTCGAACATTTAGGCTGCCTCCTGGTAAAGAATTAGAAAAGGTGACTTGGGATAATGGCAACATTGACTTATTATTAATGTAAATATTATTCGGGAGCGATATAATCCTCTCTTAGCGGGATTTCCTGTAATTGATCAATTTCTTGAAGAACGGCATTAAGTGCAATTTGGGCATTTTGTCGATGCCCTTCTCCCAAGATATGGCTTGAATAACGAGCTTCTTCAAAAATCCGGTCCAAAGCGATAAGAGATTGCTCACTTATAGGCAATGCTGA
>Ga0066836_10000320_pt1 | contig 22338 bp, 46 predicted proteins | sample ETNtaG_18_FD_71568 | JGI IMG/M metagenome (GOLD analysis project Ga0066836, IMG submission 71568) | Marine microbial and viral communities from oxygen minimum zone, Eastern Pacific Ocean - ETNP201302SV91 | ecosystem: Environmental > Aquatic > Marine > Oceanic | place: Pacific Ocean: Eastern... | reverse complement strand
GTTAGAGTTGTTTGCTACTGTGAAAGATGAATTTGTAATTGTCGTGCCACTAGATGATGTGTTCGTTGTTGCTTGGGCATCTTTAACAAGCACGTTAGCTGATGCTCCACCAAGTTTACCTTCTGTTTGTGTAACTCCACTATTGGCTCCATCTACTGCACTGCCCAACGCAGAACCGACTTTAACACTTGCGAGTTTTTCCCATGCCATTTTAGTCAGCACCCCATATTATCAGTCTTGTTCCTGCTGGAAGTGTAGTTCCTGAATATTGATTATAAAGTTTAATACTTTTAATTGGATCTGATGTGTTATCCCATTTGTATGCAAATTCCATTCTGTTTGGTGCATTTCCACTTCCAGATCCTCCATAGTCGGCATAATGTGCAAGACCTAATTTTTCTTTTGTAGGATCATTTACCAAAAATAAATTCAAATACTTTGAAGTGTTTGTATCATGTGACCAATTAATTTCGTCATCATCTGCGTTTGCAAAGTCTGATGATCCACCATTCACTGATCCTCTTCTTGCATAATTATTATTAGAACCACCGTCATCTCCGTTGAAATACAAGTATCCATGAGTGGTAGATTGTGGAATATGAGTTTGAACCCATAAGTATTTTTTGGATGAAATATCATATGAACTTCCATTCCATATTTTTAATTCACTCAACTCCATTTCCATAACACCATTACCACCACTATCTTGTCGCAACATTACTTGTGGATATTTCAAACCTGTATGTGTGCCTGTTTGTGTTGCATTTGCTGTTGTTGAACCAACTCTACTAGAAAATCCACTATCGCTGTAAAAGTTTGCTGTTGCTGTTCCACTTGAATAACTTATCTCAACATATATGGTATTACCACTTGCTGGTGTATAAGACATACCTGTATATGTTTCTGAACCATTAGTAGTTGATCTAAATTGAGTTTGAGTTGAACCTGCATCTGCTATAAACCAAAAACCAAATCCATCTTCTGAACCTACACCCTCTCCACTTGTGCCTGAATCTGTTATTCTTATAGCTGAAAAGAATGATTTACCACCTGAGCTTTCTGCTGTCACAGTATTAAATACAAGTTTGAATCTCATAAGCCATGCAGTTGAAGATAATGTTGAAGGTAATGTTGCATAACCAAAAGAACCAGCTACATTATTGCCTGAATTTTTAATATCAATTATATCACTTGATGAATTTTCTAAAACATAAGAAGCATCACTTGTTGATGAACCTAATTCTGTCCATGTTAATGCTGTAATATCGTCACCACCAAAATCATGGCTTATTGATGTTGAGAAATCACCACTATCTAAAGTGTTTGGCATTACAGTTGAAATTGAAATGTTATTGTTGTCCCCATTATTTCCTCCACTTCCACTATCGTTCATGTTACTTGCAAATTTATACCATGCATATAGGTTGGTTGTTGATGGGCTTGTTGGAACAGTGCCACTATTGTATAATGCTGTAACATCACTAGCACTAAGTTCACGTTTATAAATTAAGAATTGTTGAAGTTTACCATCTACATATCTTTGGTTATCAGTTCTCTTGCCCATTAATGGTGTATGATTAGGATCAGAACCACTCATAGCCCTACCCTGTGTGATTGTGCCAATAAGTGAAGCATCTTTGTAAACTTTGGCTTCTGATGATGAAGCAGTATTTCCACCATCATAAGTAATTGTGTATAAGTGCCATGCACCTGTATCTGAAAATATAGATGTTTGAGAAGCGAATGGATAACCAGCACTTGCGTTGCCATCATAGATTCCTATTCCTATGTTAGTGCTATCATGTGTAAGTGAAAATCCTCTGTTAGAACCTGAGTTATCATTCATTGTGCTAAAGAATCTAGAGTTCTGTGTTGAACTATCATCATTAAACCAAAATGAGATTGTCCATGCACTACCATCACTTAAAAATTTCCAATCTGATGCTGAACCACCTATTGAAGAATAACTGGAAGAACCATTAAACTCAGCAACATTACTTCCATCACTTGAAGATAATTCAACTGATTTGAGTTGTTCCCAAAACTGTGTTCCTGCCACTGCATCTGGATCATACCCCAAAACAATACATTCCGATCCACTTGCAAAACTTCCATCTTCTTTATTATGTGATTCTACTTTTCCAATTGATTCTGTTGAGTTTGCCCATTTCACAGCCATTTCTTCACGTTCAGGTGCATTTGTTGCTCCAGATCCTGATTGATGAACTCTGTATAATGTTCCGAGTTTTTCCACACTAGGATCATTCATGAATGTTGATATTGTAAAATCAGATCCATCAACATCTGTATCTGCACGAATACTACTAATTCCATTGTTATCACTTTGAGTTGTACTACCGTTCACAGATCTTGCTCCTGTATAATTATTATCGTCATCTTCATTAAATCTTATTCCTGATCTAACTGCTCCTGTGTTAAAATTATGTGCTAAAATTTGTATGTATGGTTTTGATGCAAAATCCCCTGCAACACTTGATACACCGTTATAAATTTTCAAATCATCTAATGTTGCTGACATTGTTCTTGAAGAACTTCCACCACTTTGAACACCTGTTGATAAATTATCTAAATCAGATATATTTGATGTAATTGTCACGTTAACATCACTATCAATTTGTGTAGAATAATTTTCATCTGAAAAATATCTTAATCGTGCATTTGTAGCTGACGTTCTTGCCAACTCTATATAATATGTTGTATTGTTGGATATTGTTGACGACATCATATCGCCTGATGCACCTTGATTATAATAAGCAGATGAATCTGTTTTAGTTCCCAATCTAAGTTTGTATGAATCATGTAATACAACACCAATTCCATCTTGTCCTGTAGAATCAGGATTCCCAACTGTATCAACTGCCCACATAATCCATTGATTAGGAATGTTCATAGCAGTTGGTGTGAATTTAAATCTCATAACCCATTTTGTATTGGATAATGTAGTAATTGATCTACTTGTTCCGTTATTAGCTCCCATAGCACAATTACTCCATGTTATTGCTCCACCTGAAACACCTACATTTGAACCTCTATCTGTCCAATCATCAGAACTAAAATCATCTGTAAATGTTGTATCTGCATCTGCACCAGTTACTAAAACTCTATCACCGTCAGCAGTTAATTTTTTACGACCAAGTTCAACCCAGTGAAATGGAGATGCACCCTGTGTAGCTGTGCTTCCAAAACCTAAAAGTCCACCAGAAAATGGTAAAGTCATACAGCAGTTCCTGAATCAATCGAAAACTCTAGGACTACACCAATTAGTTTTGAATCACCTGTTGATGAGTCACTGGAATCTCTTGCGATTCTAAATTGAATTAGTTTCGTATCTGCTGGAGATCCACCAACCGTAATTGCGGATGATTGTGGTGAGATGTGTATATTCCCAGTGGTTTGGATTGCATCAGTTACTGCTACGGCTGAACCCCATGTTGCATCTGGATTTGTATTATCACCATATGCGTAACCTCTTACGCTATGTGTAACATTTCCGCTTCCAGAACTTGGAATCCAATAAATTGTTGCTTTTACTGTTGAGTTGTTATAATTTCTTGGTGGACACCAAGAAAATTCCACATACTCAGATGCATCAGTAAATGTAATTTGTTTAAAGTTTTGTTTGTTGGTTGAGGTTTCATCTTGTGTGAGTGCTGAAGCCCCACTTGTTGTAGTTGCCCACATTGCTGAAGCTGGTATCCATATATCCTGAACCCCTGAAACTGAATCCTTTGCATTAAGTTGTGTTTGAACATTAGAAGTTACTGAGTTGATATGTTGGAGTTCTGCATTTGTCACTGAACCATCAGCCAATTTTGTTGCATCTATTGATGCCCCTGCTTTAATACTTGCATTTGCAATATTTGTAATGTTATTTCCTGTTCCATCTTGGTCTATTGTTTTATTGGTTAGTGTATCTGTACTAGATGCTGATACCTTTGCGTTTATTTGTCCTTGAATATCTGATGTGACACCATCTAAATGTTGAAACTCTGTTGATGATACTGAACCATCTGCAATTTTAGTTGCATCAATTGTTGCTCCTGCTTTGATATTTGCATTTTCAATATTTGTGAGATTGTTACCTGATGCATCTGCATCATATGTTTTACCAGTTAGTGTATCTGTACTTGTTGCTGTAAATGAATTTGTAACTGGCTTTCTTCCGATTTCTTGCCAAGTTGTTGCATCATGTAAGACAAATGATATATCTTCCCCTGCTGTTGTTGTATAATTTGCAGAACCAGCTAGTGAAATGTTTGCTTGAGCTCCACTGAGAGAACCAGCATTATGTGTTAATTGAACTGCTCCATCAAAATGTAAAGTAATTGTATTTCCAAGTGTAGACCAGTTTGTAGTGTTAATATGATTAATTGTTGTTGTGCCAGTTATATCAAATATATTTCCATCTGCACCAAGTGTAATTGCATCACCACTGGCAACGTCAGCACCCTTAATTTGCTTAAAGTTTTTAGTGGCAATATGGTCGCCTAAGTTATCCCCTGTGCTAATCAGATCTGGCATGATTTCTTTATCGTAAAAGAGTATTTAAGAATTTAAATGCTTAATTACTATTTGCAAGAATATTTTGTATGCCTCAATGTGAAAATTATCCAAACGCATTTGATTCTAATGGATGTCAAGGTAGAGTGATTAGATCTCAAAAAGATTTGAAATGGTTATGTGAAAAATGTTACTACTCTTTGGATCACTTAAGATCAATCGGTGAAAAATAATCAAATTTTATTTATTCCTTATAAGGTTTGTCAGATAGTTTTATATACTCTAGGGTGTATATACTAGTATGAAACAGTACGAATGTTTACATTGCAAACAAACACTCAATCTTACTTGGGAAGAAGCAGATGGGTGTTTAAAAACACTTGATGATGAATGTTTGTGGGATTATTCAACTCCACTATTCAAATACATAGGTGTTAAATGTAATGTATTTGCAACAGAAAGAAATGCAGAAGGCAAAGCCTATTTCCCTGAACATACACTAATAGAAATAAAAAAGTAATGGATTATGCTTCTGCTCTTTGCCAGTAAATAACTTTGTTAGTTCCTGATGTTTTTTGGATTGTTACTTTATGTTGTTTTGTAGGAACATATGGGATAAAGAAAGCTGGTGTTGCTTGAGCTCCTGATATTTCAGTGTCAATATATTTTTTTAATGTTGTGGAATTATTCTCATCCTGAACATAAATTCTAATCGATACAACTTCTGATGAAGTCATATTATTGAGAAATATCCATCCTGCAAAGTGCTTGTCAGCGGTTATATTCCAAACAGTTTGTTCGGTTCCATCTGTGGTTAGATTTCCGTTGGTGAATGATAATACCATGTTTAACTATAAAATATCTAGTTTATAAGCATTATATCTATCTATCAGGCTTCATTTCTACACAACCATCAGAATGAACTAGACAAACTGACTTTATGTTTTTTCCACCAATAGTTGATTGCCACCCAATGAGAAACATTGTATCGTTTGGATATTCCATAGGATACCCAACAACCTGTGGTTTTTGAACTTTGGCATTATTATTATCATTATACTTTTTCCTATATTCGTCATCCAGCATTTCTGGATCACCCAATACTGCTAGGTTTTGTCCTGTTCGTTTTAACTGCCTTCTAAATAACACCAATCTTTGATCTTCAGCCAACTCTAAATGGAATATTGGTTTTACCTCTTTATGATATGTCTTGAATTTTAACTCTACAACTTCACCCTTACTATTTCTTAACATAGTCTTTACTTCTTCCCTCAACAAATCATCAAGTTCTTTAATTGGGTTTACCAAGTCAACCTCTTTAATTTTATCTTGATCAAGTTCTTTGAAAAGTGTTTCTTTACCTGTATCTGGGTTTCTTTCCCAAATTACTGTATCGTCATCATATTTTACACGCCATATGCAATTAGCTGTGAGGTTTTTTACCATATACATATCGATTATATGTTATATTTAAACTATATCTTTACTTGAAAAAAATAAAAAAAGAAAGATTTGCAAAAAAATTCTAATGGTTAAATCTCATCGTATTGGAATGTCCAAGTTTCGTCTGAGAGATTTCCCGGTCCTGCGTTACTTGCTACGTTCATTTGGAAAACCAAGTAATTTGTAGATTCTCCTGAAGCATTTATTAGTCCTCCTGCTTCACTGATTGTAACAGCTAACGGTGATCCTGATGTTTTACCAAAGGCATCACTTTTTGCATTTAGTCCTGCGTGAGCTCCAACCATCTCGGTACCAGAAGCTCCTGCTGAGCCTGTGGCAACTTCATAACCAGCGTTTGAACCACTGTTGTGTGTTGGCAATTGATCTCCAACGTTAGTGGTAATACCTGTTCCAAATCCACTGCCATCTGTATAGAATTTCACGTTATCTATTTGTGTAAAAGTTCCACCTGTACATTTTAGGTAAACCTGTTTCCAATAACTGTCAATATTTCCAGATGCTGGAATTGGGATAGGATCTGCGTTATCGATGGTTGCGTTGTCGTTTGTCTTGAATCTAAGGTTTGGAGGTCCTAGTGATGAGGTATCCTGCTGTGTTGCTGGATTGCCATCGGTGCCACCGAAATCGTAGAATACTTTGACTGTTGCTACCATGTTATCAATAAAATACACAGGTATAAAAGCATTAAATTTTGTATGTGAATACGTTAAATACGATTTTGATTAAAAAAAAATATTTGGGTTTTTTTCACTTTGTGATTATTTACCCTTTTTTGTGGATTCTATGCAAATGCCAATACTTTGAATTTCACGCCAGAAGTCACAGTTAATACAACGTTTGTAGCTGTGTGAGTTCCCTCAGCAATATCTACTGCTACGTTAGCACCAAATTCAGTTGCACTGATCAAGACTTTGCTTGGAGCAACGCCTAAGCCATGTGCTACGTTTTGTGCTGAACCTGTTCCTGCTGTTTCTGCGGATGCAAAGATTGCCATATCCACTGCTTTAATTTCCCCATCCTTTACGTCTGCGGAAGTTACTGTGGAATCATTCAATCCACCTTCTTTCCAATGTTGTCCTCTTGAAGGCATAATCATTATCTGGAAAATATGGTATATTAACATATTAAAATAAATTTTTGATCAAATTTTTTTATTTGGAATTAATGTTGTCAAATAAACTTTACAATGTTTTTACAATTAATTGTAAATACTAATACTCTCGTTCACTAGCACCCTTAATCCATTTGATCCATCTTGCTAGTTTACCTTCCGACATTTCTCTCTTTCCATACTTTGCATACACCCTTGACAAATCTTCTTCACTAAGCCACTCAGCCATTATTCCATAGTTTGATGACATTACATTTCCAGTGTGTTTACTATGTGGTAATCCCAAACCATGCAATACTTCATGCGTATACACCTGATCAAAATCATACGTCTTTCCCTTCCACTTGGTTTCTGGATCTGGATAATTGTCAGGATCTATAATATTCATTGATAGTGATTCGCCATGTGTTGTCCAATAAAATTGTTTGTTGACAACACATAATCCTCTCAAACTATTTGCAATATTGTTTATTGGATAATAGTGATACATTAGTGTTCCACTTGTTAAATGTTCTTCAGGATCTGTATCCACTGTTCTAAACTCTATTCTAAAATCTGGTTGTTCATCACTTCTTGCCTTTCTAAATTTTAAATTTGTTCTAACTGCTATTCTTCTATATGCCTTTTGAATTGACTTTGTTATTTGTTTTTCATTCATTTCTTCATCTTCGTTCATAACCTTATAGGTAAAATATTCCCCATTAATTGGTTGAAATGTTCCATACTTTTTATCTTCATCAATTATATCTGACATTCCATCGCCATCATTTTGTGGTGAAAAAAATGTAGGTTCTAGGTTTCCTCTACCAACCATAGCCTTACACATATAAATTGTGTCGTCTTTGTTAAAGAATCTATTGGGTTTCTTACCCACTTATTTTCACCAGTTTCTTGGCACTTGTTTCATCATCAGCTCCATCACCAAACACCCTAACCTCACAAAGATAATCACCTTCTAACCAACCTTGAAAATCTTTTCCATTAGCCTGTCTTATCTCCCCTAACTCTATTTCAATTTCATCTTTATTGAAATTTTGTCTATGGTAATCCAATATGATTGTAGGTTTTAAAATTACTTCTTTTGGGGCTTTTGGATTGAATCTGTCCTCTCTTTCCCATACTAAGTTATCACCGAATGCCAGTTGTAAGTTTGGAACTTTTTTTGAGAATTTTATTTTTAATTTCTTACCAAGTTTTCCACTATCTGGAATCTCGATTGTTGAGTATGGTTTTTTAGTATTATTATGTTCAGTTTCCTGATTAAATAGTTTCTTTTTAGCCTTTTCAAAATCACTGGTTGGTTCTTTACTCTTTGATGTTGTTTTTTTAGTTTTTTTGATTTCTGCAATTCCATCAACAGTTGCTTTTATTTCATTTGTAGATGTTGGTTCATCAATGCCTTCTGGCTCATCAAAGTCCATAGAAAATATAGGAAAAGGTAGTATATAACTACTATGCCTTTTCTACTTCATTCTTGGCTTTTCTAAAGTGGTATTGAACTACCAATACAACAATAATTGTCATAGTTGATAAAATACCAGCCATACTTTCAACTGAATCTAGAACTACACCTAATCTGGTTTCACCTTCAGCGACTACTTCAAGTAATCCAACATAAAGTGAGAATGACCACATTATAACATAAGCCAATATTATCATAAAAGCTAGAATATTATTTATGCTAATTCTATCTAGTAATGTCTGCATATAATAGGTTTCAATGTCCTAATATTTAACTCTTATTGGGTTTTCCAGTATCATCACCCAACAATTCAGTAGCAATATCTTCCAAATTGGTATTTAGTTCTGGGTGATTCTTTTCCGTATTCTCATCCAATATCTTTGCCATAATTAGAACTGTCTTATTTACACGCCAAATTGATTTTCTCAGTTCTTCTAACTTATCTTCCATATCGTCAAAGTCCTTCATTTTTCTGTCCTGAATTGACCACTTTCTTTTTAGGATGGCAACTAATAATCCACTAAATACGGATACGGCAAGTCCAATTATTAGTGTTGCTACAACTGGTGTTCCTTCAGGCATAAAATAATATATTGATCATTCTTTATAAGGATATTATTTTTTATCTCCACAATGCATACATTCTTCACGTTCATTGTATTCATGTTCACATTCATCATGCCCCATGAAAACTGATTTTTCTGTGTAACATTTTGTACAAACAAAGACTTTTGTGTTTTTTATAATTCCTATTAATTTCATGTTAAATGATCCGCACTCTTCACATAGATCATCATCCTGTTCGTCTATCATATTTGATCAACATTTTTTATGGTATAATAGTATAAAATTTTACTCATTAACGAAAGTCTAACCAGTCGTTCATAGCCCACGTAACTCTTTTCATTAATTCATGTTCCTGTTCACCATCCATAGTGTCACTCATATCCATCTCATCTTTTGAAAATCCACCAAAATTACTACTAATTGCTTGGTGTAGTGTTTCATGGTTTATTGTGTCAATCAGATCATTCATGCTTTCGTGCATATGTAATGATATCCAGACTTGTTTGGCATCACTATAACATACACCTCTTTCAGATGCATCCTGAAAGTTGATAATTCTGAAATTGTGATTCCAGTCAGATTCAACTTTGATCAGATTTACATCCACCATGATATAGATAAAATAGACAACTTAATTAAGATATACTTTGATATAGTTGACTTACTAGTAAATTTCCTTTTTGAACTTATCCCCAACCCTATAATGTTGGACTAACCTATGAGTTTCTATTAACCTTCTAAATTTAGCCCTTACGTGTGCCTCATCATATTTGGGATATGCCTTATAAAAATCACTCAACTGACAATCTGGGTTTTCTTCAACAAATTCTATAATTAGTTGAACCAGTGTTTTCTTTGTGGTTAAAACCTGTTTATTTTTTTCCTTTGCTTTTTGTTGGACAAAGTTTTTCTTAGTTCTGATAATTTTAGATAAATCCGTTCACCTTGTTTTCGTATGCATTGATTTTCACAGTTACAGTTCCTAATGGCATACCAATAACTTGGTTTTTAATATCCCCATATCCTGAAACACCTTCAGTCATAAACTCACAGAATGTTCCAGTATTACATAGATGTATGTCTCTTTGCCACACTTTACCAGTTTCATGATCCATATCCATTACAGTTTCTGGTTTATAGAATTTTTGGTGTAGGTGTCCGCAGAAAAATATATCACAATAATTATTTTGTTTCATCTGTTTTAACATAGTTTCTGGTTGTCCACCACCGCTTCCATGCATAGCCATTATAGACCATTGACCGAGTATTTTATTTTTGTATTTTATATCAAGTGAAATGTATGCCTTTGCACCAAGAAAGTCTATTCCGTTGTTGAAACAAAAATTATTTTCCAAATAAGTTCGTGTTAATTCTCTGATCTTATATTCATGGTTTCCATGTAATAAACCCCATATCTTTGGATTTTCATTTTTCTTTGGAAGCATTTTGTGTCTTATGATTTCTCTATACTTTCCAGTTTCTATATCAAACACCTGTTGTTTGAAACTAGTCTTATTGCACATTTTTAAATGTTCATCAATTAATGGTTGTGTCAAGTCTTGCCATCTTTGTCTTTGATTGTCTATGTCATGTAAAACTACAGCATCAGGATTATAACGTTTATCATAAATGTTAATTGCATCGAGTTGGTCGCCCATGAAAAATGTATATCTGTTATCCTCTTCAGCAATTTCTTCTATACGTCTTGTGTAATGATCCTCATCAAAACCTACATGACCTACATGAATATCTCCAAGAGGTTCTATGAAAATATCATCATCTATTTTGTCAACGTGTATGACTATTTTTTTGCTTATCATTTGACTATTATCACTCGTCTATCCTGATATATAAAGTTTGAAATTCGGCAATTTTGTGCCTCTTCTCAATTCTTTTTGACAATGTCTGCAATTGCATAAACTCATTGGAATACTTGAATATGTCTAACTTAAAAGTCTTTCAAGCTTTTATTTCATTTTCTTTTGTCAAACATTTTGGACAATATGGTTTCATATCTCTATCTTCAAATATCTCACTGCATCTCCAACAAACTTCCCACTCGTATTCTTCCATATAGTATATAACGTTTATGATACTAATAAATATAATGAATGTTTTATAGTTCTAGACCAAAACTTCCAGCTAAATCTGAAAATTTTTCATATTCTTGTAAAAACATCCTACCTTTTTCAGTTATTATGTATGTGTTCTTTCCATCAAAGTCTATCTCATTAATCAGTCCACTAGAAGTTAATTTATTGATAAATGTTCCAAGCCTGTTATATGAAAGATTTGACTTTACCATTAATCTGGTAACTTTAATTCCTTCTATTCCAGCATCACTTGTTGCTGATAAAACAGCCTGTGTAATCTGCTGTGAATTTCTATACTTCATGAATAATTCATTCATGACATGATTAATAAACTTTCTGTTAAATAAAAAAAAAGAAAAAGATTGTAGATTATTGCCAATGATTATTGACTAGTAATCTGCATCACTTTCAAAGGCTAAAACCCAATATGGATTTCCAGTCTTTTGAGATTTGCGTTTTAATGCCTTTACAGGACCAAACCTTGCTCCACTTGCCAAACCCTCTAATGCGTTTGGTATTCTCTCTATCTGTTGATAGATTGTTTCTGTTACAAAGAATGTATCTATTGGAATTTTACCTTCCTCCTTATATTCTAAGTCTACAGGTGTTTCAATCTTGACTGTATAATAATCAGTCTTACCATCTTCCCCAATAAGATGTTTTGGTGTATATTGTGTTGGGCTACCTCTATTATGATTTGCACCAGTAATATACACTTCCTTAGACTCTATCTTTGCAACTCCTAAACTCTTACTTTTTTCAAGTTGAGGAGCATTTGCTGGATTTATCGTTTCTGAACTCATTTCTTAACTATTCACCTCCATTTTATAATCTAATAATATACGTAAACTGTTATATTTAAACTATACTATCTCAGTTTATTTTGTATTCTTCCACACTCTGAACACCATTCCAACTCAAAAACTTGGTCATCATTAGTTTTGGTAAATACAGAATTTATATGTCCAAACTCATTACAAAATCTACATATGTTTTTCATTATAATTCAATCATCAAATTTGTATTAAAGCATTTTACATAAATCTACGGCACACTCTACAATAGCCTTTTTCTTTTCGAGTTAGCGGAATGTGACATTGTACACAATTCTTGGTTTTTACTTGGCTACTCATTTTCTAAAATATACAACTCCATTTTTTTCATTAATGTAACATCCTCATCTTCACACATTTTGTTTTTTTTAAAGTCTGGAAATCCATGATAAAACCAATTATAAACTCGTTTACTTTGTTCTGGATCTAGGCAAAATTGTTCCATTTAAACCATGTCTTATATACTTGATATTTATATTTTCCGATTATGTTTCTACTGGAAGCTCATACCACTTTTTATCAAGTAAAATTGCAACTAAACTATATCCAGCGTTGTCAGCCCATGTTTCTAGTAACCCTTCTTCTCCCATATCCTTGTTCTTAAAAATACCCTCTTCCAATCTACATATCTTATCCCAATCTCTCATGAATATTCCCTGTTGACCAAACTTGAGTATGTTGTTTTTTCCATACTTGTGATTTTTAGATATTATCATAAGTTCCATTGCCTTGCAGATTATTTCTGTTGCTTCCTGAAAATTTGTTGGTTCTTTCTTTCCACTTTTCTCAACCCAATGATCTTCTGCATATTTTAATGCTGTTGGAAAATCTCTACAATCAATAATTTTCATACAAACATTGGAAATATATAATATTTAAACTATCCCAAAAATTTATTACATAACCAAATCATTGCTTTCAACTCTATATGCCTTTTACTTCTATTCAAATCTTCATCAAACTCTGGTGTGTTTTTCAATTCTTCCCTAAACTCATTTCTTGTTCTAATACATAAATCTCTTTCAGCCTTTGAAAGAAAATTTTTTACTATCATATATAATCACTTGAAAAAAAAGATGTTACCAACTGAGAAGTTCCTCAATTGGTTTGTGTCTATCACAGAACACATAAGGGTGCGATAACCTTCCACCCCTAATGATTTGACTGTCATCTGTGCTTTCAAGCATCAGACCACAAGTGTCACATTGCATGATACTTTGTAGTAAAGTAGATCCTATTTAAGTATTAATTTTTTCAATATTTCACTCTTTTTTTTGTATTTTTTTCGATAAATGTATTGGGTGGTCATAACAATCCATACATTCTAACTTATCTGGGTGGCATTTACATTCACAAGATTCTATATTTTCATATTTTCTCAATGATGTTGGGTTTGATTTATCAGTTGTTCCACCACCAACATCACTTGTTTTTACCATTCCTGCTCTCTTAGTAGCTTTTTTCTTTGCATCTAAAACTTCTTTCAGTATATCTTTATCATTCATTATTTTCCCTCCACACAGTTTCTATGTCTATACATATGCTCATGACAAAACCATGCACCACAACCTCTACATTCTCCACCATTTGCTGGTTTTTCACATACAGGACATTTAACATATTTCAATCCTTTTTGTTCACTCCATTATCATTTATAACTCTTTGGTGTTTTCCTTTCCAACAATCTATACATAATCCATCTTTCCAATGACATGGATTATTACATCTGCATTCACATTGACATCTATGCCAATAATTTATTCTTTCTCTATGACGTATTACTATCTTTGGTTTCTTTCTATTGATCCAGAATTTCCAACCTATAGCCATTTTCTTTTACCTGTTATTTTGTTAAACCATCTTCTGAATATGAAACTTCTTGCCATAGAAATTCCTGTATAAACAATTCCTATGATTATTGCTGTCATAATATCTTGTTCTTGTATTCCATCAATGAATAATGGTAGAAAACATAGATTGAGTCCGAAGGCAATAAAATATCCAGATCCGACATTTAGAATTGTTTCTACTGCCGAACCTTTCTTACTTTGAACTATTTCCATCTGTATTCTCCGCAATCATCAATAATAGTGCCAGTTGACACCATTCAGGTGTGATAATATTTGGTGTATACCCATGTTTTCTCAATACTTGTGCTAATGTTTCTTTGTTATATTTGGTCATATTATTCTCTCCATCTCACCCATCTTGTGAGTTTTATCACATGATGGACATTTAAATTTCGTATTCTTTGATATATATTTCTTTGGTCTAAATGCTCTATCTCTCGTGGCTATTTCATATGCAGTTGATATTGTTAGTGTTCCATTTCTCAATTTTGTTAATGTTCTATTACTTGCATTCTTCATCAAGTAATTACTTCTTTGAACATTGGATTTGCTTACACCTATTGTTTGTCCTACTATTTCAAGTGATGTGCCATCCTTAACTCTTTCCTTTGTAAGTAATTCTTCAGACTTTGGCAACCTAGAATAAACTCTAAACAATCCAACTTTTTCAATTCTTACATAGAAATCATCTGACATTTTACGTAAAACATTTCTCAAATAATTTTCATGCTTTCCAACTTTTTTACTGATTTCTGCAATTGTCATTTTTTCTTTCCCAAATTCATGATGATTTGGGTTGTTTTGTAATGCTTCTATGATGTCTATGTATTTATTGAACTTCTTTTCTCTATTTCTTTCCTTAACCAAATTAATATAGAAATCAGCAACCGCCTCAACTTTTTGAAAATCAGTCATATGTCGTCTTATTAAATTGGATTCAACAACATATTTCCTTTCAAGTTCCTCAGAATCAAACTCTTTTATTTCATATAATATTTCCATTCCACGTTCATACATAATATCATATCTTGTGTGACCATCAAGTATTGTTAGATCTTTGTTTACAATTATTGGTTCTTGTTGTCCTTTGTCAAGTATGCTCATTTTTAGTGAATCAAATTCATCTTTGCTTGGTCTTGGTATTGCGTTATAGTAATCTTTGTTTATACGTAGTGCCTTTTCGGTACTATCTACGTGTAAATTTGGTTTTAGTGTTTGCATACATATGTTGTGTTTTGTTGTGTTATTTAAACTATAAGTTTGCCTTTTTCTTTTTCTTTTCGCCTGATTCAGTGGTATAGAAATCAAACCCTTCATCCTTGAGTTTTTCCTCAAAGTTATCAGAATCTATTGCTTCCAGTATCTTCTTTTTAGATTTATCCATGATATTATTGTGTGGATAACTATTTATCCTTTTCCACTTCCTCCTTTTCTCTTGTGTATTCTTCAATCATATATTCCAATTCTTCAGGTGAGAATAAATTTAACATTAACTCATAAAAATCCATTTCCTGTTCTCTTGCCCACTCATCTATTGCCTCAAACCCCTGTTTCATTTTTGGGTTGTCAACATTATCCAAAACACATTCATCTACCATTGCTTTAAAAGAATCCATTTTTTCTTTGTCAAGTTTTCTATCCCCTATCATATTGGCTCCTTGCTTTATCCCTACATTCCTCACTACAATAATAAACACCACTATAACCTTCTGTCAATTCATCAAGTTCTGGTGTTGAACGTTTACCACATTGATCACAATTCATTACTGATAATGGTCTTTATAACCCTATTAAGTATTCTTCTAACTCTGAGTTTCGTTGTTATTTTCGTGTTTGAAGTAATAGAATTTAAGAGGTCTGCCTTGTTGATCCCTCATAGTTCCCTCATGTATGATTTTCAGATCAATTGCATGAAGAATTATGGATTTTACTAATCTTCTATCCATTATCTATAGTATCTCTTAGTTTTTTATAATCAGGAGAAATTGATTTGTAAATTATGAGTGCAGATGATTCTGCATTAGCATCTGTCAATTGTGTATGGTATTTTATGTCTATGAGTGTGATTATGTCTTTTTCATTTTCTTCCAACCATTTATTCACCTGATCTTCTACAAAACCAGTATTTGCAAATTCTTTTACACGAATGTTGGAAACCATTATGCATATTTCAAGAGTTTAACTCTTGCCCCACTTTTGTCTTTCTTACCTTCGATATATTCACATACAAACTTTATAGGTTTCATGTCTTGATCATATCCAAGAAATTCCCACTTGCTCGTATTAATTTTAGTCTTTTGTTTAAAATTTTCAACAATAATTGGGTTGCCAGTTTTGAGGTTGGCTTTGCAATAATTCATGCTTTCTTCTACTTCTAAATCATTCCACTTCGTCATTTGGAACCCTCCCTTCACCTGTTTTAAATTCTGTATATTCGATTTCTTCGATTAGTCCTCTACAATCATCTATTAGTTCTTGTAAATCTATTTTATCAAGTTCGCCTTTTTCTACATATGACCTAAATATCTCTTTTAAATTATGGACTATTCTTGTGGTCATTGTTTTGATTCCTCCACATCTATTAGTCTTTGAATGGCTTTAATTCTATATTGGATTTGATCTGTTTGTTCAGTTGCACAATACACTGCCAACATTTTTTTCCATTCCTGTAAGTGACTTGGTGTTTTCTTATCAGCCATTTGTTTCACCTATACTTTTGATTATCTTTTTTAGGAAACCTAGTTCTTTTTCTGATGTAGAAACTGACATACATTTTTCCTGTGTAATTTTACTCACTTCTTCAAGTTTCATTCTAATATTCATAATATCTTCCACATTAATATTCTTTCCCTGATTTGCATCAGATTGTATTTTTATTATATGTTCTAAAATGTTCATTTGAAAATTCCCCAACTCCATAGAAATATCTCTAATATTTTATTCAATCTGCATCATCCTTGTAATCTGGTGTATGACAGCACTCACATGGTGGTTCTTTACAATCTTTACAAAGTTTTTCATCAAAGTCATAATCTTCTTCCTCAATCATTTCGAGGCAATTTATACATTCATGTAAGGTCATATGTAATTAATATCCCTTTCCAGTTTTGCATCCCTGATAAAATGACTAAATGAATTTTCTGGTATATCTTTGTAGGCGTTAAACCTCCAATGTCTTTCTTCATTTAATGATTTCATATAATTCTCATAAAGTTTTTCCTGTTTCTTTAATCTATCCTCATACCATGTTGGGTTACAACTACTTTTCTTTTTTTCTAAATGTTGTTCATATGTTAAAACACCATCCAATATTCTTTCACCCCAACCTTTCCAATTCTTTTTATCACCTGTCATTAATTCTACAATTTTTATTTCTGTTTCAACTCTTAGTATCTGTGGTGTGTTACTTGGGAATCTTGTAATAATTTCAAGTTTTCTAGTTGCCTCATACAACTCTGATTCTTTATCACTGTGCCATTCCAGTTGGTCATCACACCATGCATCATATTGTGCATCACCATCATCCATACTGCACTGACATTCTTCATGTTCAGGATTTTCTTCACAATCTATTTCCATTTCTTCCATGAAGTTCTATGTACTTTGCATTATATATACTATCGGTTTTTAATTTTTTGACCACAACATGGGCATATATTTGCTGAGGAAAATGGATCATCAAATTCTGGTCTGGTCTTATTCTTTCTATAGTAGAATGTGTAAACCATCATTACGATTGGTGCGAATGTTCCTAATACAAACGTGATAAATGGGTTTTCCAGAACAAGTGGGTTTTCAACAACTGCATATAAAACCATGAATAGGAATGTAGATATTGTTGCACCTGTAATAAAATTACGAATTGTCAATTTTCTTATACATTTTTGACAATTTGTTTCTTCCGTCATATTATGTATCACAAACTCTCATATTTAACTATGCAGTAAAACAATCCTCACATACACGCCTACCACAGTTAATCCAAGTATCATTGCCTTTGTTATCTAATTCTACATCACATCGTTGGCATTTCTTCATCAATCTTAATTTTTCATATGTATATTCTTTATCATCCTTCCATACAACACTCGTATCAATTTCTGATATTACAGGTTCTTCACATACTTTGTGTTTTACACCCTGACCTTTTTTCCATAAAACATCTTCACCAACTTCCAAATCTATACCACATAATACGCATGAACCTTTGTATTTGTTTTGAAGTGGAATCCACATATCAGGATTAATTGTTTCTACCATTGTCACTTTACAATTGGGTGTTATTTATAGAATGCCATTGCTGTGAGAATACACCATATTCCAACTACTATTGTGGTTCCTACTCCATAAATTTTAATGTCTAATTTCAATTGTTGTGATTTTATCTTACCCAATCTTTTCTTTTTACTCATTGTTTCTTCTTTCTCTCCCACCTAGTTTTCCTTTTCGGTTTTGATTCAAATGATGTTATTCTTTGTTCTATAGTACATAGTTGTTTACTACATAATCCATCTCCACCAATTTTAGATCCACACTCTTCACAGAAATCAGTCATTTCATGGTGTCCATTTTTCTTCTTCCATTATTCTTTCAAAGTGTTTTTGTTCCAGTATTAATGATTCCATAAATTCTGGTTTTTCGTGTATCATTATATTTTGTACTACATGATAATAATCATAAACTCTTTCACCCAAGTCGGCTGATTCCATTAATATGTGGATTGGGAACATCATTGTTTCCATTATATATCTTGTTTTATGTAAATAGAAAAGTTCCCAAAATTTATCCGATAATTGTATACTTTCAGTTAAAATATTTGCTTTAATTAAATCATCTTTAGACCTTAGAAAGACCTCTGATTCTAAAAGATTTTTACCTTTTGTCATCCAACTACCTAACACCAATCCAATATTAAAGCATTAATATCTAAACATATTGGCATCTGAAATTGCCACCTCAAACTTTCCCTCATCGTTTAATCCTGCATAAATCACAAAAAACCCTATTTTCAACAAATCTAATATATGTTCAGTTCCTATCAATGCTTGATTATCTTCATCATTTTCAAATGCAAATACTATCATATCGTTATCTGATTCATTCACAGTTGATTCACCATCAAGGTTATCGTTCACATATGTGATGATCTCATGTTTCTCTTGTGGATTTAACATAATATGTGTAAATTTATACATAATATAAATTAACTCTAAACGATAATAACGTAGCTAACGTTAAAATGATTGTATTTTGATATAGCTAACGTTGCTTTTTTCTTACTAGTACATTTTTAAAAAATAATACTTTACTTTTAATTAGAGATACTACGTGTTTATCCATACAATCACAACATAATATCGAAAGTATTTAAACTGTAGCTTATACAATATCTGGTATTATTGTAGAAAATTAAAATGACTCGGCACTCTTTTCACCTGATGATGCCTCATCAAGCACTGAGCTAATCTCGCAGAACTGGATCACTCTGTCAGAAAGTCCGTCAACTTTCCTTACGACAGAACCAAGCCGACTATTTCACAGGTTAACTGTGAAGCCTTGCCCTGTTAGGTTTTTACCCTTAGACCACTAGGTGCGAAATGTGGATTTCCGTTACTCCCTCTTTCGAGAAAGTCGTCATATTTTTCAGCACATATGTGCTTCATCAAACCCACGACCTCCGAGTTCAATATGTCTACGACATACTTACATATTAATGTGGCGTTCAGTCAGATTCTGTTTTATCTAATCTCAATTCCACGAAAACAGGTAAGAATAATGATTTACTGTCAACACCTTTTCTAGAAATTACACCATTACATTTTACTGTAACAATTGTTCCAACCAAGTCTGCTTTTCTACTCCAAATGTCTTGTCTAGTTGCATCATCCATTCCAGTTCCAACATTGGATTTGATAGAGCCATCTCCATTTTCTACTTCGATTGCTCCACACATACCTGATGCTTTACCAGTTCCCTCAACAACGCCAGTTATCTTCAAGTCCATTTCTATGACTTCTTTCATCTTTACACATTGTTTTGATCTTTTATCTTCCCAGATATGATTATTGTTTTTTAATATGATACCTTCCTGACCATCAGCCAATTGTTTTTTGAACAAGTCCTGTGCTTCTTCCATATTTGCAATTTCAAATGTTTGGACAACTTCAAATAATGGGTGTTTTGGAATTGCTCTTAATTTAGCCAATCTTTCTACACCTGTCATGTTATCCACACCTTTATCGAAATTACATACATCAATTAAATCCCATGCTGTAAATCTAACTCTAGATACTTCTTCGTCAGAAACAGTTTCAACAACAGTTTTGTTTAATATTCCATTTCCTGTTTTTCTATCCAATAATTTTCCATCTGAATCAACCACAGTCAATTCTCCGTCAACCACAACATTGTCAACGGACTTTAAAATTTCTTCAAAGTGTTTGTCCAACTTTGTCATTGTGTTTCCATTTCTACTGAAAACTGTGACTCTACCATCACGCTTTACAATTACTCCTCTCATACCGTCCATCTTGGTTTGTGCAAAACATGGGAATTGTATTCTACCAATTTCCTTATTTGGACTTACCAACATTACTGGTATTTTGATTTGTGCGTTGCTTTTTGACATACCATTCTATATACTTTAGAGTATATAAGACTAGCGATCAACACTACTTTTATATACTCTAGGGTGTATAGGGTTTTATGAATCAGGCAAACGCTGAAATCGTCCAAGTAGATGAAAGTGACGAAACCAAAATGTCTACACAAAAACAAGTAATGGAAAATGTTGCTCAAGAAATTGAGAAACAAATACCAGATGCAAAAGCTATCCCATATGTAATGTCATATGTTAATGGTCATGCATCAAAAACAGAAGGCATAGTCCACATCATAAGAGGAAATATTAATTCCGCTGTGAGAGTTAGACCAGCCAAAAGAAGTAATGCTGGAATACAAATCACACATGGTGGAACAGGTTCTATATGGTCTGAACAAGGCTATAACAAAGTTGGGAATGTTCATGGTGCAAACTACCAGAATGTCTGGATTAGTATGAGCATGATGGAAAAAATAACTTCTACAACAACAGTGATGGATATATCCAACATCAACGATGCCATTGCAAAAACTGTGGAACACCACTCACCTGTCATAAATTGGGTAACTGGAAAAACCACAAAAGTTGAAGAAGTTTCAGTAAGAGTCCAAATCCAAAACAAAGACCAATATGATGAAACAAACAGAAGATGGGCATCACAAAAATGGGATAGTGTTGAAATGGGTAAACCAAAACCAGCAATCCCAACACAGAAAGATATCATAAAAATCATAAGTCAACATGATATTGAGATATCTATTGAAGGTGATAGAAACATAGTCATTACTGGAAATGTTTCAGAAATAAAATCCATCATCAAAAGGATTGAAGGCAATCCATTAACTGACTGGTAGATTATCTACCTTTCATATTTTTATTTTTTTTAAAAAAAAAAGAAAAAGGAAATTGATTTATGCGACTGGACAAGCTGACCAAAAACAATCTTGGCACGAGTCACAGCCACCCATTTTAATAAGATTCTTCGACTTACAATCTGGACATTCTTCAAATTTGCCTGACATAATAAAAGAGGTATGATTAAAGAGTATTTAAGAATATCTAGATGAAAAGTAAGAATGCTAGAGTTCCACCGACAACACAGAATCCAGTTATCATTGAATCCCAAATCATATGGAACCTTAGAATGTCAATTATTAAGTCTTTATTATTTCGGATAGTATAAATATCAAAGTCCAATACAACAATTATCTATTTCTAGGTATGGGAATAGGAAATAGGTATTTGCAAGGGAACACAACAGCGAGATTCACACACACTCACTCCAGTTTTGGAGATTTCTTGTTTGTCATCATTTCCCATACCATTAATCTTCAAAAGGATGTGGTAATGTTCCATGACTTCCATCATGTGTGAATGTATCATCCCATGAAAATTCTTTATTACAATAAATGCATTCGTATTTTGGGTTCACAGGATCATATGGTTGAACTGTTGTAAAATTATCAGATACTGCTCTACCATCCCATGTATCTAATTTATCCTTCCAATCATTCTCATATCCTCTAACATATTTTTCTTGAATTTCACCATCGTTTTGATCAGATTCATCAAAGTCATCTTCAATTGTATATTTTGATTCATTTCCTCTTAATTCTAATTCACGTTTTAATTCTGCTATATCACTGTCAATTTCTCCCAAAGCTTCTCTTGTATCTCCTGAACCTTCTAGAAATTCTCTGTCAGTTTTCAACGATTCTTTTTCTCGAATTAATTCTAATATATCTGCTTTAGTATTAAGATATTCAAAATCTCTAAATCCTGCTCCAACTTTTGACCAATCTGTGTTTCCAACTTTTGATTCATAAATAGGTTCAC
>Ga0066836_10000319_pt1 | contig 22340 bp, 14 predicted proteins | sample ETNtaG_18_FD_71568 | JGI IMG/M metagenome (GOLD analysis project Ga0066836, IMG submission 71568) | Marine microbial and viral communities from oxygen minimum zone, Eastern Pacific Ocean - ETNP201302SV91 | ecosystem: Environmental > Aquatic > Marine > Oceanic | place: Pacific Ocean: Eastern... | reverse complement strand
GTAGTTCGTTGTCTGGATACCGACGGTGACGGCAAAGCTGATCAGGTTAATACCTTTGCCAAGATGGACCATCCGCGTGGCTTAATATACGACAACGGCCAACTATGGGTACTCCATCCCCCTTATCTAACCCTTTACGAGGATACTGATCGTGATGGCATTGCAGATAAGGAGGATCGGTTAATTAGTGGAATCAGCACCGATTACGTTGGCAAACGTGGGGCAGACCACACCACTAACGGTATTCGAATGGGTATCGATGGCTGGATTTATATTGCAGTTGGAGATTTCGGATTTAACAAAGCAATCGGTAAAGACGGTCGTATACTCAGCCGAAGAGGTGGAGGCATTGTGCGAGTCCGCCCCGACGGTACCGAGATGGAAATCTACAACTGGGGTCAGCGTAACATTCTCGATGCCTGTATCGATCCGTACTTAAACATTTTCACTCGCGACAATACCAACGATGGAGGAGGCTGGGACATAAGGTTTTCGCATATCATTCAAACCGCCGAATACGGATACCCATCTTGGTACAAGAATTTCTCAGATGAAATCATGCCAACACTTGCTGACTATGGAGGCGGATCGGGATGTGGCGGCATGTTCTATCACGACACCCGGTGGCCGAAACCATTCAGTCATGCTGTTTACACCTGTGACTGGGGACGGAGTGCAGTATTTCTGCATAATCCCACACCAAATGGAGCTACCTTTGATTCTCACCAAGAAACATTTCTCGCTATTAATAGGCCAACCGACATCGATGTTGACGGTAGCGGGAGAATGTACGTGTCGAGTTGGCAAGGAGGAGGATTCAGCTACAGTCATCCAAATGTAGGTTACGTTGCTCAAATTATACCTAAAAATTACAAACCAGAACCTTTCCCAGATGTGAGCCAACTCAATGACACTATCCTTTACCAAATGCTTACGGGCCCTAGTCAGGTTCAAAATCTGCATGCACAACGCGAGATACTCCGCAGGGGGCGAAATTCAAATCGCACCGTATCACTAGTAAATATTGCCTCGAATAAAAACAAACCACTTGCGGGTCGAGTCGCAGCTATATTCACACTTAAACAGCTCGATAGAGGACAAGCTAGGACCAACTTACTGAAGCTTAGCGAACAAGCCGAAATCACAGAATTTGCTTTGCGAGCTCTTACAGATCGTCAAAGCGAACTGGATAATCTCGACTCAGCGCCCTTTGTCCGTGCCTTAGAAAGCAAAAATCAGCGTGTTCGCGCACAAGCATTGATCAGCCTAGGGCGCCTCGGTGACGTCTCAGCTGCTCAATCAATTCTCCCTTATGCCACTGCCCCTCAATTGGCCAAGAAACACCTACAAAATCAACCTAACCCGACTGCTGTTATCCCTCACTTGGCTACGCGTGCGCTCGTAGCACTAAAACCAATAGACACATTGTTGACAGCGTTGGATACCGAATACAAATCTACTGCATTGAGCGTGTTGAAATATATTCACGACAGTAGCGTTGTAGACACGCTAGTCAGTCGTGTAAAAGCTCAGCCAGACTTAAAAACATTTACCACACTGATACGACTCTACCACCGTGAAGGAAAGTATAATGAAGGCTGGTGGGGCACTCGACCAGATACCAGTGGGCCTTACTTCGATCGCATCAAGTGGATAGGTAGTGACAAAATAGAATCTGGAATAAAGAGCGCTCTTAACCGAGCGCCAAAAGAAATGGTCAACTTGGTCAAACAATCTCTGGCTAAGCATAAAGTAAACATCAGCGGGCTACCTAAGGGCCAGTCTTTGATCGAAGAAGATATTAATAATAACCCTATTCGTATCCCTCGACCTACCGGGGACCCTAAAAACTGGATTGCTTCCATTGGTGAAAAAGAGACTATCGAACGCAGCTCCAAAGCAAAAGGTAATGCAAAGGCAGGCAAAAAACTATTCACTAGCCAAGGGTGCATCGCTTGCCATACCACCCTTAATGGCCAAACCCCTAAAGGCCCTCACTTAGTCGACATTAGCAAAAGATACAAAACTTCTGAACTAATTGAATCCATACTCAACCCAAACGCCGTAGTAGCCCAAGGCTTCGACACATACTTATTCACCTTAAGTGATAAGTCGGCACACCTAGGTTTTGTTACATTAGAGAGTGCGGACACCATTAGTATTAGAAATACAGCCGGCGTGCTTTCTCAGCTCTCTTCCAAACAAATTAGAAAACGCGAAAAAATTCCGGGTTCATCAATGCCTCCTGGCCTCGTTGCCGGCTTAACTCCAGAACAACTTGCCGACTTACTTGCCTACCTCAAATCCATCTAATGCACGAAGATTTTTACGAAACTAATAAAGCATTATCCGAGTACCTGTTATTTCACTACGGCAAACCAGATGAAGTCCTACCATGGGATTTTGGCCCGTCTAATGCACTTAACTATCCCATACGATGCATTACCGAATGTATTGATGCCAAAAATATACCAAACAATGCCCGAGCACTCGACCTCGGCTGTGCCGTGGGTCGCTCAACCTTCGAACTCGCCCGGCATTGCACAGAATCCGTAGGCATTGATTTATCCGATAGCTTTATTGCTGCTGCCAGACAACTACAGCATAATGGAAAAATCGACTATTCGTTTATAATCGAAGGTGAATTTGACCAAGCAGCTGTTGCCAAGGTCCCAAGTGAAATTGATCGCTCGCGAGTTAGCTTCGAACAAGGCGATGCCATGTTTCTTCGTAATGGCCTTGGGAGATTCAATATTGTTTTGATGATTAACCTAATCGACCGCCTACCGCATCCTAAAAAGTGCCTAGAACAACTTGCCTCGCTAATCCACTCTGGAGGGCAGCTCATCATCGCGTCTCCTTGCACCTGGCTGGAAGATTACACACCAAAAACCGAATGGCTTGGCGGCCGGAAAGCAAACGATCAGTCATTCCAAACTCTCGACAAACTCCACGAAATACTCGCTCCTTCATTCGAACTATATGGCAAATGGGACATCCCTTTCCTTATCCGCGAACACGCACGCAAATATCAATGGAGCGTTGCCATGGCCACTCGTTGGACACGCCGATAAAAGATAAAGGTAATAAAACTGAATAATTTTTACCTACATTACTGCTTTAATCTCAAATAAGGAAAGTTTCACAATCGCAGGAAAATCTTATGCTTATATAAGAACCGGCAAAAAAGCACGGCAAGTGAAAGACTTACCAAGGAAGTTATAAGATTACCCATGTGTTCAATAGTAAACCTATCAATAAATTCCTGAACAGGTTCTCCAATAATATGCCCCGATATTTCATTAAAACCGACAAATGCCCAGGCAATATAAATTGTTATTGAATTCATACCAATCCACACAAATATACTAGACCAATTTTTCCATTTTTTTACATCAATCAAGTAATAAAAGGCACCAAGAAGAATCATGCTACATCCTCCAGCTACAAGGACATAAGAGCTAGTCCATAATTTTTTAATTAGAGGGAACTGTAATGACCATAGGCTTCCTGCAATTATTAGCAAAACACCAAGAGAAAAAATCCACTTCAATTTTTCAACAGGACTTTTATTTTCATCCTTAAATAAAATTCCCACTAAAACTCCAAGTAAACATGAAGCAATAGCTGGGAATGTGCTTAAAAAGCCCTCTGGATCATAAGAACCAGACCATTTGAGGCCTGGCAAATATTTTCCATCAAACCAATTAGCGAGATTTTTACCTTCCTCGAAGGTAACTTTTCCCAAATCTGGGGTAGGCACAAAACTCATAAGGGCCCAATAACCAATTAATAATAAGAATAAAGTGACCAACAAACCTCTTAAATTCAAAAAACAAAACAATAGCCCACAGGCTAAATAGCAAATCGCGATTCTTTGCAAAACACCAACGTAACGCAACTGGTCACCACCAGTCCCCTTCGGATCCCACCCATAATATACGAGACCAATTAGATAGAGAGACAATGCTCTAATAATAATTTTCTTTATTGTGTTCTTTTTGCCTTTCTCATCTATCGCCCTTGGAATTGAAAAAGCTGTGGAGACTCCAACAATAAAAACAAACATTGGGAAAATTAAATCGTAAAACCTAAACCCTTCCCATTCCACATGCTCCAACTGATTCGCTAGAGTCTGAATAAAAGAATTTGAACTTAGTTTGCTTAATGCAGCAGCTAACGAGCCACCACCTATTATCCAAAACATCGTAAACCCTCTTAATGCATCTAGAGAAACTAAACGCCCACTACTAATTGTATTATTCATTGTTATTAAAATTACTTTCCTGAAAATTTAATTTTCACCTGCAGGTTTGTAAAAACGCAACGAGATCCAATAATTCCTGCTGTGATAGAACTTCACCAAAACCTGGCATTATTGATGTCATCGTATTGGCGATTGGCGACGCATTGCTGACACTGTGTATCTTATCTCTTGGAACACGCACATCACGGGCATTTGCATTTTTCAAATAAATAGCAGTGCTATTCTCTCGCTGAATGAGGCCCCCGTATGATTTACCATCGGTCGTTTTCACCAAGTAATATTCATAGCCATTAACAACCGTCAAGTTCGGATAAAGAATTGCCTCAAGCAAGTCACGCGGCTGTCTGATTTCTGAAATCTTACTCAGGTTAGGCCCCAGTTGACCACCGCGATCACCAACACGATGACAGGCACTACATGAAACTCTTTCCTCGTAAAACAACACCCGCCCACGTGAAGCATTCCCAGAACTTAGTATTCCCATTAATGAATCAATTTCAACATCTTCTTCCTTTTGATCACGGAATCTACTTTTAATTACACTAGATAAATCCTGATGTGTATTTCTACCATTGAGACTAGAGAAATTTTTCAATATTTTTTGACGTTGGCCGTCCCCAATCGCTGTAAAGCCAGGGCTGATTTTAAGCGCAGCAGAAAGTCTCTTTCCTAGAAGATTCCAATCTTCATCATTAATAAAATGATCCTTAGATGCCTTCAGCTTACGGCCTTGTGTAAAAGGCTTGATCAGTTCGGGCAAATAGTAGGAACTAGCCTCGGAAATTATCTTTAATAACGCATCAGATTGTCGCTCATTAAGTAGATGCAGACGCAAAGACCCCAAAGCTTGTGCAGCTTGACGCCTCAGAATAATTTGAGTTTGCTTATCTTCGAGAAGATCGACTAGAAAGAAAAACGATTCACTTGAAAGACGACCTTGATGTTTTACAAGTACTTGGGCAGCACTCGCACGCTCCACTTGTGACTTATCCGCATTTTGCGCGAGAATTTTTATGGCAGCTAAAACATTTTCTTTCATGTCGAATCGCTGTGCAATATTAAGAGATTCCATCCTGATATCAGTCTCAAGATGGTTTAGTCCAAGAAGAATGGCTGCTTGAAGGGGATCTGGAAAACTGTCTAAAAAACCTAGAGAAGACAGTACTAGAATTTTTATTTCAGTCTTTAATTCTTCGGCATCCAAAACATCCAATAAAATTTCTTGAAAAATGCTATCTTGAGCGTAAGCAATAATAATTCCCTCAATGAGTTCTTCGTTTGGCAACTCTAGCTCTTCTTCCTTAATAATATCTTGGAAAATTTTAATGATTTCTTTTTTCATATCCTTATGACTGGAAATCAGTATGCGTGCTTCCTGTCGAACATTACTGTCAGCTGACCGCAATAATGGAATAACCTTTCTTGAGTCCAAATTATTATCCAAAGAAGCGAGAACCCTCAGCGCAATTCGTTGACGATACGGATAACTATTATCCGACAAATACGAAGATACTTCTGCAGCGTCTCCAATTTGTGTAATAGCATAAACAAAAGAATGCTTTGTATGAACAGGATCATTTGAATTCAAGTTACGAAATAAATATGGCAAAGCCTTCTTATCATCTAATTGCCCGATAGCAGTCGCAGCAGCAGCTCGAACTGATGGACTAGAATCAGACAAAAGCGCAGCCAGAGGCATAAGTGCAGTCTTATCCTTCAATCGCCCCAGAGATCTGACTGCTACCTGGCGAACTCCCGAATCCAAATCCTTCAAAGCTTTTTGAAGAAACACGAGACTGCTTTTACTTTTGATTCTTGAAATCGCCCAAAGACAACGCTTCCTAAAGACCGAATCAGATGATTCCACGATTAAATTCGACATCAAATCAAGGATAGCATCACCTCTGTCAATAATAGCATCAACGGCCTTATCCCTTACTACCGGCCTTGAGTCATTCAACAAATGAATCAAGTCCTTTGGCTTTAATGAATCCCATGAAAGCTTCAAGCCTCTTGGATCATACCGAACTGGAATATCCTTCCTTTGAATACGATAAATAGACCCTTTGATTTCAGGCATAGCCCTCTTTGAAAACGGGCATCCCCAACTAAGCCATCCACCTGTATCCAACAATAAAAGAGACCCATCAGCATCTTCCAGTATGTCTGCAGGGTGAAAACCAATACTATCCGATGAAAGAAAATCTGTTTCTCTCGTCACAAAGGATCCATTTTTCGCCTCCAATCTAACATTTACTACTCGATGCGTATTAAAATGACAGGCAAATAACGTGTCCTCATATGCTTCTCCAAAAGTGTCCCCGCGATATCTCATTAACCCGGCTGGAGCCACTTGTCCCCAACGACTTGTCGCAGGCAGTCGAAATCCTGTATCAGGCAACAATGGGCGACCATAAACCCGCTGAGTCAACCCCCCAGGAACCCAATGAATTAAGGCGTCATGACGTTGCCCCCCGAAACTGTCAAAAATCGCACATGTTGAAAGCATATCACCGTTAGAAGTAAAAACTATATCAACAGGATTGACGCCACCCTGGCCTTCAACTTGAACGCCACTTCCGTCTGGCCAACAGGAAAAAACACCAGCAGCTCGACTAAAACCAGAACGAGTACCATCTGTCCCTATTAGGTCATAACCAAAATGACCCCCTGAAAAATACAATCTTCCATTTGGCCCTAAATAAGGACCATGCTGATTGGCCCGCCCATCGAATTCCATTGTTCCGAGGATCTTATCACGTTTATCTGCAACGCCATCTCCGTCCAAATCCTCGAGCCTCCATAAATATGGAGCAGCAATAATATAAAGCGCCCCATCATACCAAACCCCTCCTTCAGGCATCGTCATCCGATCTGCAAAAATAGTACTCTTGTCAAAAACACCATCTCCATCAACATCAACCAATTGCCTAACAAAACGCGGTAACTCTCGCTCTATAGCTGCCCTTGTGGTGAGGTTTCGCCCGTCACTTTCCGCTACATAAAGACGCCCAAGATCATCAAGGCAAGCCATCATAGGATATTTTACTATTGGATCAGATGCGACCAACCGCACTTCAAAACCTGGAGCTATTTTGATCTTAGGGAATGAAAAATTTTGCTCAGAAAAAATGCGAGCCTCTGAAATTAAAAAAGAACAAAGGCAAAAAGTAAAAAACTTCAACCCCCATAAAGGTTGCCAGCTTATTTTAATTTGATAGCTCTTATTCAATTAACAGATACTCAGTTCTTTATAAGTTATTTAGTTCTATTTATCAGTTGCTTGTTTTTCCGTTCGTTTTTGAGCAAACAACCACTTCATAAAATCTGGCTCTTTATTACAGCGAGCACTGCTTATATAAGTTGTACCATTATCACCACCAATAAACATTTTTTCAGCAATCCCGTGTTTATCCCCACTCCAGATAGTAAACTTCATATTGCCTTTTAATTTTTTCATATCATCGAAAACCTTCTGTGCTCGATCAATTGGGCAAACCCTGTCCTTATCCCCATGAAAAGCCCAAACTGGCAGATCTTTAATTAATGACACATCAATGAACGCTTCAGTTCTTGGACGGCCAGCTCCTGCTGAAGGTGCTGCGGCTGCAAAATAATTAGGATCAATTTGTATGATAATATAGGCCCCATGCCCACCCATTGAATGTCCAAGGATATATATTCTACTCATGTCAACAGACGGTAATTTCGAAATAACATTCTTAATATTTTTTAGATCTGTGGCATTCCACATGCGATTAGCTTGTGGCGCCAACACATAACAAGCGTATTTGGTTCGGATCTGCTTGCCTGCAAGAATCTTGTTCCAACCTTTCAGCTGTTTACGATTGTCTATGCCTTTACCCCCAGCACCATGCAATGAAACGATAACTGGATATTTCTTTTTGGAATCAAAACCTATAGGCTTAAGAAGCCGATATTGCATTGGCCCATCCGAATAGGGCTTATATAGATCAACCCAATTATCCGAAATGCTATCTTTCAATTTTGGCAGTTGGCCTTGTGCGTTAGAATTAACTCTATCGCCTTGAGATTTACTGCCACACTCTGAAGCCGTTAACTGGGCACAGATTAGAAGTAAAGCTGCGAATATGAGTGGCTTTAATGATTTCATCTGAGATGAGTCTAGTACATTGATTGATTCTTTTAAGTAAAAAATCAGCGTAAAATTATACTCCCTTGCGTTACTCATATAATTCCTCTCCTTTGATTTAATTAATGACAAATTCTCTTTAAAAATTCGTTTTATTTTTCGAATTTAAACGAAAACAAGTCAGCATCTTTCAATTCAAAGATCAATTTGATTTCTTGACCTGCAAGAGAGCTTACTTGATTTCTCACATCGCCAGAACGAGCCCACTCTACAATTCTGCTTAACGAATCCCCGTAAATCCAAGGGCAATTTTCAAGCTCATATCCAGAAATCGAATTCCCTTCCGCATCAAGAATGCCAACACGAACCCCCCCTCTGGCTGAACTTGAATAATTAATAGACAATTTATGACCAGAAAATCGCATAGGTTTAGTAGTTAACTTGCCTCCTTTCATAGGAGCACTAATAGAAACAAACCCATCCATTCTTATTGAGTATCTTCGAAGTTTTGCTGGCTTACCATTTTGCAATGTTGCCTCAGTTAAGTACATTGAAAGCTCTGGAGGAGCATCTTCCGCAAGCGAAGATTTGGTTTCAACCAATCCATTATTTTGATAATTATCCCCATAAAACCAACTATCTTTAGCTCTTAACCCTGGCCGGATAAAAGCCTCTTGGAAAACTGCAAAATTCTTCCCGTCTCTACTGCTCATAAAAAGACCCTCTGTAACAGCTGTGCCTTCTCGCATAGAAACTTTACTTCGCTGCTGTCGATATTTCCATTGTGGCAAGTGGCGCGTCGATGGAGTTAATCCTCTATCTTCATACCTTGTTGGAAATCCAACAAAAATATGTGGGGCTCTCTCATAAGGTGTAATCTGATTAGTATAAAGCTCGCCTCCTCTTTCCGGACTGTATTCAAGAAAAACAGGCTTGGACCAACCAGCAGTAAACAAGTTAGAAGTCTCTGTCATAATGTCTCTGCCATTCCTAAACTCTCGATGATAAGCTCTATACTCGGAACGATTCGAGTCCCAAAAAGCAAGGTTTTGTGAATCAAAAGCACCCTGAGAAATTATTGGTTTTTCTGTCGCCTTTTCCCAATGAATGCCATCAGCTGAAACTAAGGGAAACAAAGGACCTCCACCTATCGCCTTGTACTTTGCACTGGCTGAAGCTTCAGGATTTCGATCAATAAAAGGACTAAAATTATGGCATATGTAACCTAGCACAGGATCTTTTTCTGTAAGAATAATATTATTTGTCTTTGATCCTTTAAACTCAACCAGCCCTAGATTCGGCCTACTCCATTTTATCCCATCTTTACTAACGGCAAGGCAATAAAACTGGTCATGCAAAGACTTTACCCCCCGATCATAGTCTGCTCCTCGATAATACATCTTGTAGCTGTTTTCCGCATCTTTTATCACAGTTATGTAGTTCAAACCGTTACCCTCCCAAGGCTTGTCGCTAACAAAAACAATTTCTCTCGGAATAGGATGTTTAAGCGTTTGCAGCGCAAAACCTTCAAGTTTCTCAATTAGATAATTATCTACAAAAAGTTCTCTACGATCCTCAATATTCAATACATTTGAATTTCCTTTAGCTAAAATCGCTACATGAAAACTAAACAGTAGCAAGGAAGTGAATATCTTTATTTTTTTAATAACCATAAATGATCTTATTGAAATGAACTCCTATTGTTTAGTTTAACTTTTTAATCGTCGAGATTAATGTAACTTTTTTAGTTATTAGTAAGTCATTATTAAACTATGGGGGTAGTACGTTTCATTTCTAAGGTATCAGCAATTTTTCTTATAACTTTTTCTTTCAGTTACTTTTGTATTTCTCAAGAGATAGATATTCAAGTTAACCGTAAAGGGAATGCCAAACTTACTGTCTCATGGAGTGTGGTTGAAAATAACAGCAAATTTGTACTGCAATACTCAGATAAAATTAATTCAACGCAATGGACAAATGTCGAAGCAGGGTTTTCCTATGAAAAATCTTGGCCAGTATCGAAGAAAAAATATTCCCTTAATTTAAATTTCGACCAAACTGAGAGATACTTCCGCCTAAAGATGGAGGACTCAAGTACTCCTCATCAACTTAAGTGGTTTGCAACTAAAATGGGGGCAAATCCACTTAACAGTAATTATCCAGATCCTGAATTAGAATTATCTTATGATGATAATTATTTCATAATAGAAAGTAACGATATCCCAACTTTTGAATTTGTTTCAACGACACCAAACGCACTAAGAGCTCAAAATTTCAGATGGGAAATCCCTAGATTTCCAAGTCCAGCAGATGTAGCAACGCAAATTCCTCTTTTAGGAACAGTAGCCATTACAACATCAGGAATGCCAATTTATGGCCCAAATGAAGCACAGCGCCCTGACCCCTATGGCGATCCTTACATAAATGGTATTTTGGATTTTTGTCATGGCCATACTGGAGGGCAGGGAGATTATCATTTTCATTTTGCACCAACTTGCATGATTGAAGCCCCAGATGGAGTGGAGGAGCATTATAATATTATAGCGTTTGCGCTAGATGGATATCCTATCATTGCCCACTATAAATCTTTGCCGAACAAAGAGGGAGCTGAAGCATTTGATTGGCAAGAAACAACTGGATTTGAGCCTGACTCTGATTATAAAGCATCAGTAATAGATAACGGGCAGGTTTCAGAGTATGCTTGGGATAATCACACATATAATGAGAATAGGCCTAACAGCACTCTGGACGAATGCAATGGCCGAAAACTTGGAACAAAGATTTTATCGGATGGCACGGAATTTAATGAGAAAGCCTTTTTCAATTTTGATTATGCCTATTTTGCGACAGCTGAATTCCCATATTTAATTGCAAAATACAAAGGCACTCCTAATGGCGCTGGCGAGACAGGAGTGCCAGGAGGAGGTCAACCAGGCGGCGGTGGTATTCCGGGTGGTGGTGGAGATGTAATTACAAATGTAAGGCCATCTGATGGTTTAGCAGGAGAGACTCTTACTCTAAATATAACACTTAATGGCAATGCGCGGCCACCCCTGCCTCCGCAACATGTTCAACCCAGCAGTGTTTCTGTTGGGACAATCAATCTAAACAATCTGACCCGACCAACAAGAACTACTCTTCGAGGAACATTGATAATTCCACAAGATGTTCAAAAGGGAACCAAAGATATAACCATCATTTTCCCAGGGCCACCGGGCATAAATAATGTAACTTTTACTGGAGAGGATAAATTTGAAATTAAATAAATGTAAATTTATTCTGAGCTTCGCTACAAATTTATTTTTGGTGGTATCGATAATTTTATTTAAACCATTTTTATCTCTTTCCGCGAAAGAGATAAACCAATCTAGATCTTCAGATCATCAACAGAATCACTCTACAGGCATTACTTGGAGGAATACAAAAAAAACGCCAGCAATATCTCTTATAGTAACTCCAGCATCAGGAAATGGATGGACAGTATCTACCAATGTTAAAAATTTCTCATTCGCTCCAGAAAAAGCAGGTAAAAAGCACGTAAACGGCGAAGGACACATTCACCTTTATGTTGATAATAAAAAAACCGCTCGGCTATATGGTTTCCCGCATTATTTAAATGATCTTGGAATCGGCGATCACAAGATCAAAGTAACTTTGAATTCAAATGATCACAGGGATTACAAAATTAGAGGCAAAACAATTGAAAAAATAATCGAAATCAAACAGTTAAAAGTAAGTTCATCTCACAATCTCAAAGCTGAAAAAATAACAAAAACGCTAGATATTAAGAGTTGCCCAGAACTAAAAATTGATATGAAAAAAGATCCTGTAAAAGGCTGGAATTTAATTCTAAAAAGCAAAAACTTTATCCTAAGCCAAAACAACAATGCCATTGAAGAAGGTAAATATTTATCAGGCTTCGGAAGACTTTATATTAACAATAAATTTAATACCCGTATTTTTGGTGATGTTTATCATCTATCCAGTCTGCCTTCAGGAAGCAATACCATAAAGGTCGAGCTATGCTCTAACTCAGAACTGAGACCATATATTATTAATGGCAAATCTATCTCAGATTCAATCTTTCAATTTAATTCTAATATTGATCCATCGAACGGATCCATCACTCAAAGAAACAACACACCATAACATGGTGCTATAATTCAACACTACAATTCCTTAAACCTTTTTGCTCCATTTCGCTTTAGCAAATCTACAAACTTCTTGCGCTGCAGTTCGACTGCAATATCTAGTGGAGTTTTCCCATCAACATCAATAAAGTTTAATTTCGAATCATTCTCAATCAATATTTTCGCAATCTCATAATGTCCTTTAAATACTGATGTATGTAATGATGTGGATTTACCGGTTACAACATTAACATCTGCTCCATGCTTGATTAGCAATGATACCATTTCTGTTAGCCCGCTCCAAACAGCATATTGCAATGGGGTTATTCCGTGACCATCTTTTGTGTTCACTTCAGCACCATTGATTAAAAGCTTCTCCGCAAGATTATATTTAAAGAATACTGCACGGTTTAGCGGTGTCTTCTTCCATGAATCTTTTGCCTCAATATTTGCACCACTGGATAGCAGTAAGTCTAAAATATCTTCCTGCCCATATCTTATGGCGGAATGAATTGGAGTCCATCTTGAATGGCCAACTTCTTCAATATTAGCACCATTCTGAATAAGCATTCTAACATTTTTAGTATTTCCATGCTCAATTTCTGAATGAATTTTTGATTGTTTAGTAGAAGAACACCCAACCGCTAAAATTAATATTATTATTATTCTCATATCAGTATATCAAATCTGAAAACTGCACATATAAAGATAATTTACTATACATAAGTGTCTAATTTTTCTGAGTGGATTCTTTACGCGTAAACACCCAACTGTCATCGCTCGTAAGCTTTTGATTAAACCGATAGCCCAAACCTTTAAATTCTTTCAATCCATCAGGTTCGCTTACGCGGTTACGAACAATATAATCTGACATAGCTCCCCTGGCCTTCTTGGCGAAAAAACTGATAACCTTGTAATCATCCTTTTTTTTGTCTTTAAAAACCGGCGTTATCACTGCCCCCTTCAAAGCTTGCTTATCAATAACATTGTAATATTCATTTGAAGCGAGATTTATCAAAATTTGGTTGCCAGATTTTTTAATTGCACCATTGAGAGCATTTGTCAGTGTGGAACTCCAGAAAGCATATAAATCTTTTGCCTTCGGCGTAGCTAGTTTAGTGCCCATTTCAAGTCGATAGGGTTGGATTAGATCTAAAGGGCGCAAAAGACCATAAAGCCCAGATAAAATACGAAGATGCTTTTGAGCATATACAAAATCTTTTTCATTGTATTCCCCGAAATCAAATCCTGTATAAACATCGCCCTTAAACGCCATGATCGCCTGCTTCGCGTTGGATGTAGTAAATGGCAAACTCCAATCTTTATAGCGTTGCTCATTCAAGGTAGCCAACTTAGAACTAATCGACATTAGAGAGGAAAGTTCACTCTCCGGCAATGTGCGGAGTTTTTTTATTAACTTGAGAGAATAATCAAGAAATTCAGGTGTTGAACTGGACTTCGTTAATGACGGTGTCTCAAAATCAAGTGTTTTAGCTGGTGAAATAACAGCAAGCATCGGGAATAGTTTCGATAATCACAATTTAAGGTTCAAGCTAATATACCATATCAATTTAGGACTAAATTTAGTCGGATTTGTAGCCTTGCCAAATCCAGACCAGAGTATCTGCAAGAGTCTGCTCAAAAATTCGCCTGTCACAATGACCAGAAGAGCGACTAAATATGAAACGATAATTATAACCTTTTGCCTTTAGCGCTTCCGCCGTTCGCTTGTTTGCTAACACCCAATTGTGATGAGATGATTTCGGACTATTAGCACCATTGTCGTTTTCGGATACATGCGTGAATATACGTAATGGTTTTCTAACACTATTCTCAATTAATTTTTTCCCAGAATGATACTCCCATGCTCCAAGTGGATATTCTATTTCTTCTGGCGCATCATCATCTTGCTGATCAACAAACGTTCCTGAATAAGTAATTATGCGACGAAATAAGTCAGGTCGAAACCAGCCCATTGTTAAAGCAGCTGCACCTCCGGAGCTACAACCCATTGTTGCTCGCCCCCAAGGGTTATCTGTAAAGGCAATGTCAGGATAAACAGCTTTAATCTCACGATTTTTTAATACAGCAGGTAATACTTCATCATTAATAAAACGTGCGAATCGATCTGAAAGCGTATCGTACTCCAAACCTCTTTGACTCCCCTTGCTATCGTTCCCTCCATTTTGAATAGAAATAACAATAAAGGCAGGAATTTTCCGTTTTGGATTTTTTGAAATTGTCAAATTATCAAGAGCGTTTCTCACTAGGCTCAGCCGACTAGGACCGTCATGCATAACTAATATCGGTGCGCTTATTCCATTTTTGTAAGCAGCAGGCACATAGACATAAATCTTCCTCTCCTTTCGAACAGGTTTCTTGGGGTTCAATGTAGAATCTGTCCCATTAAAAATATTACTATTGGCGAGCGGCATCGTGAGCTGAAAGCTCCTTCCCTTTGGATTCCCTTTATCCTTTAAATCTGGATCGACAAAATAATCTGGCCCAACTGTGTAATCACCCCCTCCTAAATTGGGATTATCTGAACTTAACTCAACAGCATAAACTGCAACTGACTTGCATAAAAAAAACAATATAATACAAAATAATGAGAGATTGGTATTAAACACAGGTGACTTATTACCTCCCCCTACTGAAGCTTCAAGACATATATATTATTTATAATTTATAAAATTTAATTATAGACATAAATACTGATTATGAATAAATTTATCTTATTAACCAATCAAACTCATGGAAGCATTAGGACTAATATTAATGGTAATTGGAGCAATTGGCTGCCTTGCAACAGGAATAATCCTCCTTATCGCAGCATTCCAAGAAGGTGTAGGATGGGGTATTGCCAGCTTTTTTTGCGGCTTTGTTTTATTATATTTCTGCTTAATGAATTTGAATCAAGTATATAAGCCATTCTTGGCTAATATTGGTTTCGCTATTATGTACGGAATAGGAGTAGGGTTACAAAATTAAAGTAAAAGCTGCTTGGAATTATAAAGAGATAAATGAAGTGGATCGGGTGAAGGGAAAGAAAATTGCTATCATTTAAGCGAGTAAGCCTTTTAAAGGTCCGGTGCTGTCAGCAAATCGCTCCATACCTGTACCCATTAACTGAGCTTGCGAAAGCCACAAATTGGCCAGTGGTGTTTTTTCAGGACAATTAAGGATGCGGCCAGTCTTGATACGTCCGTTAGCAGAACCTGCTACAATAATTGGAAGCTCATCCATTGTGTGGTCTTTTCCATCTCCCAATCCTGAACCTAAAGTAATCATGGAGTGATCTAAAAGAGTTCCTTCCCCCTCCTTGATCGCGTCCAACTGCTCCAAAATTTCTGCAAATAAATCCACATAAAAACGATCAACTTGCGCAAGTGCCTTCTTTACATCTTCTCTGTCCTGCGAATGGGTAAGTCCATGATGTGATTTCGTAAAATTTAATTCATGAAATCGCTGTGGGGTCCCCCACCTTTCCGGTGCGAGCATGAACGTGGCAACGTGTGTAAGATCTCCTTGAAATGCCAACACAAGCAATTTGCCCATCATCCTTATGTACTCTCCACGTGTCATCGGCTCTTCATCCGGCTCTTTCATATCCGCCCTCTCATGCGTAGCGTAGTACTTGCTTAGCTTCTCAATCTGTTTTTCGATTTCTCTAACAGAAGTGAAGTATTCATCTAGCTTGTCTTTATCATGATTACTCAGATTCTTTTCAAAATTGGAAGCATCCTGCAGAATCAAGTCCGTAATATCCTTGTCGGATTTTCCCGTCTTAAAAAGACGCTTATAAACCTGCCGCGGATCTTTGATTGTCGTAGCTACATGCTCAGGCCCGTACCAGGAAATGTTGTCCAAATAAATCGATTCTTTAAGGTCTTTAAACGTATTACAATTCAGCTCCAAAGATCGAATAGGGGTTCGCTGGCTTACCTTATCTGCAATCAAATGGTCCAAGGTTCTGTCCATAGGGTAAGGCGATTTCAGCTCGCCATGAGGATTGGCTGACGAGAGGTAACATGAACTACATTGATTATGTACATCGACTCCTCTAACGTTAACCCGGGACAAACCTGTGATGAGTGTAACTTTTTCCCCCACTTTTTTTAGTGGTCTCAAAGTGGGCATCTCCAAAAATCTTTGATTACCCTCCTCAGGGAAAAAATGATCTCTCACAAAACCCATCGGCGAATAAAACGAAGCAAAACGCAGAGAAGGCTCCTTTAATTTCTTGGTCACCGCATCCTCTGCATACATCTCCAACCAAGGAAGGGCCATCACACCACCTGTCGTCCCCAACAAAAACTTGCGCCTATCAATTTGTTTCATTGTTTTATCTTTTGGCTAAATACTGAGTGAACTGCCGTGTGCTTAATAAGGTCTCTCAATTTGTAATTATTACTCTCGCTTGCTTTCACAATTTCATCAACCGCAACTCGTTCCGATACGGTCAACTCTCGCCCTAAACCATAGGACAACAAATGCTTGGTGAACGCCTTTGCAAACACGTCCTTTTCAGCAAGTACAGCATCCTTAAACCCAACAACGTCTTTGAAAGGGTGCTTCCCGAACAATACACCACTAGAATCAACCTTCAAGCCAGTTCGATACGTGTCTCTCCAGCGACCTAGTAAATCATAATTCTCCAAAGCAAACCCCAATGGGTCAATTTTTTGATGGCATCCAGAGCATTGGGAGTCTTCGCTATGTCGATTTAACTTCTGCCTTACCGTCAGCCCCTCGTTTTTAAGCGTTGTGTCGTCCGCGTTTAAGTCAGGAATATTGTCAGGCGGAGGCTCTGGGGGATCATTGAAAATGACCGAAGAAACCCATGATCCACGCGTGATGGGTAATGATCGAAACGGTCCCGATGTCATCACCATCACAGCTCCTGTTGTAATCACACCGCCGAACCTTCTGTCTTTTAGCGGCGTCCGAGTGAATTCAATATCGCGGAGGTTGACGTTTATGGCATAGGTAGCAGCTCTGCCTTGGTACCATTCTTCCAGCAAGTGACTACGATAGGTAAAATCGGAATCGATTAATTCCATAATGGGCCTGTTCTCAATAAAAACAGTTTCAAAATTCAGAAGCGGTTCCAACATCATATGCATCCCTCTCTTGTAGGATATTTTGTCGTCGCCACCGAAATAGTAATCTCTATGAGTTTTAAAATCAGGTGATGCAGAAACTAAATTGTTAATCTTTAGCCATTGAGGGGCAAAACTGTCGCAGAAGTTTTTCACGCGACGATCGTTCAGCATCCGATCAACCTGGGCTTCGAGGACTTCTGGGTCTTGAAGCTTTCCTTCCCCTGCTAATGCCAATAATTCGTCATCAGGAATCGAGCTCCAAAGGAAAAATGACAGACGTGTCGCCAAATTAAATGATGCATGATTGGGTAAGTCGTCACTTGCCTTGTTGTGAACCATAATAAACCGCGGAGAAGCCAAAGCACCTGATACAACATCCTTGATACTTTTGGTGAAATCGCCACTTTCCTTATACTGCTTATCAAAATAAGCCGTGTACAAATTTAAGGTTTTTGCATCAGCTGGAGACCTGAAGGCCCTGAGAAGGAGTTTCCGAATGCGCTCATGCGCTATTACTTCAATCGGCTGCTTCAGTTCTGGTTTAACATCATTATTTCGTTTCCAGCTCCCCACCATTTCCTCTTTAGCGACATCTTGTTTGCCCTTCGCTATCTCCTCAATCTGGGGATTACTTAACCCTGATCGAAACAAGCGAACATCATTAAGATCTCCGTGAAAAAGCTCGTCCTGATAAGATCCGACCACCATCGGCTCCATGCTCTGAGCGTAAAGCTTGCCCACTATCGCCTTGCTACCAACCTGCTTACCATCCAAATAGAGATTCATTTTCTTCCCATCGAAGGTCCCAGCAACGTGATGCCACTTGCCATCTCCAAGGACATTTGGTTTCACTGGGGCGCCGAATTCCACATAGCGGCCTTCAATGCCCGCACCCATCCAAATTCCCCAAGTTCCATCCGTGTCGCCAATGGCCAATAACTGACGCCTCCACGAATCCTCACGGCGAACAATGGTCTGCCAGTTCTTAGTTACTTTGGTTGGTCGAATCCAAGCACTAATAGTCAGCCCCGTACTATGCGTCGCGACAGATTTATCTGCGTTAATAGAACCAAATCCCTGAGTGAATGGCTTCTGTGATGGATCCTGAAATAGCTCATTCCAGATCTGGCAGTTTTTATCGAAATTCTCTGCATTCACAACAGACCTGCTGAGTTCCAAAAAGGACTCCATGAGCGTTGGCGTCAAACTTAGATGATCCCCACGATTGTTGAACCCGTTTTCTGCAGGAGGATCTTTTGGAAAAGCCATCACCCCCAGCAATCTATTCTCCAACATCTGTTGAAGTCCCATAATTCGATTACCCACTCTTGCGACTTTGGGCATTTTACCGGTTTCGGGTCTAAAATAATTATTGTGATCTCTAATGATGCGATCGTTGATCGAATAAACCCATGAATTAAGATCGAACAAGTCTCTTACCGAATTACCATATTCAAAACGATTCATCCTCCGAAGAACAAGTGGGGCTATAGGATTGCTATGAGCCATGGCATTTTTAAATGCATTCTCCAGCTCCAATAGCATTACTTTGCGTTGGTTGACACTGGGCTGTTTTTCCTCCTCGGGAGGCATTTCGTTTTTATCCAATGCCTCGATCATCTTTTCAATGAGCTCTGGATTTTTTTCGAGATCAGCCCATGAATCGTAGTCAGTCAGCTTGACCTTGCCTTTGGTTTTTTTAGCCCCATGGCAGTCGTAACAATACTCTTGGAGAATGGGCCCAATCCCCTTAGTAAAGTCATTCACCCTTGCAGAGGGATCCTTAGCTTTAACCGTAGAGGCAAGCGCTAACGCTGCTAATAAAATCAAACCGGTATTTGCCAAGAGATTGTTTTTCATCTCACGAAACCCTGTTTCCCTCCGGACGAGTTTGAATGAAGAATTTTGCACGCCCTGCTAATTGATCGAATTCGGTGGGAATCGTAAGCTTCTCATCCTTTGAAGCCAAATCACAGGAACTGTTCAGAGATTGGAATCGCATGAGATTATTTTATGTCAAAGCTTTGATTAGGCCTTAATTTCGTTGATCAGCTTGGTGGAGATCCCGATCGGCCGATCCAAAGGTACGCCAACACAGGAAAGAAGGGTGGTAAGGAGATCCCCCTGATTGCCTTTGATATTAGGCAGAAAGCGGCCAGTTTTTAGAGCGCCTCCTCCTTTTCCCGCAAGGATGAACGGAAGATTGTCGCGCCGGTGCTTGTTCCCGTCTTCCAGCCCTGAGCCCCACATCATTATGCAGTTATCAAGCAGAGTTCCTTCCCCTTCCTTAAGTGCGTGCATCTTCTTCACCATGTAGGCGTACTGCGCGACGTTTAACTCGTTGATCGCCGCCACCTTTCGGATCTTTTCCTGATCGGTGCCGTAGTGCGTCTGCGAGTGATGCTGATTGGAAAAGCCTAGCTCGGGATAGGACGCTCCGTTGGGCCGGGAGCCGATGTAAGTGCTGACCCGCGTTGTGTCGGTTTGAAAGGCAAGGATTGTTAGATCACACATGACCTGCATGTATTCGCTACGCTTGTCTCCCTCAGGAATCTTAACCTCGATGGGCGGCGAGTCGGAGGCATCTCGCTTGGCTGTACGAACTCCCGCCTTCTCCAAGGCCGCCTCTTGTTGACGCGACTCTATGGCGGCAATGCGCCGTTCCACCGAACGCACACTGTCAAGGTATTCATCAAGCTTATCTTGGTCAGCTTTGGCCAAGGTCCGACGCAAGTCCCGGGCTCCGCCGAGCACGCGGTCGAGCATTTTCCGGTCTAGCGGGTTGCCCTTGGCAACCTTCCCGGCTTTGCCTCGTTTACCAAATAGTCGGGTCAAAACGTTGCGAGGATCGATCTCAGCAGGCACGGGTTGCGTGGGAGAGCGGTAGCTGCAGTGGGAATAATAAGCCTCGTGCAGGCCTTCTTGATTTTCCTTCCAAGTCTGGGGCATCGTTGCCAACTCGAGAGAAGGCAGTGAAGTCTGGGCCCCAACATAGTTGGCCATAATTTGGTCGGCTGAGATGGCGATATTGATGCGCCCACGTGTGCTAGCATTGGGCAACCGTGCGGTGAGCCAGGTCGACAACTCCAACGCGTGCGGGGCACCTTTGAAGGGTGTAATCGGCACACCGGAGATGCCCTTCATCATCAGGCACTGATCCATCACCGGTTGCAGTGACTTGATGATGGGCGGCGGTGAGTTGAGGAAGGCATCCTGACTCTCCGGCCAAAACTGATCCATGATGACCCCGTGCGGCATGTACATGAAAGCCAGACGAACAGGTGGTCTGGCGGAAGTCGCGGCCGAAGTCAAAGAATCCATAAATGGCAGCGCTAGGGAAACACCCGCGCCTTTCAGGAAGGTGCGGCGATCCATATGAGAAGAGTTAGTCATTTTCATCCTTTTATTCTTCGGTGTGTAAATAGGTAACTGGTGACAACCTCGGTGATGATATCACGGACAAGATAACGGTTCTCGGCTATTTTGACCATCAATTGATCGATTACAACATCATCGTAGCCCTCTAATTGTCGGCCCAACGCGTAGGACATCAACCGCTCAGTCAAGTTACGGGCGAGATCCGATTCGCGCTGAGCAAGGAGGCCTTTCAATTCGGCGGGAGTAGAAAAACTTTTTCCGTTGGGCAGCTTCCCCTCGGAATCGATGGCAAGTCCCTCATCATTCTTTTCACGCCACCGCCCGATGGCGTCGAAATTCTCCAGTCCAAAGCCGATGGGATCAAGCACCTTGTGGCAGTTACGGCAGGTGGCTTCCGATTGGTGAAGCTCAGTCCGTTGCCGCAACGTCAACCCGTCCACTTCCTTGTGATCCTGCTCCTCCAGTTCTGGGATGTCGGGCGGCGGCGGCGGGACCCGTTCCCCAAGAAGTTGCTCCAGAACCCACACCCCTCGGAGCACCGGGCTGGTTCGATTGGGAAAAGAAGTGCTCGCCAGCGTAGCCGACATGCCGAGGACACCTCCCCGATTTGGATTCGTTAGCTTGACCCTCCGCATCTTCGGCCCGAGCACGGATTGTTTGAGCCCGTACACCTTAGCAAGAGGCTCATTCAGAAAAGTATAATCACTGTCCACTAACCGAGCCACTCTTTGGTTTTCACTCAGAATGCTTTGAAAAAATAAGCGAGCCTCCTCCATCATCGACATACGCAGGACCGGCGTCATTTGGGGAAAGGTCTTCGGGTCGAACACCCGTCTATCCAAATCGTTAACTCGCAACCACTGCGCTCCAAAGCCGTCAAACAACGCTCGCGATCTTTTATCCTTCAAAAGTCGTATCACTTGTCCCCGAAGGATCTCGGGCTTGTGTAGTTTGCCTTTGTCGGCCAAAGCGGCCAGAGCGGCGTCGGGCGGCGCAGACCAAAGAAAGTATGACAGTCGCGCAGCCAACTGATAGTCATCCAAAAGAACAATCGACTCCTTCGATTTCGGCTCGCCAGCGGGCGTGATGAAAAGGAACTGCGGGGAAACAAGCATCGCCTTGAGCATCAATCCCAACGCTGCAGTGTGGTCGAGTTCATTGTTTCGGGCGAGTTCGTAGACGTCAACGAGGACATCCAGCTCCGCGTCGGTAGGCGGCCGTCGGTAAGCATCCCGAGCCAGAGAACTTGCGACTCTACGAGCCGCCTTGTGCGAGTCAGCCCCTTTCGGAAGTTCCTCTCCAAAGAGACTCTTTTGATTCGTAGCAAGCCCCCTACCTTTCGGCGC
>Ga0066836_10000315_pt1 | contig 22524 bp, 25 predicted proteins | sample ETNtaG_18_FD_71568 | JGI IMG/M metagenome (GOLD analysis project Ga0066836, IMG submission 71568) | Marine microbial and viral communities from oxygen minimum zone, Eastern Pacific Ocean - ETNP201302SV91 | ecosystem: Environmental > Aquatic > Marine > Oceanic | place: Pacific Ocean: Eastern... | reverse complement strand
AACTCAGGAATCTCTCGTTGAAGTATTTGCATTTGTTCTTGTAGATAAGCTCTTTTGGCATTTTCTTGAGCCACACTATTCTGTTGTGAAGCTTGTTGAAGTTGTGCCATTTTACTATCATAGTCTGCCTTCTTTTCCTCATATTCAACATTTTGTTTCATGTATCCAATAGGATCAGCATCAAAAAGTTCTTTTGAAGGTTTTTCAGGCATGGTTGCAATATCTCCGTGCTGTATAGATTGATATAATTCAGCTAATTGCTGTCTTTCGTTATTCAAGGATGCATAGACATCTTCTGCCTCTTTTCTTTTAGCGGCAACATCTTGCATACCTTGTTGGATGTATTTCTGTCCACTCCAGTCTTGCTTTAAGTCATCTAAGGTTACCTGTACATCCTGTCCATTTACCTTGACAGTATGTAAATCAGGCTCTTCTTGACTTGGCTCATCTATAAGGTCTTCGTCATCCTCAGAGTCAGAAGCTTCAATTTCTTCCACTTCCTCCTCGTCTTCAACTTCTTCAGTTTCAGGTTCAGCAGAAGCTTCTATTTCTTCTGTTTCCTGATCTTCTAAAACCTCTTCAGTTGTCTCTTCTACTGGCTCTAGAATGCTACTTAAAGCACTATCTACATCAGTAATTTTGGTTTCAGTCGTTTCACTCACGGTGCTGTCTCCTTTTTAAGTTTACGATCATGCATTGCTTCATCTGTATAAACAGAATCGAAGTAATCCTCGATCTTTCTCAAAGCACAAATTATGTTATGTGCTTCCTCTCGCTGTTCCTGTGTGGAATCAGCATTTACAAACACAGCGACTTGCTGATTTGTAATTTCTGTTATGACTGATTGATATGTGTCATCAGCCTGTAATGTTCGTATCTTAGCAGATTTTTCTTTAACATTCACTAGAATCTTCCTCCAGTTACTGCTTTAGCAGGTGATTCTTGAGGGTATCTAGGCTCTTGTTGTTGTCCTTTGATTTTTTCAACATCAACCTTAGTTCCATACTCTCCGAGTATTTTCGCGGCATCTGTTATTAAATCCTGATCCATCTTGTCTCTCTCTCGATCATCTACTGCAATCGCCTTCTGAGCATCGATTTGAATCTTCATCATATCTGTTTGTGCTTTCTTGTCTGCCTTGTATTGTTCTGCTTGTACTAGAGCATCTGCTTCAGGTGACTGTGATTGACCTGCCTGAGCTTGTTGTTGCTGTTGTATAAGTGCTTGTTCTTGTTCCTGTGTCATAGGATTAAAGTAACGATCAGTATTTCTAACACCTGCTATTGCTAATAGATCAGCAAGTGTGTTTCTGATTCCTGTCATCGTCACTAGACCATTGGCATGTCCATAATTCGCCCATATCTGCATCTGCATCTGTAGTGCTTGGTTCAATGCGACCTGTCGTTGCTCTTCTCGACCTGTGCCTATTCCAACATTGACTGATATATCCATGGATGTATTCCAAGATCGTGGATCAACAGGTACAAATTCTCCATGCAATCGCATCATAGCTTCATCATTGCTGTTTTCTACACAGAGCTGAAGCATCAGCTTAAAGAGACGTTTCATGCCACCCTCTGCGAGATTTCGAGCCATAACTTCGATCTGAGCTGATCCTTGTTGAGCTTGGAGTCTCGCTGCAGTTGCTGAAGTGTTCTGTAAAGCATCAGGATCAAGCCCCATGGAAGATTTAGAAACTCCTGTCTTCGATTCTACAGTCATGTCCATGTATTGAATTGCATCAAGTACCTGACCTGCAACGAATGGAGTTGCAATGTCTACGAGAGCCTGTGGAGACTTCATTCTTACTAATGCACCAATCTCGTTGTTCATTAGATCATCTACATTAACCTGTCCTTGAACATAGCCTTGTCTTGGGGAGTTAGTCAAGGCTACATTGTCCATTAAACCTCTTAACATCGCTGTAGAAGAGTCTTGATCATTCATAATGAGGTCTGCAACACTTCTACCGAAGAATGTGTGAGGCTCAGGATCGATTTCAAAAACCGCGAAAGGAATTTCACCCCAAGGTTCACACTCAAGTAGTTTGTTGTCACCACCTGCAAGAAGCAAACGATACATTTGTGCAACACCAGTACCTTCTTTGTCCATTTTCATATAGGCTTCTGTTACTGCTACCTTCTTCATTGATAAATCTTGATGTGTCTCCTCATCATCTTGCTCATACCCTTGCCTTTCAAACTCCTCTGCATCTGTGAATGAATCTTCTGCCCTTAGACCTGAAAGCTCTGAAATTTCTTCAAAATCATAACCCATCTGTACGAGATCACTTACTCTCATATCTGTCCTATGAGCTACAACATAAGCATCCTCTACTGTCTTAGCATTGCGATCTACAAGAAATTCTTCAGGTGGTAGTGCTTCAATTTTCAACTCTCCCTTCTCTTTTTTATAGCTGATTTTCAAAGAATGATCAGGTTTTTCAACTTCAATACCATTTTCATCCATCTCCATGGTGACTTCAGTCGTATGTTCTATGACAGTAACATTAGGCTCATTGACAATCGCAGTCATCTCCTCTTCTGTTACATTTGAATAGGAAAATGTCTCAGCTTCTGTGTTGTCTTCCCACCAAATTTTCAATATGCCACATTTCTTTACTAATGCATCGTGTATGACATCGTTTAAAAGGCGATAGCCATTAAGTTCTGCAAATCTATAGTTGGCATACTTGGTAGCCATCTCAGCATTCTCGACATCTTCTTGGGAGGTCGGAACATACTCTACAGGGTTCTCTGTAGACAGGAAAACTCTCATTAAGCTTGGCTTGATCGCCCTGATCGTGTCTCTGACCTTTGTAGAGACAAGTTTTGATCTGCCATCCTCTTCTCCAATGTCTACCTCACCCTCAAAATATCTTTGAGACTTGATACGAGCTTCTGCTATTTCACTCTCTACGAAACTTATAGCACTTTGTACAGCATCAGATGCTATATCTTCGATTTCCTGTTCATCCATTGGTTTTAATTCTTTTGATGCCATTATTTACTCCATCCCTACGAGTTGTTTACCCATACCTGATGCCCATTGTAATAATCCATGTGCAGGATCGTATTCTTGAGATATATCTGATCCTCTGACTTTAGCTGTAGTCCTAGCTGTGACTTCAGTACCTTTTGTTATTACAGAATCCACTATTTTTTGAAGCATATTCATTGCATTATCGTCTACTAGAGCCTTCTTGACCAGTTCAGGATTTTGCTCAGTCACTAAGTTAACAATTGCCATTGCTTCATCATCAGGAATATTTCGATCCTTCGCCCACTTTATCAAAGGTCTAATAACTACTGTTATATCTCCACCTATTGCTGATGATGCAACATCTCTACCTGCCTCTGCTAATGGTGTTGACTGTGCCCCTGCTGATACAGGTATCTTACTTGCGGCATCGTCAGCTTGTGATGCGATTCTTGATTTTGTAATAATATCATCTACAGATTCATCAGGGAATATCTTAGATATGACGCTGTACAAGTTTTTGTTATCTTTATGTATATTTCTTACAATAGCAAGACCATCTTTTGATTTAAGTTGAACCAATACCCCTTCCCTCAAGCTTTGCAGTATCTGAGCTTGAGCTTTCTTCGTTGAAGCCCTTGAATATGAAGTATGTTTTTCAAACTGTCTCATGATACTTGCGACATCTTCTGAACCCATATTTAGTATTTTTCTACCCATAAGGAAAGCTTCTCTTGCTGTTCGTAAGGTACTTGCATTTGCTCTTGTCTGTTTAAGTTTAGGTGAAAATTTATTGAGTTGGGTTTTCAGTTTATGCATATTATTGCTTAGAACACCTGCTAAATCAAACTCTCCCCTTCTAAATAACTTGTCTTTTTGGTTTCTAATCGATCTATATATAAGTTCAGCATCAGCGAGGGTTGGCATTCTCGTGAGAATGATCTCACCTGTCTCATCGTCTATCTTATAGAAAGCCTTCTTGACTAGATCATCACCTGCGATCATTTTATTGATCGTCTCAGCTCCACCTTCAAATCTTCTTATAGATTGTAAAAGAACATCGAGTGTAGCATCATCCAATTCTGTATTATTCTTTTTCAGTATTTTGTTGTAGGCGGCATTTTCTATAGCTCTAAATTCATCATCAGTTTGCTGATAGGCTTTAAGAAGGTCTTTCTTAGAAGAGCCTCTTCCAAGTGATTCTTGCATTGTAGTTTGCAATTCATCTCTTGTTTGTTTAGGTCTACTAACGATCCTATCTTCTATTAAATTACCTGCTTTATCATAAACAGGAGCTTTTCCTTGTAATGTTTCTTTTAGTACACGAGCAGGTGTTCCTGTTTCTGCCTGTGCAACAATTTGTTTGATCCAATATCTTAGTGATTCATTTTCTACAATAATTTCACCATCAGCAACTTTTTGTATTATCTCTTCTTCTGAGTAGCCAGTTTTCTTAACCATTCTGTCTAACTCTTTTCTGACAGCTAGACTCAACTTGTCATTCTTCGCTGATCTCAGTTTTTCCAGTTGTTTTGTTATGAAAGGACTAGCTATCTTACCTAATCCTGCAATCGTGCCACCTATAGTTGCTCCAAAACCAAAACCAGTAATCGCATCTGTAACCAATCCAGTTTTATCTGCATTTTCGCCAAACGCTTCTTTATCTGAGACACCAACATTATAAACTGATGTCGCACCTCCTGATCTAGTAGCAGTCTGTACTAAACTCTGACCTGATTTACCTGCTGAAAAGATACTCTTTGACATTCGAGATATGTTTGTTAATGCGGCAGACCATCCTCCCGGACCGCCAAAGATAGACAAAACTGTTGGTACAACTGCACCTGCCATCTCTGCAATTAATGCCTTTCCACCATTTTCTTCAGCATATTCAGCCAATTTTTGTCTTATTTCATTACGAGCTGTTTTATAGTCCACTTCTCCACCTGAAAGCATTGACCTCGCATACCCCTCTATTTCATCTGCAAAACCAAAGGTTAATCCTTGTAATCCATATCTACCTAATTGGCTAGACTGTTCTGCCATATCAGGATCAAAGTCATCTCTTATTTCGAGGTTTTCTAGCATAGAAGATTGACCACTTGAAATTATGCCATCACTTGCAGAGAGGCGATCTGCTTGAAACTGATCAATAATTTTTTGTTGATCTGACGATATACTAGACACTAGTTACCCCTCGCATCAAACCATGCTCTTCGCCATTCGTAGTCTTTGTCCATATATGCTTCACGATCAATGCCTATGTTCATTAATGCTTCAATTTCATGTGGTTTGAGTTTTTCCCATACAACTGCATTGTGCAGTTTCTGTCTTTCAGCCATTTTAACAACAAATGTACTATATCGTTTATCACCACCAGTTAACAATTCAATTGCTTGATCAGTAAATTCTAGTGCTAGTTTTCTTCTAACTCTTATCTGCTCTAAGATCATTTCTCTTAGTTCTTCAGGAGGTAAATTAAGATCAAGGTTAGTAGCCATTGCCATTTGCATCTCTCTTTCTGACAATGCACCGAATGTGGCACTATTGATAACGCTGATACCTAGTTTGTTCTGTATACCTCTTAACAATGATGTTCTATCATCAATAGAAGGAAGTTTATTAGCTATCCAACCTGACAATGCACCATCATCGACATATTGTAGAGCTTGTTCAAACATCTGTATTTGACTAAATAAATCTTGTGCTTGATTTTGTGCATCTTGCCCCATTTGCATTGCTTTTTCTTTATCATTTTTAATTTCTATAGCAACTCTTTCTCTTTCATCTTTCATCGCAAGAGTTTCACCAAATGAATCTAGCCATACTTTTGTAACTGTGCCATCAGCTTTATTGGTCTGTAGTTGATAGTGCTGTCCTTCTCTTGACTTACCAGTTTCAGGATCAACATCATCTTTACCTTGATGTGTCATTATTTCACTCAGACCTAATGCATATTCCTTACCATCAGAACCAGTAAGTCCTGTGATGTCCATATAAGCTTTCCATACTTCAGTATTCATTGAAGGATCAGATTCTAATATGTCAGCCAAATCCAATAGCTGTTCGTTATCAGGATCAGCTCGTAATATTTTAAGCATTGAGGAAGTATCACCTAAAGATTTATCTTCTTGAGCATATCTCAATGCTTCTGCTACAGTTAATTGTTGTGTTTCAACTAAAGCTGCTAGGTGTGGCTTACCCATTTTTTTAAGAGTAGATACAGCATTTTTAATACCTGCATTTTTTGTCGATGCATCAATCGTACTTTGAAAAACTGTAGCCATAGTTGGATCAGGCTCTAATCTCATGGTGTTGAAACCTTGTCCGAGCCTAGCAACCTGTGCAGGACTCATTCCTTGGAACAGTTGGTTGCTTATTCCACTAAACACACCACCTATGCCACCAAATTGTTGTTGAGGTGCTTGAGCTACTTGATTACTTACATTAGGATCAGTTAATTGTGCTTCCTGATCTTCCTCTTGTTGTAGAAGTCCTTTCTTGCTCATCATGTTTTCACCAAACATACTTCCTAGTAGTAATCCACCTGCAAGTTGTCCTAATCCTAATGCCATGTCTTAACTCCCTGTATAGCCACTAGCGGCAAGTGTTAGATAATCAAAAAGTCCGGGTTGCTTCGTCAGAGTCTGTGTCTGAGGAGTGCTTAAAGGTGTAGCATTTAATGCTTGAGTTAAATATCCTAGACCTGCTGCAGGATGTCCTGTGTACTGTCCATATTTCTGAGCTGATGCATCAAATACTGCTTGTTGCAGAGCTTGTTGCATTGCACCTTGTTGTGCTAAATTCTGATTGACTGACTGCCCCATTCCAAATCCGAGGTTTGATATGTTTCCTAACTGACCTGCTGAAGCGAGTCTGTGACCTGCACCTTGAATATCTGTTGATTGGTTCGCAAGTTGAGCTTGTAACTGTGCATTTTGATTAGCTAGTTGAGCTTGCATACCAGTTTGTTGGTTAGCTAATTGTCCTTGTAAACCTGTGCTTATATCAAACTGTCCTGCCTGTTGATTGGCTATGTCGGCATTGTATTTATTCATTATGTCTTGCATCGCACCTTGTTGTGCTTGTGCATAATTCGCTTGTCTCAAACCTGAAGCTTGTTGCCCCATAAGTTCAGCAACTCCTCTACCTAATTCTGCTCCTTGAATGCCATGTCTTGATCCACCAAATGCTTTTGCTCTTTGAGCCTGTGCTCCTAACTCATCTAAGCCTATATTCGCACCTCTCAATATGTCAGCTTGTTGAGCATCAATAACATCTGTCGTATAAGGATTCATATAAGGTGTCAACGAGGTATTTGAAAGCTGACCTGCTGTTACAGTTGGACTCAATCCTGATACATTTACATTGGTTGGTGTTACATTAGTTGCACCAACAGATAAAGGTGAATATCCCACACCTGCTGCACTACCCATTCCTGCACCTTGAATACCTTGAGCGGCTAAGCTATTGATGTTTGGTGGTGTTGTTTGCCCACCGGGTGCTTGTCCTGCCATTATCTTCTCCTATTCAAATTTTACCTAGTGACCATTTTGAACTTACATGTGGATTAGCATTCTTTCTCACATCCAAGTTTGGTGGCTCTCCCCAATCTCTTATGATCATATCTGCTCCATCTATTGTGAATATTTTTTCTGCATTGTTATTTACCATTTTATCTAGAGTTTTTTTTTATAAATTGGTGACCATGCAGTAGACTCAGCTTTAACTGGTGGTGTGTAGGTCGGTGTTGATCCTTTACTATCTAACCTACTTGAATAAACTGGTTGCTTCTGCCATGGTATTTGTTGACCTGCTGTTGATACTGATGGAGGTATTTCTTCAGATAAAAAATTAGAGGTTAAATTATCTCTTCTCTTTTGTTCTGCTAATCTAGAAGCATCTCGTTTTGCTCTAATTGCCTCACGATCTTGACCACCTGTGCCTCTTCGCGGACCGCCCATTGGAGTGTAATATGGTGCTGTTGTTGGATCGTATGGTTCATTTGGATTATGAGAAGGACTACTAGCACTACCTCTGAAGCGACCTCCTCCACCTCCTCCACCCCATGTGGTTGGCACATTGCCTCCGAATAGAGCATTGTATTGTGCTACTGCACCGGGTTGCTTCGCTTTCAGTTCAGCCAAGGCTGATTCATACATCGGTTGAGAGCTATAGCCTGTGAAACCATCGTAATCTGTTGGAGTGGGCATACCACTTGTAGCTGTTAAGCCATGTCCGGGAGCTAGTAAACCAAATGCTTCTGCTGTACTTATATTGTTTTCAAAAGCCGCATTCTGTGTCGGTGTAAAAGCCGCTACATCTGCACCATAGTAGGGCATGTATTCAATTCTTTGAACATCCTCTGCCCTTTGCATATTTCTGATCGCAGGTTGTTTTATCCAATCAGGGATCGTTGTTTCTTGGGTTTTTGAGCCTCCTTTTCCACCGCTACTCATGTCAAAACTCCTTTGCTAATGTTGTAAATTGTTGTCTCCATCCTCTAGACTCAAGAACCTTCTTCCAACCCTTGCGTCCACTTATAGACATCCCTTGACACCCTTGAGCTTTTGCCCAATTAACAGCATCGTCATGCATGTCTGTTATTTGTTCGATTCCATGCCCTTGATCACCACCTGCAAGAAAGACATGTAAAATTTTCTTATTAGGATACACTAAAATCTCTGTAACTGCACATCCACTTGCACCAGTCCACAGTTGCATGTGACCACTAATGACACCATCTACAATATCAACAAAGCTGTGAGTATCGCCACCTTTATTCAATGCTGATTCTATCCATCCTTTACAATTCATCAATTTTTCTTCTATATTCATGGATCAAGTTCTATCCTTACCCAAGCATTATTCTTTGATACTACTACTGTGCCTTGAGCTTCATCCCACATCAATATTCCATTTTCAGTTGCTTTGGAATCTGCATCCTTGTGCTGTAATGTATTTCTATTAGAGGTCAGATATTTAATGAGACGATCTCCCCATATCTTCCAACTACTACCTAATGGTGGTGGAGGTGTTGCTACACTCATCGCCTACCTCCTGCTGTTGCTTCAATTCTCATTGTTCCTGATCTCCAGTTAGTGTTTGCCACACCCTGAACCTTCATTCTTAATTGTCTACCAGTAAATCTAACATCTGTTGGATTCGTCAGAGTATAAGCACCATGAGTTGTCTCTGCTGCATTTGGATAGAATCTAGATTTAAAGGTTACATTGACTTGTCCTTGTGTCTGTTCGTCAGGAATCAGATTGGTTACTCGCATGATCGTATCGCCATTTCCTAGGCTAATAGGGCCGCTCTCTGCAAAAGGTTTGGCTGAACCTGTATGTGCATGTCCTGTCTCGTGGTTGTATAAGTCACCATCTGCATCACACCATATAGGATTTTTAAATACACCTATGTCAACACCTGCTGTCCTGTCTAGTACACCTACATTCCAATGACCTTCCTGATAGTCCAATGAAATATATCTGTCGTTTTCAGTATGACTACCACTAGGATAGAACCACCATATTTCTCCATGTTGTGAATTATGGACTGCATAAACCTTGCTCATTTGTGAACGATTTATATCATCGAATACATAATCGAGTGCTTCACAGGCTAATTCCTTAGCAACAGAACCATCAAATGTAAAGAATCCTTTCTTACCCATCCAAAAAGCACCCTCATCAATAGCAACTCCTGCTTTTCTTGATGCTATACCACATGCTGTGCCTACTCTCTCGAATCCATAGATGAATGGCGGTCCGGAGTAAGTAGCTACATGTGCATCATTATCTGTCAGGATAAGTGTCTGACCTCTCATTCTTAGTCCACACATGATCTGACCTACAGTCTGTAGCTCGAAATCTCCTGCCTCGTTTGTAGCTGAAGGTGTCCAAACTGTGTTCGCTTCCTTGTCGCACCATGCAACTTTTCTAGGATTACCACCTGCACCGAGGGCGAATACGAATCTCTCTTCAGTCACCACCATTGATTTATTTCCAGTTGGAGCATTAGCAATGATCTGTGCAACAACTCCTGTATTGAGTTGCCATTCGTAAAGCTTTCCATCCTTAGATGAACATGCTAGAAGGTACTCACCCCATGTGTCCAATGCCCATGTTGTTGCTTCCTGATAGATACCTGAATTGGTTGGTTCGCTACCATACTCGTCATGTCCATAGAATCCACCACCAAAACCTTGATTCAATACACCATTCAAATTACCTGATGTTAGACCTGATGGTGTAATGTCATAAACTGTGTGTGAGGGATTAATATATAACAGTTTATTGTATGTACCACCTGCCAAATAAGAGTCACTTGAATTGTCTAGCCAAGAAATCATACCTCTAGGTGCATCTGCAAATGCACTTGTCTTTCTACTTTGCCATCCTCCAACTGGTCTTAATGATCCATCATGCCATCTGACAAGACTTGCATCTCGCCATCTATTGGAAGACTCGAAATCTGTTCCATTTCTATGTATGCCGGGTGGTAATTGTAAAGGTATTAATGCCATATTATGCCGCTATCTGTGTCCATGTTACTGAATCGTTAGTAATAATTTCCCATTTCTCTCTACCTATTGTAGCAGTTCCTGATGTTACACTTATAGCCGCACCACTTCTTTGTATCCTTTCACAATTAGCTGTAACTGTAGCTTCAGGATTGGTAATTGTATGTCCTTGGAAAATTTTCTCTGAGTCTGCAACTAGTGATGCAGACGGAGTACACGATGCGATACCACCTCTTGTAGCAAATCCAAGAACAGTTATACTCGCAACTGCTGTTGGTACACCTGAACCAAACCTTACTCTATTACAGACTGCGGCTATGGTTGATGTTGCTGTTAAAGTACCTGCACCACTCACCATAAACACACTATTAGCAGTAATTGATGTTGAAGCAGTTACTATCGCACTTCTTTCTCCTATCTTCTGACCTGCTGATGCAATCGTTGTTGCAGGAGATGCTGTTGCAGAACTCTCTCTTACCCTAGCACCATTTCCTGTAGAGGTTACTACAGTAGTCGAAGTACCATTGACTAAAGCAGAGCCTTCAGGAACTCTTCTAGCATTAGCAGATATAGCCGAAGCGACTGTAACTGTAGCTGAACTTGACTGTACTCTATTACCAGTAGCTGTAGCACCTGATGTAGCTGTTACAACTGTTTGTAAGTCTGACTGATCATAAACCTCTTGACCATACAATCCATGTCCATAAACCATCTTGTCCGATGCTTCAAGGAAGAACTCCTGTGCAGTACAGGTTGTAGCCGAAGCGACTGTAACTGTACCACCTGAAATAAATGTAGCATTACCTGTCTGTGTTACTGAAGCAACAACAGTTACTGTAGCACTACGCTCACCTACCTTCTGACCACTACAAGTAGAAGTCGAAGTTGCAGTTATTTGTGATGTGCCTGAAGCAGTAAATCCACCTATAGCGGCGAATCCTGATGCTCCTGCTGATAATGCACCTGAAAGTCTTATTCTTTCACACGAAGAAGTATTACTAGCACTTGCCGATATTACTATCGGTAGTGAGTCTTCACCATATTCATGTGAACCATACGTACTCGTACCATACGAATAAGCAGTTACATTTACAGTTGCCACGTCAGAACCTAATCGTTAGATTAGTTCAAAGTTATATCTAGGTCACCTGATGGAACTCGAAATACATCACCAGTTTCAATAGCTTTACTTGACGATAAAGTCGCATAAGCCATTAAGTTGCCTGATGTAGATGCATCATATACACCAACATGAGTAACTGTACCCCAGTTTCCTGTAGCTGTAGGAAATTCAACAGCCGCATTGTTTGAAGTTGTGTTACCTGAAGTTGTAAATGCAACTGATTGTCTTGCATAAGCACTACCTGACAATTCTGTTACTGATCCTGCTTCACCATCTGCGATGGCTGTAAATAACGCTAAGTATTTTGTGCCGGGTGCTGTGTAAGACGCTCCTGCAAATACATGGTCTAGTATTTCTGTTTCTAAAAAATTAGTAAATGACATTATCCTAATCCTCTTATTTTAAGTTTCAACCCTGAGCCACTATACCTTGCTGACTCTGAGGCTTCATTTAATCTAGCAACTGAAGCACTATACATCTGTGCCCAAATTGCCACCCTCTCGTCTTCTGCTAGATAAGGTGCTGAATGTAGAAGTGCTCCGTAGAGGTATACATCAGGCGAATCTAATAAAAGCCAATTATCAGAATTACTACTAAGAGAAGGTATCTTCTGATAGTAAAGCAATTCAAAATCTGTGTCTACAGATGGTGTTGGATATAGCTGAAACTGTCCATCTGCGTGTGTGTAGTACATTGGTGTACCAAGTGTGTCTTCGTCTCCTTGACGCTTGTCTGCCATAGCATCTCTTGATATGAGATTAACTACTGATGTTCCTGTACCTGTAAGGTGTAATCTTATCGTCTCTAACCAATCAGCAGGGTATTGCATATACTCATCACCAACTGACTGTTGACCACTTGAACGTGCTTCCATATTCCAATGACGTACATCTCTGTTGATCTGAGCTTCTGCCAAAGTAATGAAATCAGGTATGACTGCTGTTAGATCATCTCTATTCAGGAAGTCAGCAATACTTGCCTTGAGTGCTGTAAATGTATTGAGTGCCATATTATAATCCTAGGTTGCCTAGTGTTCCACCAGTAGCCATGCCTTTAGCCATGCCTTGCAACATTGCTCTCTCTCTATCTGACATAGCACCTGTTCTTGGTGCTGTGATTGCTTCAATTATATTTCTAAGTTCATTAGGTGGAAGATTCATATCAAAATTACCCACACCCATTGAATCTAACATGGGCATTTTATGTGTTAACCAACCTGAGAGAGCACCATCATCTACATATTGTGAAGCTATTCTGAAATTCTGTAGCTCATTATCGGACATAGCACCACGACCACCATAATATCCTTGATAAGCATCTGTAAATGGATTGTTAATACCACCTGATTGATCTGCACCCCAGTTATATTGTGCTCCAAATCTATCATCTGCTCTTTCTCTTGAGCCAGTACCACCATAACCTGCTCTGTCTCTATGTTGTCGTGGTTTTGCTAACCATCCTTCATCTTGATCTATGAACATCTTTGATCCTGCATCTGAGAGCATCTTGGTTTCTCTATCAGATATTGCACCTTGACCTCTCTCACCAATGAGCTTTTCAAGAAGCTTCATTAGTCCAAACTCTTCACTAGCCATATCTATTCTCCTTGTATTTCAGCAATTATAATTCAATTTAAAGATTCATTTTGCGTTTTTGCCCTAATATATTGGCTAGAGCACCCATTACAGAACCTCTCTGATCCATTATTTCTTGGCTATGACCTTCATCACTTCCTTGATCATCCATAAATGTACCCAAAGCTCTAGCAACACTTTCTACCATACTACCACCGGGAAATCCCCTTTGCTGATTAAATCGTGTTTTATTATTAGGATCATGTGCTTCCACCCAAGCTGATGTATAAAGATGACCTAGAATTTCTCTTGGATTGTTTAGTTTCTGATTCGGATGATCAACTGTGTTAATTTTATCCACAACATTTAAGTGAGCAGTTCTAGGATCGTTCATCCACATGTTAAACAAATCCTCTCGTGTTGAGTTTTGAGGATTATAACCTTGTGTAGCCATATCCTGTAATACATCACTTAAATATCCTTGACCATCAGCTAAATTCCAATCTAGATAATGACCATACTCATGACCAGTTACATTCTGCCAAGGTGGATAGACATAAGGTTCACCTGTTTGTGGATCATTACCACCGGGATAGAAATCTCTTGAAGCACTTGCTCCTGCCCTAGTTATTGCTAAATGATTGTCATTAGGATTGAACTTACCATACGCTGACAATAGTCCATCAGGTCTTAACTTCCAGTCCATACCAGTATTTGCATTTAGCCATTGTTGTTCATAATGATCTATTGGTAACTGATCTGCATGTGGACTTCCGATTGGATACTGACTACGACTTGTGCCATAAGGAAGATTTCTATCAGCAGATGATGAAAGTTGAACATCCCAAGGAAATAGATTCTTTCGATCTACCTTCAATCCATATTCATCAAAAGTTTGTAATGTTCTATCACCAAACTCATTCCATATAGGATGACTCCCATGAACCATGTCAACTGTTGCTCCAAAGGTTGAAGGTGTGTACTGATCATAATAATGTCGAGACTCTTTTGGTGTTCGCAAGAATTCTCCCTCTTGGGTAAGTGAATCCATCACTCCCTCTCTTTGTTGGTATGCTTCTTGAAGTCTCTCAATATCTTCTTGAGTAAGTTTGTCACTACTTAACATACCATCGACTGATGCTGATTCTCCTTGTAGTAACCCTTTCTTATTGTATGCCATTATTTTTGTAGTAACCCTCCTGTAACATCTGAGTAGTCTACTACATCTAGAGGTGCTCGGCTACCAAATTCTTTCATTCTGTATTTCTCTCCATACCAAAGGATCGCTTGTAAATCTGCTGTAGTCATATCAGGATATTCTTTCTGAAGCTCCTTAACGACTCTATCAGTAACCTCCATCATAAAAGCTCGATCACTTGCATTCTGAGGATCATTCCGTAAACCTTTCATTTGTTTTGAAACATTATTGGCTTTTATATTTATATTTGTTTTTTTCTTAAACCCTCCATCTGCATACTTCTTAGCTTGTATGTGAGCCATTTCAATGACTTCACTATCAGGAACAGACATTGGTATTCGAGCGGCTTTTCTATATGCTTTCATTGATGTGTCTGTTGGTTTTATTGTCATCTGACCTCTATATCTATTAAAGGTTCTTGACCACCAACGATCCATGGTTAACCAGTTTGGTTGCCCCATTATATTTGCATGGAACATTCCAAGCTTTGCTCCAAAGATCGTGGAGTTAGGAACTTCAACATCAACTTTGTAACCTGTATTTATTCCATATTGATCTTTAATTGCCTTGGATGTTTGAGTTTCACTCAGCCAATCTAATGCACCTCGTAACCCTTTTTCATCTATGATGTTTTGAAGTAGGTTTAGATTACCCCTGAATGATGCACTAGATGTATGAGCAGGAATATGTAAGTTGACTTTGCCTGTCTGTTTGAAAGACTGATAAACCTCATCAGCAAATCTCAGGTTCTCAGCGATCTTCGATCCATCCGAAGTGATCGCAATTAGAGATGTATATAAATCTCTTGCTGATTGATCTGCACCTTGTGCTAATTCAGGATGTCGCTTCGACACTTCATCAAGTGCCTGTTGGAATTTTACTGTGTACCAACCACGAGCTTCTTTGTCTCCACCTTTAAGGATCGCTTGAGCTTCACCAATCATTCGATCATATATGGTTTGATTAGCTTCCTTGGAATAGTCACCTATCCTGATGACCTTGTTACTAGACAGAGCTAAGGCATCAACATCCTCACCGATCTGTCGAATTGTTTTTGGTTCTTGCTGATTTCTCTTTAAGAAGTCTTCTCTGTGGGTTCTGACTCTTTGGAGCGTTTCCTCAACCAAGTCAGAGTTGCCCCACCATTGTTGGCTTTGGTTGCTTCCTCCTGTGTCATCAATCTTGCCCAAGAGGGAAATTTCTTGATATTTTTCTTGTCCTGATCTGTATCCACCTTTATCTCCTGCAATATAACTAACATCATCAGCCAAACCATTCTTACCAAACAAGACTGTTTCAGCACCTAATTCATCTTTTATTTTACCTGATAACTGTATAAAAGCATCGGTATCTAGACCTTCTACATTCAATAAGTTAACACCTCTTGCTGTAGATACTGGAGCTAACCCCATGTCTAAATCTGTCATGATCTTATTTATAGCTATCATTTCAGCATCAGTTATAGGTCTGCCTATTTCAATCATTCCTATATTAGCTTTGGATAGATCATTTGATGGCACAAAGAAGTGTGCACCAACAGAATCTTGATCTTGTAAGTATCCTGATAATGCTGAATGTCTCTTGAGCTGTTCTTGTGCCTTAGCTGTTGGAACAATAACACCATCAACGATCTCTGTCTCTATTTCATATACTGCCTGTCGTGATACACCAACATGACCTTCATAATATGATGGTGAATTGATGTCACTTATTTTCTTTAGTCCTGAAATTTGTTCTACAGTATCACCTAACAGCTCGTTAACCTCTACTTGATATTGTGTTTGTTGATCTAAATTCATTCGTGCTATTAATCTACCTTGTAAGATTCCTGTAGATGGTAAAGCTTCTGTTGAAACTTGAGCACCTTCATCAACTAAATGTAGTATTCCTTTCTGATCAGCAACAACATTAAACTTTGTGCTAGGTATTAAGAGATTGTTATCTAAGATTGAGAGCCTTTCAGGGTTGAGTGTATCAATAAGTTGTCTTTTGATCTCAGGGTTGTTCTTCATCTCTCTTGCACCCTGTATCAATCCTACTGGCAAGAATGCCAAGCCTAACTCTTCTGCCATGAACTTGGCTCTTGATACTAATCTCTCTCCTGCTCCTGCCTCTTCATCTACACCTGAAGCCATAAACTCGAACAGAGCATTATTGAACTTGGTGTCTTTCATAAATGCTGAGAGGTTCGGTTCTGTTGGATCAACTGTAGCTCCTGCTCCTCCAACTGCCACAGCTTCACCTATTAAACCTTTGGAGAATAAGCTTCTTAAACCTGCATAACCTCCAAGTAATTGCCCCATCAACCTGCCTACACTATGATCCTCATTCATTTTCATGTTGAGTCTAGCTCTTTCTTCATTGCTGTATAGATCAGGTATGATCTGAGCTTTATCTCGATCTATAACATCATCCTCGACACCTAACAATCCACCAGTAGCATTGATAATATCAACACCAAGATTGATTGTTCCTTGAGGTAAATCACTATAAAAACCTTCAGCCATCTCCCTGCCAGTATTAGCTACTTGCTCTTGAGTAACATTGGAAGCTTTGTCGTATAACCATCCGAATGGAGTGTTCATTACAATTGGAGCTAACTTATCGCTTAACCCATCCCACATTTCAGACATTAGTGACAGCTCAGGTTTTTGTTTAGGTTGAACCTGTTGATCAAGAAGGCTTTGTGGCTCAGGAATATCATCAAATAGTAAGCTTTTCATACAACTCCTTTCAACTGTCTTTTAATGGGTTTATCCCAACTTGCATTGTAAGGTTGATAACCAACAGCAAGATACCTCATTGCGTCCGCCCCATGACTTGCCCAATTGTGTTTTGGTCGCATTCTCCATGTTTTACCATTATCATCCCACTCTCGTTGATAATTTAATAGGGCATCGATTCCTCTCTCACACTTCTCTTCATCGAACCAACACTTATCCAACATTGCTCTGACTTGTTGAATACCATCATCGATCAGGAGCTGAGGTGCTATTTCAACTTTGTCAGAATGAAGACCTAGTTGATCTAATGTCTCAAGTCTACTCTTTCCTGATCCAAGCTCTCTAACTCTGACATCATGTGGAAAAACATACTGATCATAGACATAACCTTTGTCCTGAAGAACTTTGACATAGTGTTCTAGTCCTGCACCTGATGCTTCATAGTAATCTATTAGATGAACTTCAGTACCAACAAATTGTGTGAACCATAGAGCCGTTGAATCTCCCACTCCGAGATCAAATGAAACTACAACACCTGTAGAACGATCATACCCTACATTGGTTATGCGATCTTCCTCCTTGGCTCTTCTCATTTCAGACTGATAATAGCTTCCTTCGCTGTAGATCAAGAAGCCGCCTTCCCAAATGTGCTCATACATGTCAGGGCGTTTCTCTTTGTCTTCTAGTCTTGTTCTCTCTAAGACTTCAGGAAACCATGGGTTGTCCTTGTAATTCATACTAACGATCTTAGAGTCTTTGGGAGGATTGTCTCGAAATCTCTCGTGTGTTGCAGAATATTTGCTCTCAGGGTTGTAAGTGATCCATACTTCTGAATTAACTTCACGAACAGTAGGCATTAATATATCCCAAGCTCTGCCACTTACTGCCTCAGCTTCATCTACCCAAGCTACTAAGATACGAGCCTTGGACTTGATTGAATCTAATGACCTTCTAAGACCTGAGAATGTGTAGTGAATATTACCGTCCTTAGAGCGTATGTATTTCTCTCCGATCTCATAATACTCAGCCAACCAAGGAACACTAACAATAGCTGTCTTGATCTCTTCCAATGAAGACTCACTCAGGCTATTCATAAATTCTCTTGCACAAAGTATCTGACCTTTCTTGCCTTGCATCCCATATCTATATCCAAAGACTGCTGTCATCAATGCAAAACTTCTTGTCTTCCCACTACCACGTCCGCCAAACGATCCTCTTATGCGGGCTTCACCTTCAAATACTGGCACAAGCTTTGGCGGTAATTCGATCTCTGCTTTCTTATCCTTCTTCATCTACCTCTCCCCATGTTCCATCCTCTCTGACCTTAGCCTTCTTTGTGCCTCCCCAATATTCTACAGCATGACCTTCTACAACAAGAATCTCACAAATATCTTCATCTAATTCTGTATATGGAACTCCTAATATTCTCCCATACTTACCCTTACCTAAAGACTTGAGCTTCATTGTGCCACAGCATAGTTCAATCAATCTGTCTTTAGCTTTAAGTCCTAATGCTTTCTCTTCTAGGTTGCGTGTTCTTGATTCAGGAGTATCTATTCCTGCTAACCTTACTCTCTGTTTGTGCAATCTAACATCAAAGCCAAGATCAAGTGTTACATCTATTGTGTCACCATCAATAACTCTTTCAAGTGTTGCCTGATATACGAATGGTGTAACCTTACTCATTTCTTGCCCCAAACACTAGCAGTTAAAATAGATAGGAATGTCAGGTGAAACAAACCGCCTCCCATAAGCGTGAACGGATTATGCTGCCCTGTTAATTTTTTCATCAGCTCCATCTGTACGAGTACCTCCGGTGTGCTGTTAATTATTTCAATAAATGCACTTATATCAGGCCTATTCAGCCCATACCACACAGGCACAAATAAGAAGTCATAAAAGCAGATCAGCAGGTAGAGACTGAGTGCTGTCCATCTCCATCTCATCATACTGCGTTCTAACTCTGTCATCTAGATACATGGTGGTTCACACATAAGACTATCGACACCAATAAACATTACGATAATCGCTAGAATAACTCCGAGTGCTATAAGTATTTTTAATTGATTACTCATTCCTTTGCTACTAATTCAATTACTGTTGGTAAAGATTCTCCCTTAGATGTTATGTCTTGATCCATCTTATCGTGGAAGCCATGCTTACCTAAAACAAGCTTAGTGATCGCTGAATTAAATGTGTTGTTGAGTCCTTTATTAACCAAGGTTTTCTGTTGAACTTGCATACATCTCCCTAATATGTCGGAAAACTCTTTGCTTTCTTGACTCGCCCAATCATATAAAGTGTCTCTGTGTAAGCCTAAATGCTCTGCCATTCCTTCAATGCTTGGAATCATATCTCCATACATTTCATAGTCATCAATGTAAGCTTCAGCTTTCTCTACAATCTCTTTAGAATATTTAGTTGGTCTAGCCATTTAGATGTACCTCCTCTTCAGGTATTTCTGTCTCAGTTGCCTCAAAACTTGTAAGCACTATAAACAACTCGACCTGCTCATCTATTTCCTTTGCACTCTTATTCATCATCTGACCTGCAAACTCACACAATGCAATGTATTTGGTTGGAAGAGTTACTAAGTCCAATCTAAGGTGTTTATCTTCAACGTCAACTGCCATTTCAATCCTTTAATCGTTTCATCCCCATACTATCATAATATAATTCTTCAGGATGAGGTAACAGAATGCCTAAATCATCTGCAAAAGCCTGTACACATTTCAGGTATTCCATCATCTCTTTAACCTTTAACTTTGTCGTAGATTTTATCACCAATATAGGTTTGCCTTGAACTTCCTCTACTTTAGGACTCAAATACTCTTGAGCTAGATACTGATGAAAGCCTTCTTCTGTGTTCCCTGTCTCGCCCTCTTCAGCCAAGGTTCTGATCCATAACCAATATAAAGCATTCTGTCTTCCTGATCTTGTCAGTAAATTAGGCTTGATCTGAATGACAGCTTCTTCTACATCGTTCTCCTGAAAGAATTTATTGCTCAGGCTCTTCACGATATGAGCTTTTGGCTTGTCTCTTTTCAGAAGACGTGTATAACTCACTCCTTATCCTCGAATGGTGACTTGGGAGGTTTGGGAGGTAATCTCTTCTCTTCCTTCCATAATAATTTTTTCTTTAATTTCTCTTTTGTTTCAGGGATAGCAAACTTATCTACTAAATCCTCCATGAATGCTTTTGTGTAGTATGGATGACCTCCATCATAGCAAGAATGACAATAACCACAAGCATAGAAACCGATCTCATTTCCTTTATCATCTTTAGATTTCAATCCCATTCCTGCTCCATTCTTGTGAGCAAACACAACTGTCGGACTTTTTCCCTGACAATTATCGAGCCTCATAGAACAGGCTTCACCTCTAGCACTTTTAGTCTGAGAGTTTTGTTTCATAAATAATTTCTCCTTTTTGTCTATCAGCTACCATGGAGATAACCATCCTTGACTTCATCTGATCACATAGACCTATGATCTCATGACAAATCTTTTCTTTGAGGTCTTCATCTTCAATGTTATCAATACTATGAATGAGATGTTGCATCGTACCAACTAGAATCTTTCTCTCTTCCTGATCGATCTTACGAAGCACCTAAGCCTCTTTGTTTTCTTTTCCTTTTGAGATTGGGCTGATTAGTTCCTAGATAACTAGCCAAGCCAAAGATCGCCCAATGAAGCTGAGGCTTGTCTGCTGTAATGCGATAACCTAATCCTGATTTTGTACATCCAAGTAGCTCTGCACATTTTGTTTGTGTGATCCCCATCCTTTTGATCTCAGCAGGTATAGATTTATAGTAGACAACATAGTTATTTTTATTCATGTTTGATACCTGTTTTATAATAGAAACTCCATTATATCAAAACTGAACAAAAGTATTGGTTGTGCTTCATTGTACAAGATTTGCTTACTTTTTATACAATGTCAGGCTCGAAATATTGCGATACAGCCACGATCTGATAGTAAGTAATACCTAAGTGTACCTCTAACTATCGCACTATCGTTTGATTTCTCGATGCTTTGCATCCAAGACTCTCCTTAGTAAAGCTTAGGTCTAAAGACCTTTTTTTTAAGAGCTCTTAACTTATCGAATAATGCCTGAGCTGAGAAGAGAGCAAAGAAATCCCTAACCTACAATCAAGTAAGTTAGAGATTATCATCGACATAAAGCCTTCGCAGTATCATCGAGCCTGAAACAATTACAGTCAGTCAGGTCAGAGTCATCGCTACCTTGTAATAGGTACTCAGCCTTCTGCACTCTGCGATCTTTCGATCATCAATCAGCAGGTTTTGGTAATGCATTTGCTGAATCTCTGTTAGTTTATAGAGGTGTGAGTGAAACCATTTGGCTAGACATATCACCTCTCGCATCCTAGGAGATTGCAAACCAACTGAAAAAAAATGACAAAAGGGTATAATCTTTGCCAAACAGCAGGGGCAATCTGCCAGTTTTAGAAATGCTCTAGGCACTTCCACCTAGGGCATTTTGCTTTCTGAGATCATAAAAAATTCCCAAAAAACTCTAAACCAAGACCTTGGATAATACACAAGTCGATCAATTGGTCTTAATTATTTTCAAAAAATAGTTGCATAAATGCTTGTATAAAGTACAGATTACTGTATTATGTACTTGTCTTCGGAACAAAAAGACACATTTTATTAACTAAAAGGAAAAGAAAATGACTCACAATAAACTAAATGTAGACCAAATGATCGAAGCTCTTAAAGACAACTTTAATGTAAAGGCTGTTTCTGTACAAGAGTTCAACCCTGAAGAGTACAAGTATGAAGATGGCATTTGGATCAAGACTAGCTTCATCAATCTAGATATTAAAAAGATGGATGAGATGCTTGTAGACTTTGATTGGAACAATTATGCACCTAAAGGCTATGACAACGAAGATGGTACTTTTTCTAATGGTACTGCTGTTATGCCTGAATGGGATGATCCTTCTGATCTAATCAACAAATTCATTGAGGACAATGGTTGGATGATTGAGCCTTATGATAGTGGCACTAAACATGCCCACCCACAATAATTTAACTTTAACAGGGGAGGGTAACCTCCCCAAGGAAACTGAAATGAAACAATCAATAAACAAAGGAACTTGCCAAGTATGTGGAGCAGTTCAGAAAATTCAAAACAATGGATCAGACAATGTATTCATTCATGGCTTTACTAAAACTAATGGTTGGTGGAATCAAAATGAATGTTTTGGTTCAGGACACAAAGCTTTAGAGGTTAGCTGTGACATGGTTGAAGAATCTATTGCTCGTGCTTATGATCAACGAGACAGACTAAGGGATCAAGTTACAGCTCAGGAGGAAGAAACTGCTGATCTTATTGTTTATCGCCCTGTAACAGATAAATGGCAAGATGTTCATTG
>Ga0066836_10000314_pt1 | contig 22552 bp, 10 predicted proteins | sample ETNtaG_18_FD_71568 | JGI IMG/M metagenome (GOLD analysis project Ga0066836, IMG submission 71568) | Marine microbial and viral communities from oxygen minimum zone, Eastern Pacific Ocean - ETNP201302SV91 | ecosystem: Environmental > Aquatic > Marine > Oceanic | place: Pacific Ocean: Eastern... | reverse complement strand
GATTATCATGGAGTCACCCAGCGTCATAGTAATGTCCATCTTTTTTGGTATATATGCAGTAAAATGGGGCACTACAGATTGGGTTGCAATCACATTTTTCATAATGTGGATTAGCCATTATTCCCATCGGAGTTTCATATGGCCAGTGAGGGCGAAAGTGGCACACAAAATGATGCCTTTGAGTATTGTATTATTTGCAATAATATTCAATGGAATCAATACATGGTTTAATGCGGAGTGGATTTACGCACTGAATCACCCATATCCAGAGTACTGGTTTTTCGGTTGGAAATTCCGTGTAGGTGCATTAATTTTCATCTCTGGAATGATGATCAACATCACATCAGACAACATTCTTTTTTCACTGCGAAATGGTGAAAATAAAGGTTATAGTATACCTCATGAAGGATTACACAAATGGGTATCTTGCCCGAACTATTTAGGTGAAATTTTGCAATGGATAGGTTGGGCGATAGCAACATGGTCACTTGCTGGATTATCTTTCGCCCTATGGACGATTGCTAACCTCGCCCCTCGTGCACGAGCAAATCATATTTGGTATCACGAACAATTCCCTGATTACCCGAAGAATAGGAAGGCACTGATTCCAGGTATTTACTGAAGATGATGCATTGCTTTTAGCGCCCCTTCGAATTCTGTAATTTCACTAGGGATTTTAACCCCTGATATCTCTGCTTTCAAACTAAGCCCTGCCTCTTTCTTTGCACGCCAAGTACCTGAGTTGAATTCGCAAAGAGTACTTGTTAAAGATCGCAAGCGCTCTGCCTCACTGTCGTCATCAATAGATGAAATTGGATATTCATCTACATCTACTGCACTAGTCCCATACAAAGTGTCACTAAGGTGATGGCAGAAGAATGGGCAAATAGGGCTGAAAATTGTAAGCAAGTCCCTCACGATTCGATGTATGACCCAGGCCGCATTTAAGTCCCCATCATACAACCTAGTCTTTGCCATTTCCAACCAGTGGCTTGGCAGAACGTCCGTTCCGAAGTTTTTAATCGCTCTTGCAGCAGTGAATATGTCGATAGATTCCCAAGCATTCTTGACAGCTGAAAGGACACCAGCGAATTCAGAAAGTACCCAGCGATCTGCGACCTCTAAGTCAGATGGTAGAGTTTCCAAATCATTAGGTGCATCAAACTGGGAGGCAAATCGAGCCACATTGAAAATTTTAGTTAATACACCGAAATACTTCGCTTCAATTTCTTCAGGATTTATGTGGAAATCATCACCCACCTGGGCATCACAGGCTTTCCATAATCGGAAACATTCAGAGCCGATTTTATTGGCCTTGAGCTGCACACTCTTCTCTGGTCCTTTAACGCGCCAGGAACCTGTTCGCCCACCTGCACCACATTCCAAAACGGAATCAGCATCAATACCATTTCCAAGCGATTTTGACATTTTACGCCCCCATGGATCCATACCTAAACCATCAATCCAAACATGCTTGAAACCAGGTTTGTCGAACAATAACACACTCTTCAATAGAGTATAGTACAACCATGTCCTTACAATTTCTTTACCCTGTGGCCTGAGTCCTGTTGGGAATGCTTTCTCGAAGGTATCCATCTGGTTGATGTAACCTGAAACAAAGAGATTTGAATTTGAGGAATCCATCCACGTATCGAAAACTTTCTCCTCACCAATAATGACTCCTAAATCTTCCTGCATATCCTCCCATGAACCCAAATCATCACGTGTTTCCCTATCCAAAACACGGCTACCTAGTGGTGGCACATCTTTCCATGGTTGCACATAAGTCCCCGGTGGAGGAACAATTACTCGCGAATTGTCCTCTGAGTACCAAATCGGAATTTCCGTGTGGTACCAACGACGGCGACTTATTGGCCAATCGATGCTGATATTTTCCATCCAGTCGAGTAAGAATTGGCGATTTCGAGGTGGGTGAAATTCGATATCATCGATGTGTTCACGCATTCTCCCTTGGATATGCGTTTGCCTTACATACCACTCTTTTAGCAATATAATTTCGACTGGGTTTTTCCCACGTTCACTAACTGGGACCTCTTGCTCTTTTTCAACAATTTGTAAAATGGCACCCATTGCTTCTAAATCGGCAATCACTTTTGCTCTCGCATCATTTACCTTTAATCCAGAATATGGGCCTGCAATGGATGTCATGCACCCGTCCAAATCAATCGCTTGGAATGGAGATAGTCCTAATTCCCTGAATACTGCAACGTCATTCTGGTCGCCGAATGAACAGACCATTAAAACCCCTGAACCAAATTCAGATTTCACTGAGGGATGCGTTCGAATTTCAACAGTCGCCTCTCTATTTTCTACTTCTACTGGCAGAACTATTTTTTGACCGACAAGGTGTCGATATCTATCGTCTTCAGGATGTACCACTACAACGCCACAAGCACAAATTAATTCTGGTCGCGTAGTCGATATGATGACTTCAGCACCACTCTCGGTATACCATTTTACATCCACTAACTTTGTCATTCGATTGAGTCTTTCAACTTCAGCATCAGCTATTGTCGTGCCTTCCACAGGATCGTAAATATTGGGCCGTAAATCTTCAACAATTTCTCCTCGACGAAATAAATCAACGAAAATAGCTTGCGTCACTGACCTATAATTTGGTGCATCTGTCAAATATTCCTTAGCAAAGTCGCAAGATAGACCCACTCTGCGAGCAGTATTGCGCATCGCGACAGTGTATTCCTCGATTGTATCTTTGCACAATTGTAAAAATTCTGCACGGTCATATGATTTCATTTTCCGCTTAGTATTTTTTTCCACGGTGAATTCAATATTTATTCCATTCCGGTCAACACCCCATGGGAAGAATACTTCTTTCCCCAAAAGACGTTGGCTACGTGCAATGACATCTATCATTGAATATTGTGCAACGGCACCGATGTGCCAAGTCCCACTCGGGTAAGGTGGAGGGGTATCGATAACGAATACTTCCTTCCCAGAACCCGGGTTGAAACCATATCGATTATTGTAAAGTGAATCATCAGAATAATGCTCTTCTTGAATTCGTTTTTCAAGGTCAACAGACCAACGCTTCTCAGATATTTTTGGTTTTGCCATTCGGTTTTCCCACCGGGGCCCTGAAACGGTTAATCGATACAGGTCCGGCCGAGCGTCGAGGCTTCTAGTTTTCAAGGCTCCCGTACTCATATTGGCGTGAGAGATTAAAGGGCACCTCTAGACACATCGCCCCGGAGGGGCGTTATGACTAGCACTGATGGAGGGCCGAAAACACCCTCTGGTCGCAAGCCTTTGGGCGCCCATGTTGGTGATTTCAAAAATAAAGTCCAGCGCAGCATTGCAGAATTTGAATCCGGGAAGGCCATGGGGAAAATCCTTTCAGCACCAAAATTAATTCGACGAGAATTGCAAGAAATGTCATTTGTTGGAGCGTTAACTAGATTTCCAGCCTTCACGGTAATCGCTTGTTTGATTTTGACAACGTTCCTGGCACTCGAATCAGGCATAACTGATCAATATACTGGTGAACGTTCAATGAACGTAAATGGAGACTTAGCTGCCTTCCTACCAGAAGGGAGTCAAGTTGCGGAAGACATCAAGGAAGTTGAAGCAGATTGGACAACAAATGTAATGATTGTATATGTCGAGTCTAACCAATTCAACATTACTAACGTGGATATTTTGAACCAAATGGATGCCATCGAACAGGAATTGAACCGGGTTCCTTCCGATGAAGGTGAAAATGATGGAATCATCTATGTTTTGAGTATTTCTTCAGTCATTAAGGAAATCAATTCTAGTGCCCCACGTGTTGCAAAGGCATTTGCAACGAATTTGGGTACTGCAACAGGACTACCATCGCTCGCTGAAAATGCAACTGATGTCATCGATGAGTATGGGGGTATTGTGGGTGGGTATGCGATACCTGAAGAACAAGACAGAGTCGATCAAATCATTGGCGAATTACCAGAAAACGCTCGAGACAAATTAGTTCGAGATGTAGGGTTGACTGAAAATGGTAAGACTATTGGTGAAAGTGCTGGGTATTGGAATAGAGCAGTGATTATCATTGGTGTATCCGACAATGGCATAGGAATTGATGGACAACCAACTACGATTTCTGATTTAATTTCCGACACCCAGGCCCAAATCGATTCCATCGCAGACGAAAATGGCTGGGATAACCTGAGTTTAACCATGACATTGACAGGCCCTGTTCCCATCACCAATGCTGTTACAGAGTATACTTTCGCCCTATTTTGGAAAATTTTCCCAGTAGGAGTAGTCGCCGTCGCCCTCGTTCTCTTTACCTTCCATTGTGATGTAATACAGACGGGGAGAATCCGTGTAGTTCAGGGGATAAAGGTGGTGATCATAGCCGGTTTACCAACACTTTGCTCTGTTTTTGCTACACTGGGTTTGATTGGCCTTACCAATTATGAAGTTACAATGACTGTGATTATTGTAGGCCCTATCATTCTCGCTCTTGGCGTTTCGTATGGTTTACACATTACAAATCGCTATGCTGAATGCAAAGGCACCCCTAAAGAAAAAATGGCCCTTGCTCTTCAATCAACTGGTCGTGCCGTTTTTCTTTCTGCGGTCACGACAGTCATCGGTTTCGTATCGCTAATACTGACCCCCATGGCTCCAATCAAGACGGTTGGTGTTTCATTAGCAGGGGGAATCATCATTGTTTATCTTTACACGATGATGATGGTACCAAATCTCACAATGTTGCTTGATTTGGAAAAGCCTAGCCACCCGCCACCGAAAATCTTTGTTGCGGCAGTTAGGGCACCAATTAAGTGGAGTAAAGTTGCCCTTACAGGTTTCATAATTTTGATGCTTTTCAGCGCACTCGTAAGTCGTACACAAGTAGTCGAAGACGTTGACTTACTGAGCATGGCCCCACAAGATGAGCCCGCCGTATCAAAGATGATTACCTATTCTGAAGAATTTGAAGCAGGGCAGGTTGGAATGATTTTAGTTAATGCCGATATTGAAGCTGATGCACAATTTTCTAATCAAGAATTTTCGGATCCTTACGATAATTTGGACAAAATTAGAATACTTGCTGAAGAAGTGAATGATGTCAATAAAACCACAGCAGTTTCAATTGTGTTCCTGATGAAGTCAATTGGTGCATCTTTTAATTTATCAGGCGACGAAGTATCTACCCTTCTTTGTGACAATTTACCTGAAGATAGTGTTTTTGAAGAAGTATGTCGGATTTTATTTGACAGGGAATTCAATAACAAGGGTACATTTTGGGATGTTTTAAGAACACTCGATGCTGGTGACTCAGGAGGTCGTGAGTCACAATCATTCTTGATTTCAGTATTTTATGATAGTTTGACAGACGAAACACGACATTTCTTCGTTTCCAAGGATTATCAGAAATCATTGATTTACATTGATATGCCTTTCATGCCAGTAAAAGAAACTGAAAGTGCAGCAGGCGCTATTGATGATGCAACAACTAATGCTAAAGATAGCGGATTCAAATCATCTGCACTAATTGGTGTGGCAGCTGTAACAATCGATGTCAACAATCTAATCGTGGGTAGCCAATGGCAATCCTTAGGATTCGCATTATTGTTCACAGTGATTACCCTTGGGTTTGTATTCAGGGATGCAAAGTATGCAATTCTCACCACGATGCCTGTGATATTTACAGTTGCAATGCAATGGTTTGTAATGGATGTACAAGACGTCACACTATCACTTGTTACCGTCATGATTGGATCAATTCTAGTTGGTGTGGGTGTTGACTTTTCAATTCATATTGCCAATCGAGTCAAAGAATTGGGTGGAACTCTCGAGGCGATTCAAGATGCTTGTGCAAGCACTGGAATGTCGCTTTTCGAGGCAACTGTTGTAACTTCTGCAGGCTTAATGACGGCATATCTAATCCCCATCCCTGCGCTGAAACCGTTCGTAACTGTGATCATCATATTATTGACATTCGCAGCAATTAGTGCCCTCCTACTCCTTTCGGCCATCTATGCGACATTTGTGAAACAAGGTTGGGGATTAACAGGCGGCAGTGATGCAATGCGTCGTCGTGCGGGTTTAGCCGGTGGAACTAGTGCAATTAATGCTGCACGCGATGCCGCCGAATCATATGATGCTGTATTGCTTTCAACCGCGGATGATGCATGGTGAAGTCTATCAAACAGCAATGGTCCGGTTGGATTGATGGTCAACCAAATCCCTGTTGCTGAACGGGCTGCCAGAATTGAATATGCAATTCGAGATGTTGTCGTTCCAGCAATGGCTTTAGAGGCCGAAGGGCATGAGATTTTGAAGTTGAATATTGGTGACCCTATTGCCTACCCTGGTTTACCGACACCCCGACATATGGTTGATGCGTTTCAATCATCACTGGCACGGGGTGAAACTGGGTATGGGCCCGCATATGGTTCCTCATCACTGCGAGCAGCAATCGCCTTAGATGAACAAGGTAAAGGGTGGAACTGTCAATCTGAAGATGTGTATGTTTGCCATGGAGTTACCGAAGCATTACAAATCATTTTCAGTGCTACATTAGAAGATGGCAGCAAAGTTTTGGCCCCTGGTCCACATTACCCACCATACATGGCATATCCACAAATGTACGGTGCCGAAACCATCGAATACAGATTAGATCCAGATAATGACTGGAGGCTGGATTTCGATGACATCGAGTCGAAAATGGATGAAAATGTTAGATTACTTGTGCTGATTAATCCGAATAACCCCACCGGGAATGTCGCCGACAAAGAAGACATACAATGCTTGCTTAATATCGCAGAGAAATGGCCAAATTGCATGATAATCGCTGATGAAATTTACGATGGACTTGATTTCACAGGGACGCAAATTAGTGTAGCATCTCAATCAACAACAGTTCCTGTATTTACTCTCAATGGAGTTTCAAAAGTGTACTATGCACCTGGGTGGAGAATTGGATATTTGGCAATTCATGACCCAACAGGGAGGTTGGTTGATGTTCGAGATGGAATCGAGAGGTTGCTGCGGTCCCGCCTTTGTGCATCAACTCCTGCGCAAGCAGGATACTTAGCCGGATTAGAGGGGAATAGAGATTGGATGGAAGAATACTCTCGGAAAGTTGTTCAGCAGCGTGACCTATGCCTCAAGCGTATTTCAGAAATTGATGGTTTGGAAGTGCAAGCACCTGGAGGTGCATTCTACATGTTTGTTAGGCTGACTGATCCAAAATGGGCGGAAAATGATAAGCAATTCGTTCTCGATTTACTCCATGAGGAACATGTATTAGTGGTGCATGGGAGTGGTTTTTCAACTGAGATGGGGCGTGGTCATTTCCGATTAGTATATCTTCCAAATGCTGAACTTCTGAATGAGGCTTTTGACCGAATTAACCGGTTTTTACAACGTCATCGTTGATTTTCCAGCATGTAATATGCACAGGTTTCGGTTAACGACAAGTCGTAACCGTTAGAACCCGAAGGCAGAGTGGTCAACCATGCGACGACAGTGGACCTTCCTTGTCGGCGTATTGATAGCAGTCAGTTTCCTTCCCTTTGCATCTGCTGAAGTTGAAATTTTGCCAATGTCCTCATTTAACATTGAATTACTTCTTCCAATCATTATTGCAGCTCTTGGAACAATTGTTCTCTGGCGATGGTTGTTACCACTTAGTCTTCGGGATTTACAAGTGGCATTCGAGGTGGATGATGATTTGTACGAAGTGCACCGACTCAGTCGAACTCGAAGTGAGTCTCGAAAATTACTCGACCTACGTGGCGTTTCAATGGGAGTCATTGCATATTTGATGGCTATGGGAGGGGTTCTCCTAATCGTCGTTGAATTGTTGATACAACCATCCACATATTTTGAACCAATTGTCATTGTAACTGGGGTGCTAATAGCAATCCCAATATTAGTATCGCCTATTGTGACAATGTATGCTCAGATAAGAGCAATGAACAAACGATACGTTACACAGAAATTATCTCTTCAGATGTTTGGATATATTGGAACAAGTATCGCTATGGCACTTGTCGTTTCATCTGTGATATACTATGGATATATTTCTTCCAAGGAAACAGGGTCTTTGGATATGGAATCTTTCATCCGCTGGATTGGATATGCACTACTGATTTTTATGTCTCCAACAATTCTTGCATATGGACGAATTATGGGCGCCTCTTGGAACACATTAATGCTCTCAAAATGGAGGACTGTTAAAGGTTGGAGGACGCCGATTGACCCAGACAAGCCTAGTTTTTCTAGACGACTAATCGCCTCATTACTGGTGATTTTCTTAGGAACCATGCCCCTCACAGCCATCAATGGGATAGTTACTTTGGTGCATGTACTTATCAATCAGCCAGAGAATGCCAATGATTTGCTTGATCTAGGTGGCATTCTTGGTCTTTCAATATATGAATTTGTTGAGGATGAGCCGCTTCTTCAGAAGATTATCTCACTGAAAACACTGGCTGAGGTACTTGCTGCATACCTAATGCTCAATGTTGCTATTGTTGGATTAGCATTCATCTTTGAATTGACTCGTAACTTATTCCTTGGTGGTCAAACATTTGGTGGCGTGGGAGGTGTCATACTTGCTCAACCACGTGATATTCGAACTGAACGTGATGTGCAAGGTCGGATTCTTTTCTTTGGTCTAGCAGGTTTTTCAGGATACATCATATTACTACTAGTGCTACAAACTTACAAAGAATTTAGTGGATTAATGCCTTATGGTTCAACCTTAAGCCAAGATCTTCTGTTACAAGAAACGTGGCAATTTATTGCTGCAGGTCAAGCAATTTTTCTGCTAACATGGTTGCTTTCAATTTCTCGATTTGAACGATTACGTGCACTAAAATTCGATTTATCGCCCGATGAGAGGCGCGAGGGGTTGATTCTTGCAGGCGGTGGCGATTGGATGCGTGATCACATTGAGCTTGCCTCTAGAGATGACGATATTGCTGCTCTGAGAATCTTTCAAAATGAATCAATTGAGGGCGATAAAGCAGTTGTCAGGCTAGAAAAAGCGAGGGCTCGTATGTTGGAATCAGCTTTGCGTGGCCTTTGGCCTAGAGCCATTGAGGAAGCCCGAAAAGTGCTGGCACAACAGGGCGGAGATGATGATGAAGCGCGTATGTTAATTGCAGTAGGACACATCGCTTGTCGCCGGTTAGATGCTGCTAAGGAAGCACTGCGTGGTATGCAACAATCAGAGGGCTACGATGAACCTGAATTACTTGCATTAATGACTGAATGGCTTGACCCCTGGGGTGGCAGAATTCAGCAAGATGACTTGTATGATTGGGAAAATGTTTCCACAGTGGATCATTTGCGAGAATTGCAAAAGAGGTTTTTGTCCTGGGCACCCGAAACAAGGCTTGGAGAAGCACATTCCGACAGATTATCTTTACATGCACAATTATCCAGTGCCGCAATGCTGCGTGCACAACGAAGAAGTGAGGAAGCATTGGATCTTTGTTTAGACATGGTTAGGCAGCACCCCAATTCTACGTTGGCCCGAATTGCTTGCTCCTTATGTTTAATTGATATGGGAGAATGGTTTGATGCATTGGACATATTTGAAGAAGTTAATGAAGCAAGTCCAGACGACCCTCGGGTACAATCATTGGCAGGAATTCTTGGATTTCACTGTGAGCCCGATGAACTTGAAACTGCACTAGCAATTGGTACAGACTCTCAAAAAGCTAAGTGGGTCGATGAGGCCCCCGTTAATCCAATGGCTGCCCTTCATTCAAGAGGTGGAATTGATGAGGCACTAAATGCCAATGTCATGGTTGTCGCCCATGAAGCGTTGGAACGAGGCGCCCCTCCTTCGTACACCACACCACTCCCAATTATCTTATTCAATTGGTTAATTCTATTGCCAACATGGATAGTTCTTGGTTGGCTTGCATGGATTGAAACTGGAAGTGGAGCCATCGGAATCACAGTTTCTTCAGTTTTGTGTTCAATGCACATATTCGCTCGTCGCTTTTCACGTCAGCAACGCCGGGTGATACGGCACAGAGATCAACGAGCAATGATTGCTTATGCAAAGCGATTCAAATCCTACAAAGTTACTGGGGACCCAGAAAGGATGCCAGTAGGGAATCACTTGTTACTCAAGGGATTGCTTGTAACAGTCAATGGAAATGTGTATGATGTTGGATTCCCTGGTTGGCTTATTGTTCGCCTTCCAAAAGAAAGGGACCGTCCTTTCAGAACTCGAATGCGACCCAAGATGCGTGACCTGAAATCTAGAAAAATTGCAAGGACTAAACCTCTTCCTGAAAGTTGGTGGACGAAAAGACCAAAGCCGATTGAAAGTGATATGAGGACACTTGAACGATTGATTGGACCGGCTGCATACCGAGGGGCACATCGCCGCAGTTTAGGTGGTAGAGGTAGTCGTGAATTGAGAGCAGGTGTCCAGCGTGAAAGGCGTCCAGTGATGGACACAAGTCCAATTGGACGAGGTATTCCCACTCACTCAAATCCAAGAGAATTTGGAAGCGGGCCAAAACTTCCTTCCGCCAGGCCAAAGCAAGTTCAAAAGCAACAGGATACGAAAGGAAAGAAAAAATCAATGCCTACCGAAGGTGATGAATTTGAAAATTTCTCGTGAGGTGATTATATCCCGTTAGTAGATGCACCAATGGATGAATCGACACCATGGCTTACCGCTGCACTTCGGTCTCGATACCTTACGACTTCTGCAGGTTTATTGTTGGATTCGGAATCAAATCAGGAACCCGTCTGGATGTGTCCCAACTCGGCATTTGAAAAGTGGTATTCGGAACTAGAATCGATATTGAATCTAACACTTGGAAGACGACTTGCACACGCTGCTGCTGAGTCTGAAGAAGTACGATGGAGCCATGCTCCTCCTTTACCGAAATCTTGGTTTAAACAGCAATCGAAACGAATGAGTATAATCAATCGGGATTGGGACCTGCGGGGAATAGGACAGTTAGCCATCTTAGAATTAAGTGATGATGAACAGAAAATCATCGTTGCCAATAGGGCAAATAGCCCCATTTCAGCAGGCATGGCAAACGCATCATGGGAATTAATTCAGGAGCAAAGGTTTCGATTCCAATGGTCCGACAGAGGTGCTGGTGAAACAGTGATTCAAATTGAAAGAGATTCACGTAGTATTCCGGCTCCATCTAAATCGGTTGCTAATTGGACAGATGTTGAAACGGAAGTCATTGAAACAGAACGATTGACTGATCGCGCACGTCATGAAGAAAAAGGAGTTTGGTGCGTAGAAGGGAATCGTAGTAGTATCATCCAACGGGATTTGATTTTACGTTTCGAAGCTCTTTCCCTTCCCTACCTGACAAAGCAACCTAGAATTGCCGATTCTAGAACTGATTGGGGAGGGGTTGATGACAAAGAGACTCTTGTTTTTTGGGATGGAGTTGCTGAAGCCTCTCGTCGACAATTTTTGGCAAGTGGAGAATTGGCCCTAATCGCAGATTCTGAGCATTGGATTGGGGTCTCCAAGCAGCACCTATCTAAACAGGGGTTAGGTGTAATCACGTCTGCTAATTCAATCGATGAAAATGGTGGAGTTAAATTACACCTCAGAGCAGTATTTCATCCTGCAATTACTACCGGTCGTTTGTTAGGCTGCTGGGAGAGATCTGAAGGACGTCATGGGAAGGCACTTTGGAAATCTGATGAAAATGGGCACGAAATAACTATCAGAACCCTTCGCGAAATTGCTTGAAGGCACCTTTTTTTTTGATTTTTTTTGCTTACACGCCACCACTCAAACATTAAGAGTGAGACGTCAAGTGTGAGGGTGGTAGAAGGGTGCGTAGCACCCTACGGAGATGGCACAATGACACTAACACACAACCAGTGGGCAGTCGTAGCAATCACAGCAACACTTTGCTTGGCAGGAGTATATACTGTCGTGGATTCAGCAGTCGGGCGTTCGCTTTCTTTTGAGGAAGGAGATGACGGTGATGATCCCGAGGGTGATGATTTGCAAATGGCAGCACAAGATGAAGATAATGATGGATTGCCTGATCGGATGGAGTTAACACAATACGGAACAGATCCATTTGATGATGATACTGATGGAGATGGTATGCTAGATGGTTGGGAAGTTGCTGCCGGCCTCGATCCCCTGGATAATGGTGATGCTGAATTCGAAGATATCGAAAGTAGCCAAAATCCTAATGATGACAATACAAATACAGGTGAAAATAATGAGACCTTCCCTGATCCAGACAATGGCCCCCTAGGGGATCCTGACCGGGATGGTTTGTCTAATATTGATGAAGCCGCTTTTGGTACAAATCCCAATTTAAGAGATACTGATTCTGATGGATTGAACGACGCATGGGAAGTTGAGCACAAGCAAAGTGCAGAAGCTAGTGGTGCATATACCCTCATCAACCCTGTTGATGGAAATTGGGATTGTGATATGCTAACACCAGAACTCGAGGCACAACTTATTCTTGAAGATGCAGAAAAATGGAATGAATTAGCAGATCCGTATGGACGACATTCCTGTGATGCTATACTTGATTTCGATTCAGACTCAATGGACAATCTTCAGGAAGAGAGATTTGGCACGAACCCTTGGTCTCAAGATAGTGATGGAGATTTAATTGGTGATGAGGTTGAAGTATCATTTGGAAGCACCGTATTGGATATGTTCTGTGGAGTAAATACTGTGGGAACTGTTACTCAACCCGCACCCTTTACTTCCGAACTTAGCGCATATCAGGGTGATGACATGATGGATTGGTTCGCTCAAGATATGGATAATGATGGTCGACCCAATGGGCCCGGTGATTGGGACACAGATGGTGATGGGATGCCTGATGGTTACGAATATTGTTACAGAGTCGATGATGCTGGAAATCCAGTACTAGACGCCGCCAATTCTACGGATTCGTTTTCCGATAATGATGGAGATGGATTGTCAAATGTGGAAGAATACCAAGTTGCTTATACTTGGGGTCCAGCCAATTTCACCAGTCCAATTAGCGCCGACACGGACGCAGATGGGATGCCTGATGGTTGGGAAGCAAGCAATGGATTGCATCCTCGCGATGGAAGCAACGGTGGAGATGACCCTGATCGTGATGGATTTGATATTGATAATGATGGTAAAGTTCGATACACAGACCTCGTATCAACAGCAAGTGTTCAATCAGTCAATGTGGACATCATGGATTGGGTTGAGGAAAATCAAACTGTAGCATGGGCACAAATTGTTGAGAATGGACAATATGTCAGCGTTCCACTTTCTGCCCCAGTCTCAGGATGGGTCTACTCTATACCTGCTCTATCTTTGAAAAATGGGGACCCAGCATACAATGAAATAACCTCACGTAATTATGTATGGATGACTATTGTCGAACCATCCGAAATGTTTACCAATTTGCAAGAATACAATGCAAGAGACCGAGATGGAGATGGAATCACAGATGGAAGGTCGAGTAATCCACTTAATCCAGATACCGATGGAGATGGATTAATTGACGGAATTGAAGTCATGGGTTGGACAATTCGTATTGTAGTTAGAGGGGTTATTGAAATTCATGTGACCAGTGACCCAGGTCTAGCCGATACAGATGGTGACGGATTGAACGATAGTCGTGAATATTACGAATCATACACCAATGCGAGTAACGTTGACACAGATGGCGATGGATTGGAAGATTGGACTGAAGCAGTTGATGGATTTCTCTGGGATTCAGAATATTACAATACAAATGCCTCTATGTTCGACACGGACAACGATGGTCTGGAAGACGGTGAAGAAGTGCTTCTCGGCCTAGATCAATACATTACTCATGCAAACAATTCTGACACAGACAATGATACCCTGAAGGATGGCTATGAGGTTCTTTACATTCCAAGACCTTGGCAAAATCCAACCAATCCATTGGTCAATGATACCGATGGTGATGGTATGCTAGATGGTTGGGAGATGCAAGTAGAATCAACTGCTGATAACACCTATTCCCATTCACTTTGGGTCTCTGGTAATGTGTGGTATCCACCAGGTTGCCAAGAGGCAACTTGCGCGAAGCCTGCAGGTGGCTGGATTTACAGAAATGGTGTAGCTGGATGGGAAGGAAGTAGTGGTGATGAAGATGCCAATGGCGAACCAGATCCGCGTTATTTCATGTACGAAATGAACCTGACCGGATTCACACTCCCTTCGAATTCAGGTCGCTGGGCTCTTGACCCCTCACTGGGAAGCCTTCCCGATGCGTTGTTCGATATCGACAATGACACACTAACTAATTCGATGGAAGCACCAGACAGGTGGGATACAAACCCTGTTGATGATGATACTGACAAAGACAAACTTGCGGACGGCTGGGAAGTTTATTGGTCAGATGTTGCGTTAGATGCTGGACTATCGAATGCCGTTGAACTCGAGGCTCTTGGAGCCCGAGGCCCGATGGACCCATCAATGATTGATTCCGATTTAGATGGAATTCCTGATGGTGACGAGGATTTCGATAATGATGGCCTCAACCGTACCAGTTTGCTCAACCGATATTGCCCTGCGTGGAATGACCCTCAATCATTCAATTGCCATATCGACCCTGCAACCACCAATGGAGCAAGGTTCTATGATGATTTAGAGAATTATACTAACTATGAAGAATTACTCAATGGAACAAGTCCTGTTTTGAATGATACTGAAGGAGATGGTTTGGAAGATGGTCCTGAAGTATTTTACATGGACCATGATGGAGACGATATGGCATCGGGATGGGAGTATTACTTCATGTTTGATCCATTTGATCCGGCAGACGCCCCAATCGATTCCGACCAAGATGGCTATACTAATCGGTGTGAAGAAGAGTGGTACACGAACCCCCGTGACAGCTCAAGCTTCCCTGGACAAGGTCAGTTATGTGATAACTTTGCGTAGTGGAAATTTCACTCGAAACATGCTCAATTAAGGCAACGCTTCAAAACCCACCAGTCTACGCTGTATCCATGGTGGAGACACAGAGGGTTCAATTTCTGGCCGTCTGCCTCGCCCTGATTATTATTCCAGTGAATTTTTCTCTTGCGGAAGATCAGTATCCTTCACAGACTAATGATCCACCTCAAATCATATTGGACCAGCAAAATGGTATCTATGTCTTCGATGATTATTTGAATATCAGTGGGTCAGTAATTGATGAAGAATTACCTAATTTACAGTGGTGGCTACGTTCAGATTCTAGTTGGGGCGAACTAGTGGTATCCAATGATGTCAGACACGGAACAATAATTGAAATCTCAGAAGAACATTCTACTGATTCAGCCCTGCGATTGGAATGGTTATTCTCCATTGAAATAAATATGACCGATATGATGCCTTGTTCTTGTGAAGTAGTGATAAGGGCAATTGAAAGTTCTGTAAATACTGAGCATTACGTTGATGAGTCATTGAGAATTTTTTCACTAGGATTCCCTGAAGGTGAAACAAGCGCAGACCCCCTCCCTCCTCACATCATTATTGATGAATTACCCACAGCACCATCATCCATGAGTGGGAATTTGTTAATCACAGGAGAGGTTCTAACACTCTTCCAATCACCAATTGGTAATCTTGAATGGGATATTCATCTAAAGAACCAACATACGGATACTTGCCACCACCCTTCCTTTTTAGGAGACATTCAAACATCAGAAAATTGGTCGAATATATCTCTCAATCCGATAACTAACGAGTTTTCAATTTCATTCGATACTACGACATATTTAGATGGAATGTACGGTATCTTTGTCCGTGAAGTTAGTAATTCCACTAGGTACAACTGTTTGCCAGTGGGAATTGATAACACGGCCCCGCATGCTAACATATCAGGCCCATCGGAATTGAGTGAAGCTCATAGAGAAATCAACTTTGATGGAAGCGGGAGTTTTGACAATTATTGGGGTAGAGAGTCACTTACATTTCATTGGGTATTGAAGGAGTCAAGTTGGGATGATACCGATTCAATGATGTGGAGTGGGGTGGGCATTTCCACCATTTCACCACCAATGAAGAACATGAAATCTGGAAATTACAGTTTGACACTAACTGTTAGTGACAAGGCTGGTTTTACAGACATGGCATCTCATCAATTCAATATTAGCAATATCGCACCAATTGCCGAGTTACGTTTTGATGGGCAGCGCCTTTTAGATGGAGATACAGTTACATTGAACGAAGAATCCTTTTGGATGATTGATTGCTTGAATTCTGAAGATACATGGAATGACCGTGACAAATTAGAATGTACATGGTTGATCGATAATGAACCAGTTATGACTGGATGGGAGAGGCAATTGATGTATCCAGATGACACCTCAAAATCACATATTTTGACCTTAATCGTGACTGACGACGATGGTGAATCAGATCGTATATCTATCGTTTATGGGGTCAAAGGAACTAGTTCAGACCCTGAAGCAACAGCGAGTGAAGACATTGAAATTTCAAGTTTGTTAGTAAAAACCGTAGTTGGATTATTCATTATTTTACTGATTGGTTTAACCATCCATATCATGCGCCGAAATAAGCATATTGAGTCTATTCCCAAATGGGGCGACTCGGAAAAAAGAGTTGATAGATGAATACTCGGGACCCGAATATCTCATGAAGGGCCGACCATTCGGATGACCGATGTACGAGAGGGTTTCCGCAGTATTAGGTGCTAGGCCCGAGGACGTCAAGCATTCTGAAATACGACAAAGGCAAGAGGATTTATGTGGTCATCTTGCCGAAGATTCCGTATGTATCATTGTCAACAACCCATCGTCTATCCGCAGTCGAGATGTTCATCATCGGCACAGATTTAACTCGTATCTGCATTACCTGACAGGATGGCACGAGGAAGGGGGTGCTGCTATATTTTATCACAAATCTGAGCATTGGGTTTGTAAATTATATGTTAACCCAAGAGATATCAAAATGGAAACTTGGAATGGCCGTAGACCTGGATTAGAAGGGGCACTTTCGAACTGGCCTGTTGATGAAACAAGCAGCCTGGATGACATCGAAGAAGACCTTGGTGAAATTCTGGCGAAAGCAGAATCATTACATCACATAGGTGGCCTTGATTCTGAAATAGATAAGATTGTAAATTCAAAATTCAGCAAGTACTCTGACCCTCGGAAAATTATCGATGAGATGCGTGTAATAAAGTCAAACAGTGAAGTTGAATTGATGCAGTATGCAGCAGATTTAGCATCTCATGCCCATGTTGAAGCCATGCGACTGTGTAAGCCAGGGATGGGTGAGTGGCACATGCAATCTATCATCGAGGGATGCTTTTTACATCACAAATCACATTGGGCTTACCCGAGTATCGTCGGGTGTGCGGACAACGCCACAATTCTGCATTATAATGAAAATAAAGATGTTATGAATGATGGGGAATTAGTTCTGATTGATGCAGGTTGCGAAATTGATGGATATGCAAGTGACATCACCAGAACTTTTCCAGTTAATGGAGTCTTCACTGAAGATCAAAAAGCAATTTATGAATTAGTATTGAAGTCACAAATTGCTGGAATAGAAGCCTGTCAAGTTGGTTCACCATGGAGTGCAATGCATCGAGCAACTTCGGAAATTCTTGCACAGGGATTAATCGATCTAGGAATATTGGATTGTAGTTTCGAAGAAGCACTTGGCGAAAATTTAGATGGAGCTTTCAGGCAATTTTTCATGCATGGCACCGGGCATTTCCTAGGACTTGATGTCCATGATGTTGGCGGTGGTAGGCAAGGCGACAATGAGTCTGAAAGAACACTCCTGCCTGGCATGGTTGTCACAATAGAACCGGGGCTATACTTTGGAGCTTGGAGGGATGACATCAGTATCGATGCACGTTGGGCTGGAATTGGCATACGTATTGAAGACGATATCCTTGTTACTGAAAATGGCCCAGTTGTGCTAACTGCTGCTTGCCCTAAATCAATTGATGAAATAGAATCCATTGTTGGTAGCGCTTGAGGTGAACTGATGTGGATGAAGATTCTAAACGAACAACGTGGTGAAAATCCTCCGCGTTTGACGGTGGAAAAGGCAGTAATTTTGTATGAAAATGCGGATTTTAATTTACTACGACAAGCCGCAGCAGAGCGAAGGCGGAAAGTTAACCCTGAAGCAGAAGTCACCTACCTCGTCGATCGGAATGTCAATTACACCAATATATGCACAATCAACTGCCAATTTTGCTCATTTTATCGCCCCCCTGGGCATTCCGAGAATTATACTCAGAGCTATGAAGAAATCTCTCAGCGCGTTTCAGAATTGGAAGCTGTTGACGGGGTCCGCATATTGATGCAAGGAGGTGTCAATCCAGATTTGCCTTTTGAGTGGTACACCAATTTGATCAAATATTTACGAGAAAACCACCCTCAAATAGCACTTGATTGCTTTTCGCCAATAGAAATTGAAGGTATTGCCGAAGTGAGTGAAATGACAACCTTGGAAGTCCTCACTCAACTCAAAAAAGCCGGTATGCATGGGCTCCCAGGCGGAGGTGCTGAGATGCTTGTAGATGATGTAAGGCTCGACATATCTCCAAAAAAAGGAAGTGCAGATAATTGGCTCAGAGTGATGCATGAAGCCCAATCCCTTGGATTAACAACTTCTGCAACAAATGTCATCGGATTCGGTGAAGAATCAATACATCGTGTTCGCCACATGGAGAGAATAAGAATACTTCAAGATGAAGCACATGCCAATGAGTGGAGAGGTTTCACCTCATTCATTGCTTGGCCAGTACAACTCGAAAACAATGTATTTGGCAAGAGAAATCGGGGGCGTAACCGAATAGAATTGGGTGCAGGTCCAACTGAATATTTACGCCATATCGCAATTTCACGTTTATTTTTTGACAATATCGAACATATCCAAGCCTCATGGCCTACAATGGGCTTGGGTGTAGCGCAAATGGCCATTCTAGGTGGTGCTGATGACATAGGTTCGACCATGATGGAAGAGAATGTTGTATCTGCATCCGGCACAGAAAAAACATGCGCTCTTGAGTTAGAATTACAAGACACTGTTTCCCGCGCTGGATTTAAGCCACGTCGAAGGGATTCAGATTATGTTTTACTCGAAACACCACTGGTTGGACAGGATGCCCAAACATTCCCCTCTCCACCTCCAATACAGCATATTTGAAATCAATGCCATCATTTATTTTCGTCGTCTATACCATAATTTCGGCAGTATTCTGCGCATCAAGACGGAACTTGTCGATGCCCCTTCCTTCACACGCTTTGAGTCAAGTCTACGAACTTCTCCTAGGAATTCTGAAGGAGTGATGCTTCCTTCGTGCACAGTTTGAAACAATACGCGAATAATGGGTGTCATCATACCTTTTCTCTGTGTGATTTCATGGACAGCTTTGAGTGTAGAAACTCCCTCAACTGTGGGTCCCGATTCCTGTAAAGCCGATTCAAGGGATCCAGATTTCGCAAATGAACGTCCAAATCTGAAATTTCGACTGCTTGCAGTGCAAGTAATTGCAAGATCCCCAAGACCACTTCGCCCTGAAAATGTCTCCCATCGACCACCCAATACTTGGCCAACTTCACGCATTTCAACCATTGATCTTGTGAACCAGTCTCCAGCCATTGAATCTCCACAATCAAGGCCATCAAGAATTCCAGCACCAATAGCAAAGACATTCTTCAAAGCACCACCTAATTCAACTCCTGCAACATCATCAGTCACTTTCACATCTACCAAATCAGTACTCAATATAGATTGAATTTGTCCACGTAAAAATTTGCTTTTTGAAGCAAAAGTCAGTCCTACAGGTTGTTTGTTCACGATATCTTTTGAAAATGACGGGCCAGAAAGAATTCCATATTTGTTTTTCCCCAATGTTTCTGAAACAACTTCTGACATCCTTTTCAAATTAGCAACTTCGATTCCTTTTGCTAAACAAATTATCGGTTTTTGAGTAGATAATAATGACAAAAAGTCCCGCATCTGTTGTGCAGGAACTCCAATAATCAGAATATCTGCATCATCAATTACTGATTGTAATTCGTCATTACTTGAACGACTCCACAGTTTGACATCTAATCCAATGTTTGCAATATGTGAACCAATTGCTGAGCCATATGAACCGGCACCCAGAACTGCAAAACGCATCGTTTCCACCTCCATTATACCCAAGATGGTATCATTTAATCATCCTCGGAAGTACATTCTTCTTCTCGAGCAATGAATACTCCACTGGGCGATTGCGGGGACTGCTCCACGTTACTTGATGGTGGAGCCACTGCTCCAGTGTCTAATTGTAGACTAGATGTTGAGCTAATATTGCTGTAATATACAATCCAAACATTAGCATGTATGTTTTGGTTTGCCCCCGACTGCTCATTTTGAGGGATATAATTTTGCCCATTATACAGTCCTTGATAACGTAAACTATTGGTGCCACCATTCCAATTAATCCAATCGCTAATATCAACCGTCCAAGGTTTGACATCTTGCCCAGCACACCATCCTGCACGACCATAGGGCCACGATCCAAGTTGGTTGGCTAAAGCACCGCCATGCATTTGTTTCGCACAACCCTCATCATCACTCCCAATCGTACTATTACCTGCCATTGGATGGTCTTCTTGCGTCACATACCCATTCATGCTGTAGCGATGCTCGTGGTTGCAAAATTCAGCGCAATTTGCACTATCTTTACCAAAACCGTGCCCTGTAATCACTGCATATATCTCAACTTTTTCAGTACCCTCTGGGATATTTATGTCGTGAACTCGTTTGTACTGTGATTCATTGTTATATTGGCCCCTGAATGATCCACCCGAAAATGCATATTCTGCCGAAGTTGGTCGTAATCCATCATCGTCCCATGTTGAAAGGTAAACACTGACATTCAACCAGCCACCATTTGCTCCACGATATCGAAACATATGTTCGCCCCCATCTTGTAATTCAAACAACCTTGAGGATATATCAGTCATCCAGCGACCTTCTCGGCCATATGTTGTTATCCAATAACCGAATTCTCGACTGCAAGTTGATGTATTTCCAACCTCATCACAAATTTGTAGATACTGACTATAATCCCATTCGTGACATCCACCATATGATCCATCGCTCTTTTGATATCTATCTCGATGTTCACTGCACCCATGATGCATGTAAATTTCCATTGTATTGTATGTCAACATTTCAGTCGCATTTGGAAATGTACCATTCGACAGCGATGAATGGCCACCTTGCCATCCACCTGAATGTCGGTGGTTGATCATGATGTCAACTACTGTCACACCAGGGTCATGGCGACGCATTTCAGTTGGAAATTCTGAGTTGAATTGTTGAGCCATTTTTCCTATGTAATCGAATCGATATTGAACACCATGTGTTCCAGCCCAATTTGACAATGAACCAATTTCGCGCCATTGCTGGAATCGGTCAATTCCGTAGTAGAATGAACTCCAATCATTGATTACATTTCCAAAGGAACCGCTGATTGCCCCTCCCTGCTGATCGATGTAGTGGACGTGGGAATCTATCCATGATTGTCGTTCTGTGCTCTGTCCATTCCGGTAACTATTGACTCGAGCATTCATTGAATCAATATCATTTCGATAATCAGAATCAAATGATCCAAAGAAAATATGGTTATTTTCAGGCAATGTGTCCAGAAGTCGACCCACATTTTGACTCCATAACGAACTCATATAGGAACTCGAATCTTGATTCATAATGAATAGGTAACTACTTTCTCCATCCCAATCACGCGACATTTTCCAATTTCCATTGTACTTTGTCTGAATAGTGAAATCGCCCACCTTTCCAAATCGTTCTGTCGAATAAGGTCCGCTTGACCATGCTATTGGGATTTGTAAGACTGTACAGCCATTAGCATCAGCAGTCCATCGAACTTCACTGTTTGGACATTGGTCCACATTCGCAAATACACCGTCCCCATCAAGGTCCGCACAGCCAACTAAATTGACAGTGGTATTACTTGGTGTTCCCATGCATTGATCGGTATCATCCATTACACCATCGTTATCTGAATCCCATTCATATGGTGCGCATCCAAATTCATTAACAGTAGAACCCAAAATTGTACGAAGACAAAGGTCATTGAAATCAGTCACTCCATCATTGTCATCATCACCATCTTCATCAGCATCCCGACAGCCATCTGAATCATAGTCTGATTCATTTGATGGAATCCACCCAATTGCACTTTGCCGTGGGCAATCATCTTCTTCATCAGGAATTGAGTCGTCATCGTCATCTAAGTCATCCAGTTCATCGTGGCAACCATCTCGATCATAATCTTCAGTGATAGTAGAAACCCATCCCTGGCTAAGTCGGGGGCATTTGTCATAGATATCGAGAATACTATCCGCATCATCATCTGAATCTTCAGATTCATCATGACACCCATCGGAATCCCAATCTAATGATTGGTTATTGGAATCCCAATGAGTTAATCCTCTTGCGCAATTATCAACGCCATCTTCACGATTGTCAGAATCGTCATCATTGTCTTCAGAAATATCTTGACAACCATCACCATCAAGGTCATTT
>Ga0066836_10000313_pt1 | contig 22572 bp, 14 predicted proteins | sample ETNtaG_18_FD_71568 | JGI IMG/M metagenome (GOLD analysis project Ga0066836, IMG submission 71568) | Marine microbial and viral communities from oxygen minimum zone, Eastern Pacific Ocean - ETNP201302SV91 | ecosystem: Environmental > Aquatic > Marine > Oceanic | place: Pacific Ocean: Eastern... | reverse complement strand
ACTACTTCAACTGACACTAGTTCAACTGATGACACTACTTCAACTGACACTAGTTCAACTGATGACACTACTTCAACTGACACTAGTTCAACTGATGACACTACTTCAACTGACACTAGTGCAACTGATGATACAAGCTCAACTGATTCTTCTGCAACAAGTTATGAAGTTGTTAACATAAGTGCATCAGCTGATAGTACCGTAACAGCAACAAGCGCTGCAGAAGATTTCCGTTATGAAATTGACTCTGCGGGAATTTCTAATGAAGGAGCTTTTACCATTACTGTAGAAGGCTTTGATGTTGCTAGTGATAAGTTAACTCTAGTTATTGTTGGCGGATCTTCAAATCTAACTACTCAAGAGTTTGATGCTCTTTCTGGTGTAGAAGTAACTTCAGATGGTCTTAGTGGAACACAAATATTCTTTGCAACTGATAGTGATGGCCAAAGTGGTACATTAGTCTTAGAAGGTGTTGAAGAAAGTTTTGATGATACCTGGACAGCTACAACTTATACTGTAGAAATTCTAGCGGACACAAACCTAACTGGTTAAATCATTATCCTTACTATTAAGTAGAGTGTAAATTTTCAATATATTTAAGTTTTTTTAACTAATTATATATTGATTAATAATTCTAATATTTATTAGTATGTAATTTATTTATCTATGATTGATGGGTTAGTTTGGAAATATGCAATATTTTGTCCAATTAGTAACACCGTAAACCTTATCTTTTAACAATACTTTGTTTTTTTTATATCTATTAAATAGCTGAAAATATTAAATAAAATAGAAAAAACTTTCTTTTTTTTGAAAAATAATAAAAAAGAACATATTTTCGTCATGATTTATTATAAATAATGCTTGAAACAATTTGTTACATTTTGTTACAATAGAGAAATATTGAGTTACATATTATTTAAAATTTACTAATATTAATGTTGACTTAATAAGCAAAATGTTTGATTTTGTGATTCGTTCCAAGATTTTTCTTGGGATATGTTTAATATTTTAACACTTGTTGTTATTTTAGGGAGAAAGTAAATGGCGACTATAAATCATGGTTCTGGTGCGGACATTATCGTACCAAGTAATAACGGAACAACTTACAGAGGTCTTGCAGGTGATGATACTTATATTATCTCAAACTCTATTGCAGCTAATGCGACAGTAACAATTGTCGATACAAGTGGCGCAAATAAAATACAATTAGTAGATGGCCTTTCAGTAGCATCTTCAAAATTTGCAGCCGATGCTGTTCAGTTAACTTTATCTAATGGTGCAGTAGTCACTATTAATGGTGCGAGCAACTTTACTTATGATGTTGGCGGAAACGCAACAACAGGTACAGCTGGTTCATCTAATACTCTTTCACAATTTGCTTCAGCAATGGGCGTGGCAACACTTCCAACATCTGGATCAACTGATGGAAGTTCAGATATTAGTATTGCTAACAATGGCGTTAGTGGTTCAGCTGCTCCTACATTTACTGTATCAAAAGATTTAACAAGTGTAGACGAAGGTGGTTCAGTAACATTTACAATTACAGCAAGTTCAGCAGTAAGTGCTGATACTTCTTTCTCCTGGTCTGTAATTGGTGATAACAATGGTAATACTATTGATAAAGCTGGAACAGCTGATGTTGATGTACTTTCAGGTTCAGAAACAATCGCTGCTGGTTCAACTTCAACAACTTTCTCAGTAACTGCAGCTTCCGATGCTGTTGTAGAAGGTATTGAAGGTATCAAGGTAAGTGTTTTTGATGCTAATGCAACTGCACTTTCTAGTGATATTATTTTAGTTAATAATACTGGTAGCTCAGCTACATCTCAAGGATTTACATTAACAACTGGTGTTAATGAAATGACAGGTGGTAGCGGTAATGATTCATTTGATGGATCTACCGATGATAGCTTAAATGATTTTGATGTCCTTGATGGTGCAGGTGGAACAGATACTCTTACTTTCTCTACTGCAAACCATGCTACATCAGCGGTAACATTTATTCCTCAACTTTCTAATATTGAAGTTATACAAGTAACAGCAAAAGATGCTGACGCTACTGCTTCTGATGACATAGTAACAGTTCAGTTATCTGGTATTAGTGGATTAACAAAATTAGCAAATATTGCATCTGCTGAAGATGTGGTATTTGATACTGTTGGAAACTTAGTTGATTTAGATCTTAAGTCTCCAAAAGAAGATACAACTCTAACTTTCGCAGATGCTGCTCTTGCAGGTGCTGCTGATGAAATTACTGTTACACTTAAAGGTACGCAAACAAATACAAGTCTTGTAATAAATGATGCGGGCGTTATACCTAATTCTTTAGAAACAATTCATCTTAAAAGTTTAGCGGTTGCAAACTCTTTAGATCATAATTTCTCAGGAGTTTCTCCAAGCACACTTAAAATAAGTGGTGATAAGAGACTGACACTTGAAGATACTACTGATACAACAGTTATAACTGTTGACGCTTCAGCTAGTACTGGTGGTGTTTCACTAGCAGGAACTGGTTATGCAAACGCAACTATTCACGGTGGTTCAGGTGCAGATGTAATTACTGCCGCTCCAACTGGAATGGCAAATCTTTCACTTGGTGGCGGTAATGATACTGTTGACTTCAATAACACACTTAATGCGTTAGACGTTGTTGACGGTGGTGATGGTACTGATACAATAACAATGAGTACAGGCTTCACACAAACGAGTATTCTTGGTGGTGTAAGTAATATTGAAGTTATAGCATTAGATGCTGATGCACAGACAATTACATTAGAAGCAAATATTGGAGCAACAACATTTAATTTCTCACAAGACGATGACCAAATCTTAAATCTTAATGATGGATATACTAATGATACAACTGTAGTCATTACAGGTGATGATACTAACGCTGATAAAATTGTTAACACAGCTGGCGTTACATTGAATGTTATTGGTAATGCCGAAGACTTTGATGGCGATGTAAACACAACAATAACAGGTGGTGTAGGTACTGATACCCTTACTATCAGAAACTTTGCTGATGGTGCTGAAGCTGAAATTGCTGCAAACATCACAGGTATTGATAAAATTGTTTATGTTGATGTAACAGCTGGTGCTGATACAACATTAACAATCGGTGCGTACACACTTTCTGCTACAGCTGCTCTTGCATTAACAATTGATGCATCAGAGCTTGATGGCGGTGTTGCTCCTGAGGTCTTTACTCTAGCTGGTGCAAGTTCTGTAACACGAATGGATGTTACTGGCGGTGGAGCTGGTGATGTTATAGCTCTTGGTACTTTAGCTGATACAGTCGATGGTGGTGCTGGTGCTGACTCAATTACAGGTACAGCTGGTTCTAACGTGATTACTGGTGGTGCTGGTAATGATACAGTCGTAGCTGGTACAGGCGCTGAGAATATTAATACTGGTGACGGTAATGATTATCTAAATGTTGCTGGTAACTTAAACTCTGGTGATACAATTGATGGTGGTGCTGGAACAGATACAATGACTATGTCATCTGGTATTTCTACAGCTTCTGTTATGGGCGGTGTAAGTAATATTGAAGTTCTTGCTGTAACAGGCGCTGTAACAGTTGTTGCTAATGGCTCTCTTGGTGGAGCAAATACATTTGACTTCTCTGCTGAGGCCAACCAAGTATTGACATTGACTTCGGCTGCTGCAGGCGGAACATATACTGGTGATACAACAGTTATGTTAACTAACCTAGCTGCTGGTACAACTGATGCTACTGGTGCTGATACAATTACTAACTCAAAAGATGTTACATTAAATGTTATTGGTAATGCAGCTAGTTTTGATGCTGGCGTAACTATCACAGGTGGTGCTACAGCAGTAGATACATTAACGATTATCGCTGATGGTGCTGACGCTATACTATCTGGTACATCATATATGAATAAAGTTGTAATTCAGGATTCAGCAACACAAGGTACAGATGTTGAGATTACTCCAGACCCTGCTGATGCTACAACTCCTGCTTTAGAAATTGACGCTACTGCACTTGATGCAGGAGCAGGATCTGCTGATGAAACACTAACATTGGATGGTGATTCAGTAACATTAACTGTCTTAACTGCAACTGGTGGTAAAGGTGCTGATACTCTATTAGGTGGTGCTGCTAATGATGTGCTTTCTGGTGGTGCTGGTGCTGACCAACTTAATGGTAATGGCGGTGTTGATAACCTTTCAGGTGGAGCTGCTAATGATACATTTGTTGTTGATTCTGTAGGTGAAACTTATAGCGCAACTTATGGCGCAACTACTATGGATGGTGGCGCAGGTACTGATACAGTTGCCTTCCAATCTGCACAAACGCATACTGCTGCAACATTAGCTGGTATTTCAAATACTGAAGTGTGGACACTTCCTCAGGATAGTAACTTTACAATTTCTGATGCTGTTTTAACTGCTAACCCAGGTCTATCTATTAGGATAGCTGGTAACGGTACGCTTTCAGGCGGTGAAGATACTGCTGGTGGAGCTCTAATGACTTCAGCAATTAATGTTACTTCAACTGCTGCTGGTAATTTAAATCTAATTGGTAGTTCTGCCGATGATACATTTACTTTCTATGCAACAGAAAGCCTAACAGCTGATGATACTATAGATGGTAATGCCGGTTCTGATACAATCTATATCGTTAATGATGATAACCTAAATGGTGTTGGTGATACGACTACTGCAACATTTGGCGCTAATACAAAAGGTATTGAGAAGATTGTTATCACAGACGCTTCAGCGGATGATGATGCTGGTGATGTAACAATTACAATTAACAATGGTTACCTTGATACAGCATTAACTGTTGATGGATCTCAACAAGACATGAACTCTATCACACTAACTAATGAAGAAAGATTAACGCTTACAAGTAGTGATGTTAATGTTGCTTTAACAGTTCTTGGTGGAGCTGGTGCAGATAGCATTACTACAAATGCAGGCCTTGATCACATCACAGGTGGTGGTGGTGCAGACTCTATCGCTTCAGGTGATGGTGCTGATACTATTTATGGTGGTGATGGTGTTGATGCAATTAGAGGTGAAGGTGGCACAGACTATATCGAAGCTGGTGCTGGTAACGATGTTATCACAGTTGATGATTTTAGTGACTTCCAAACTTCTGGTGGTGTTGAAACTGTTAAAGGTGGTGCCGGTACGGATACACTAAGCTTTACTGAAACTGTTGCACTTGATCTTTCTGCTCCGGAATTAGAGCATTTATATGGTATTGAAGTAATATCATTAGATAGAGCTGTTGATACATCTTCTAAAATTACTTTAGGTAATGCAACATTTACTAACTTAGGTTCATCTGTATTAACAATTGTTGGATCTGACCACGCTGGTGATGATGCGGATAACGAAATTGATGCATCTGCTGTTACTAACGGTAGCATTGTAGTTACTGGTAACCCAAGAACAGGTGTTGATGATACAATCAAAGGTGGTTCAGGTGATGATATATTCAGATTCTCTGGTCTTGCGAACCTAGAAGATGGCGATATACTTGATGGTAATGGTGGTTCAGATACAATTCAATTGAATGCATCTGCTGCTGCTGTAACTGCAACCATTGACTTTGATGATGTTACTGACATGGAAACTCTTTCCGTTACTAAATTAGCTGCTTTAACTGACGGTGGTGATGTAACTGTTGTTATTGATGATAATGATGTGCTTACTTTAGCTCAAGAAAGAGCTTTATCATTAGAAGTTGATGCGACAGCAATGAATACGAATAATTTCATATTCAATAGTGCTAATCATGACGATGTTGGTATGGCGTTGACAATTACAGGTGGTGGTAAAAATGATACCATTGCAGGTTCAGGTGGACATGATACAATTTCTGGTGGTTCTTATACTGCTGGCGATGGTGGTGATATTCTAAGAGGTAACTCTGGTAACGATAGCATTACTGGTAATAATGGACCTGATACAATCCAAGGTGATGGCGGTAATGATGTCATGCTTGAAGGTGGAGCTGGAGCTGATGCTATTTCTGGTGGTACTGGTAATGATACATTATCTGGTGGTACTGGTGCTGATGTTCTAAGTGGTAATGCTGGTGCGGATAACCTAACTGGTGGAACTGGTAATGACAGCTTTAACTATACTGCGGTTACTGACTCACAAACATCTGCAGTTGATACAATCACTGACTTTACTCAGTCTTCATTAAGTGCGGCTGGTGCTCTAGTTACTGAAGGTGACAACGTTAGACTTACTTTCACAATGGGTGCTAGTGATAATATTATGACCTTCTCTGATAAGGGTGATGAAACACAAGGTCTTGTGACTTCATTGTTATCTGGTAACACAAAAGGTGATTTTGCTTTCGCTACGGACATTAACACATTGTTCATTGATATGGATGGTGATGGAACACTTAATGCTGATGACTATAAGATTAAGTTAACAGGATTAACAACATTCCATGATGATGACCTTGATCTTTATGTGACAGTAAGTACAGGTGGGGATACATTCACAGGTGCTGACGGTGACGATAGTATTACAGCTGGTGCTGGTGCTGATAGTCTTTATGGTGATGGTGGTAATGATACAATTACTGCTGCTACTAATAATGGTGCTAACAAAATCTTTGGTGGTCCAGGTAATGACTCACTTGTAGGTGGTTCTGCTGCTGATAGTATTGTTGGTGGTTCTACCACAACAGATACTGCAACTGGTTCATCTGGTAATGATACCATTTCATCTGGTGCTGGTGGCGACACTGTATACGGTGGTGAAGGTGCTGATAGCATAACAGGTGGTGCAGGAGCTGATAGTATTTATGGCCAATTAGGTAATGATACAATTGTTTCTGCTGCTGGTGCTGATAGCGTACAAGGTAACGAAGGTAATGATAGTATTACTGACGCTGCTGGCGCTTCAAGTCTTCAAGGTGGTGCTGGTAATGATACAATTACTGGTGGTGCTGGTATTGATACTATGGACGGTGGTGCTGGTAATGATACATTTGATGTATCTGATGTTACTGCTTTAGCTAATAGAGCTGTTATCTCAGACTTCGTATCAGGTTCAGATGTAATTAAGTTAGCAGCTGCTAATACAACTGATGCGACAGCTGTAGGTAGTGCGCCGGTTATGGGTAAATCAGATACAGCTGGTCCGGCTGATGGTCAAGCATATGTACCGAGTGTAAGTACAACTGCTAATGATATTATTGAGTTGCAAACTGCGAGTTTAGCTAACGCTGCTAATGCTACATTGAGTAGTGGGACTAGTGAAGAACTATTTAAAGCAATGGCTGCTGTCGGTGGTAACAAAGAGATTTCTCAAATTACAGCTACAACTGCTGGTGATAAGTTCTATATTGTTGCATATGATGCTAATGATATCTTTATCTACTATGCAGATGCTGGAGCTGGTAATACAGCTGTTGTTAAAGCTGAGGTTAACCTTGTTGCATCAATAACAGGAACAGGTAATTTTGCTGTCGATGTTCTTGAGGCTTCAGACTTCATACTTGGTTAATAAAAAAAACTTTTTAAAAATTAAAGGGAAGCTTAAGCTTCCCTTTTTTTTACGGTAATATTTATGACAATGAAATTGTTACATGTAGGTTGTGGAAGACTAACTAAAGAACATTCAACTCCTGAATTTAAAAAAGATTCTTGGACTGAAACGCGTCTTGATATTGATGAATCAGTTTCACCTGATGTTGTGTCGTCTATAACAGATATGAGCCCCGTTAAGACTGATTCTTATGATGCTGTATACTCTTCACATAATATTGAACATCTTTTTGCTCATGAGGTTTCTTTAGCCTTAACAGAAATGAATAGAGTATTAATTAAAGGAGGTTATTTAATTATTACTTGTCCAGATCTTCAAAGTGTTTGTGAGCATATTGCAGATGGAAGACTAACAGAAACACTATATCAGTCAGGAATGGGGCCAATTGCTCCTATTGATATACTTTATGGTCATAGAGCGCAAATACAGCAAGGGAATCATTATATGGCTCATAAAGTTGGTTTTACTGCAAAAGTTTTACATAGCACTCTTCTAGGAGTTGGTTTTAAGTCTGTAGCAGTTGTTCAACACAAAAAAAGTTATAATTTATGGGCAATAGCATATAAAGATAGCGACAAAGATAATACCGCTCTTATTGATGAACTAAATAAACATGTTAATTTTACCGTTTTAACTGATGATAGATAGCAAGATATTATTATGGTTGATAAAAATTTAGATTATTACCCGCTTTGGTCATTATATTTTGCCCAAGATGGATACACTATGTCAGGTGATAGAATTATGGGCAGACAGGCTGCTGGAAATGCTTATCTAAAAGCTATTTTGAAATCAGATATTTCAAATATTTCATTATATTTACAAAATCAAAAGGAAAGTGATTTAGCAATAGAGGAAATACAAAAAATTCTACCTAAAGAAAAAGAAATTGAAGTGGAGAGAATACAATATGATAAACCTAATCTTTCTAAGAGATATGGTGGTATTTTTTTTCCAGGCCCAGTATTAACAAAACATGCAATGAATAGATCATTTTTTGGTCATGAATCATATAGCTTAGTTGGTATTACACATACAACTGCTTCGCATACAGTTATGTCAGGCATTTCAGAACTTCTTACTTATCCCGTAAAACCATGGGATGCAGTTATTTGTACTTCTGATGTAGTTTTAGATACTGTAAATAAAATTCTTGATAGAGCTTTTGACCAGTATAAAAAAATATTAGGCGCAAGTAAAAAGGAACTACCAATGCTCCCCGTCATACCATTGGGAGTTCATCAAGAAGATTTTGATTTTTCTGATGAATTTATTTCTAATTCACGAAAGAATTTAAATATAAATGAAGATGATATAGTAATAGTTTATGTTGGAAGATTATCATTTCATGCTAAAGCTCATCCAGTTCCAATGTATCTTGCTCTTGAAGATTGTGCGAAAGAATTTAAAGGTAAGAAAAAAATTCACCTTATACAAACAGGTTGGTTTGCAAATGAATTTATTGAACAATCATTTAAGGCGGAAGCACAAAAACTATGCCCAAGTATTATCTGCCATTTTTTAGATGGTAAGGATCAAAATGAAAAATTTAAAACACTTGCTGCTGGAGATATTTTTATGTCGTTAAGTGACAACCATCAGGAAACCTTTGGTTTAACCCCTTTGGAAGGCATGGCTTCTGGCTTGCCTGTTATAGTTTCAGATTGGAATGGCTATCGTTCTACAGTAAGAGATACTGTTGATGGATTTACTATTAAATCATATTCTCTTGGAGCTGGCTTTGGTAATGATATAGCCTATCAACATATGATCAATTTTATCGACTATAATAAATATGTAGGTTTAACAACCCAAAGAGTTGCTATAGATATAAAAGATTGCATATTAAAGTTAAAAATACTTATAAATGATAAAAACAAAAGGTTAGAATTAGGAGCTAATGGAAAAAAGAGAGCAACTAATGATTTATCGTGGAGTCAAATTATTGATAAATATAAGGATCTTGCAATTGAATTGAATAATATTCGTGATTCAGAGGGTAAGAATGATAAAAAGACTATATCAGAACTTCCTCATGATAGAATGGATCCTTTTGATACCTTCTCTTCATATCCAACTGAAATCATAAATCAAAATACTCTTTATAGAAAAACTACTGATATTAATTTTATTAATATTAAGGAATTTATGGAATTTGCAAGTGTAAATTATGCTCTTGAATCACTTCCAGAAAAGGAAGACTTTATTAAAGTTCTAGATAATATTGATACAGATAAAACAACATCTATTATTAATTTAGGTGAAGAATTAAACATTTCTAGTAAAGAGTTACATGAAATAATTATAGTTTTGATAAAGTATGGTTATATTTGTGTGGAGGAGAGTTCCAATGAGTAAAAAGAAGCAGGTTCTTTTCATGCATCAGAATTTTCCAGGTCAATATAGACACCTAGCACCAGCACTAAATGAAAATAAAAACTATGAAGTGAGCGCTTTATCAATTAATAAAAATAATATCCCTAATATAAAGCAGCATTTTTATACTTTGAGTGTAGGAAATAATGAAAAAACTCATCGTTTAGCTCTAGAGTTTGAAGCTAAAATGATTAGAGCTGAAGCTGCAGCTTTAAGGTGTATAGAATTGAAGAAAGAAGGTTTAAATCCAGATGTTATAATTTCTCACCCAGGTTGGGGCGAAACTCTTTTTGTTAAAGAGGTCTGGCCAAAAGCAAAGATCATGAATTATTTTGAATTTTATTATAATACTACAGATTCTGATGTTGATTTTGATAAAATAGATGGTTTAGATGTTGATAAAGATTTTGATATGTATTCTAAACTAATAGCAAGAAACCAGCCTTTGTTAATGAGTTATTTAGAGAGTGATGCTTTAATTGCTCCAACAAAGTTTCAAGCAAGTGTAGCCCCAGAATTTATTAAGAAAAATATTCATATTATTCATGATGGAATAGATACTAATATATTAAAACCTTATGAAGATGCATTTGTTACAATTACTAAAAGTTCAAGTTTAGGTGAAGAAGAGGAAATGAGGTTAACTAAAAAAGATAAAATTATTACTTTCGTAAATAGAACCCTAGAACCTTATAGGGGTTATCATATTTTTATGAGATCCTTGCCTAAAATATTAGAAAAACATCCTGATGCTTATGTTTTAATTATCGGAGGGAAAGAAGGCGTTAGTTATGGTGCAAATCCACCAGATGGCACAACATATAAAGATATGTTTTTTAATGAAGTTAAAGAAGATTTAAAAGATCACATAGATAGAATTAAATTCTTAGGAAGAGTCGATTATAGATCATTATTATCAGTATTTGCTATATCCTCAGCTCATATTTATTTTACATACCCTTTTGTTTTATCTTGGTCAATGCTTGAAGCTATGTCAATGGGATGTTTAATAATAGGCTCAAAGACTGAACCAGTTGAAGAAGTTATACAAGACAAAGTTAATGGTCTTTTGGTAGATTTCCATGATCATAAAACTTTAGCTAAAAAGGTAGATATGGTTTTAGAAAATCAAGAAGATTTTGAAAAAATTAGAAAAAAAGCAAGAGAGACAATAGTAAAAGGTTATGATTTAAAGACAGTTTGTTTGCCTAAGCAGGTAGACTTAGTTGAAAGTTTACTTTGATGCGTTCTGAAATTATTTTTAGTGATGTTGTAAGGGTGGAGCCTATTATTCATTCTGATGAGAGAGGTTCTTTTTCTGAGGATTATAATTATAAAGAGTTCTCTAAAATAGGAATAGAAGATAAATTTCTGCAAGATAATATTTCTTTATCATTAAAAAGAAACACTATACGAGGAATGCATTTCCAGAAAAAACCTTTTTCTCAAAGCAAATTAGTCAAAGTCCTTTCTGGATCTATTTTTGATGTATTTATTGATCTTAGAAAGCAATCAAGCACATATCAAAAGTATAGTTCAGTGACTTTAGGTAATGGTGAGGGGTGGCTTTATATACCTGAAGGATTTGCACATGGATTTTGTACATTAGAAGATGATACAAAAGTTTTATATAAAGTGAATAATGCTTATAATTCTGATTCTGATAGCGGAATTATTTATAATGACCCATTTTTTTCTATCAACTGGCCTTTATCGACAAATTCTTCAATCTTATCTAAAAAAGATAAAAATTTATCTTCTTGGGAAGACATTAAGGATAAAGTAGATTTATAAGATGGCTAAGACTTACTTAATAAGTGGTGGTTCAGGTTTTATAGGTTCAAATCTTGTAAATACCCTTCTTAAAGATAAGAGTAATACTGTTATTAATATTGATAAATTAACTTATGCGTCTAATGAAAATTTTACATCTCATAAGAGTAAGTCTAATTATAAATTCTTTCAGAATGATATTAATGATAAGAATGCTATAAAAAAAATTATATTAAAATTTAAACCTAATTATATACTTCATTTAGCCGCTGAAAGTCATGTAGATAGGTCGATAGATAATCCAGAAAACTTTATACATACAAATATCTTAGGAACTTATAATTTACTTACTACAGCTTATGATTATTGGTTAAGCTTAACTCCAAAAAAGAAAAAATCTTTTAGATTCATTATGGTGTCAACTGACGAAGTTTATGGCTCTTTAAGGAATAAAAGGAAAAAATTTTCTGAAGAAAGTCATTATAAACCTAATAGTCCATACGCTGCCTCAAAGGCATCAGCAGATTTAATTACAAGATCATGGTTTAAAACTTATGGATTCCCAATTATTACAACAAATACATCTAATAATTATGGGTCTTGGCAATTTCCTGAAAAACTAATTCCACTAACAATTAATAAATGTACAAGAAATGAAAAAATACCTGTTTATGGAGAAGGAAATCAGATTAGAGACTGGATACATGTAGACGATAATGTAAGTGCTCTACTTTTTATAATTAAGAATGGCGAAATTGGTGAAAAATATAATATCGGTTCTTGCAATGAGATAACCAATATTAATGTAGTAAAGAATATTTGTAATCTCTATGATAAAATAACAAAAAATAAACCCCGAAAAAGCGTTAAACTTATCCATAATGTTGAGGACCGACCAGGACATGATTTTAGATATGCGATAGATCCAACTAAATTGAATAAACTAGGCTGGAAACATAGAATTTCTTGGAAGGATGGGTTAGAAAAAACATTAAGGTGGTATCTTGATAATAGAGAATATCTGCTCTTAATAAATAAAAAGAAATATTCTGGCCAAAGATTAGGGAAAATAAAGAAGTAAAATGAGAATATTGGTAACTGGCGGCTCAGGTCAAATTGGTAAAGACCTACAAAATATAGTTAAAAATTCTGATCTAAAGTTTTACTTTCCTTCATCTTCTGAATTTAATCTTACTGACGAAAATTCAATATCAAGTATTTATGATGATTTTTCACCAAACCTTATCATTAATTTAGGTGCGTTTACTTCTGTAGATTTAGCTGAAAAGGAGCGAGACATTGCTCTATTAACAAATTTTAAAGGTGTTAGGTGTATTTCTGAGTTAGCAAAGAAAGACAATATAGACATTATTCAATTTTCTACTGATTATGTTTTTGGCGAAGGCAAAGGACCTTTTAGAGAGTCAGATATTAAATTACCAATTAATTATTATGGAAAAACAAAAAGTTTAGCAGAAGATCAAATAATTAAAGAAAATAAACATTCTTTAATAATTAGACTTGCATCTGTATTTGGTGAAACTGGGAATAATTTTGTAAGAACAATAATTAACCTAATTTCTAAAGAAGATAATATTGATGTAATACACGACCAAAAGATATCTTTAACTTATTCTTTTGATATAGCTAATTTTATTTTTTTTCTCGTTAATCAGTATTCAAATGATAAAGTTTTAACAAAAAATAAAGAAAAAATTATCCATTTTTCTAATAAGGGTTATACAAACTGGTATGAGGTAGCTAGTGAAATACGAAAAGAAATGAAGAATATAACTAATTTAAATAATTTAGCAGAAATAAATAAAATAAAAGCAAGTCAATGGAAATCTTTAGCCAAAAGACCTAATGATTCAAGGCTAGATGTAAACTTTTCTTGGTTTGAGGAAAAAGGTATACAAATACCTTTATGGCAAGATAGACTAAAAAAAGTTTTATCTACTTTATTACAGGATAAATGAATGATTAAAAAGAATATACATAAAGGAATAGTTTTAGCTGGAGGAGCAGGGACAAGACTTCATCCTTTAACAAAGATAATATCTAAACAACTTTTACCTATATATGATAAACCAATGATATTTTATCCTCTTTCAACATTAATTCATTCAGGAGTTAAAGAGATAATGATAATTACTTCTCCTGATTCTATAGATTTATTTAAAAAACTTTTAGGAGATGGTAGCCAGTGGGAAGTTAAATTAGAATATGCAATACAAGAAAATCCCGATGGAATTGCCCAGTCTTTGACTATAGCTGAAAAGTGGCTTGACAATGATCCTGTAATCTTAATTTTAGGTGATAACCTATTCTTTGGACCTAATTTACATTCAAAAATTCGTAAAGCTATGCAAGAAAATGATGGCGCTACTATTTTTGCTTATGAAGTTCAAAACCCTACTAGTTTTGGAGTTTTAAATTTGGATAATGAAAATAAAATTATTTCCATTGAAGAAAAGCCTAAGGAGCCAAAATCTAATTGGATAGTAACTGGTTTGTATATTTATAACAATAAAGCGCCATCATATACGCATGAATTAAAGAAATCTGCTCGAGGCGAGTTAGAGATTACAGATTTAAATAATAAATATCTTTTGAATAGTGAATTAAAAGCATTTTTCTTTGATAAGGATTATTCTTGGTTAGATACTGGCACTCATGAAGCATTATTGGAAGCTTCAAATTTTGTATTTACTGTTGAAAAAAAAAATAAAGATAAGGTAGTGAACTTAAAGACAATCTAGTTATTCCCTTAAAGCATTTTGAGATAATTTTGTTATTGGATTAATTAGATAACTTAAAACTGTTCTTTCCTCACCTATAATTGAAATATCGGACACAAGACCAGATTGAAGAACTATCTTTTTATCTTCTTTGATTTGAAAATCATTAATTTCTATTATTATTGGGTAATAGGAAGAATCTTCAATTTCAGTTGTATTTGCCGCTACCTTACTAACCTTGCCTTCTAACCTTCCATATATTGCCTGGTCATAGGCGGAAAAACCAACCATAGCTTTTTGACCTATTCTTACATATGCAATATCTTTTGGTAAAACTTTTGCCTCTATCTTTAATTTATCATCTTCTGGGACAATTTCTGCCAATAGCGCGCCTTGTTGGATAATTTGATCTATATTAGTTATATCCATTTTACTTACTAAACCGGTTACAGGGGCTTTAACAGAAGAAGACTCGTAATTTTTTTTGGCTATATCATGTCTTTTTTTAGAATCTATTAACGCAAGTCTTTCATCTAAAAGACGAAACTCAGAATCAGATCCTTTTTTGACAAGTTCTTCTAAAATTTCTACTTTTCTACCTCTAGTTTCAACTTCAGATTTAGATAATTGATATATTGATTTTAAATTTTTGTTATCAACTAAAAATAAAATATCACCTTTTTTTACTTTATCTCCAAGTGAAACATTAATTTGTTCTACAGGACCGCCTGTATAAGATTGAACTAAATGTACTTTTGAGTCAGGAATTACTTGTCCAGAAGCCCTAACAACTTGATTTATGTCTGCAAAAGCTGCCCAAATAAGAAAAACAACACTAAAAATAGCTATAGCCCAAAACATAATATAAGCTTTTTTATTCTTAGCCCAATTATCAGGTAGGATATAGGGTATAACTTTTTGAAGTTCAGGCAGTTTCTTTATTAAGTCTTTAAGTTTTTGTAGCATTTAATTATCCCCTTGTTCGCTTGGGGCAGGGGAGATAACTTCTTCTTTAGCTCCAAATCGGACTAGATTTCCATCAATTAAAACACCAATTTTGTCTACCATATTAAGATGGTTAGTCCTATGTGTCGCTATAATCACTGTAGGATTAAAAGGAAGTGAAAAAAGATTATCTATTAATATTTTCTCAGTATTTCCATCCATAGAGCTTGTAGGTTCATCAAGAACTAGTATTTTAGGTTTTCTAATAAGAGATCTTGCTAGAGCTATAGCTTGTCTTTGACCGCCTGATAAATTAGAGCCATTTTCAGATAATTTATAATTATATCCACCTGGTAATTTTGAAATAAATTCATGTGCGCATGCTAATTTTGCCGACTCTAAAACTTCTTCTTCACTTGCATCCTCATAACCAGCTTTTATGTTATCAAATATACTTGCAGAAAAAAGTTGTACTTTTTGAGAGCAGTAACCAATATACTTTCTTAAATCATCTGCTGGCATATTTTTAATGTCATAACCGCCCAAATTTATTGTTCCTTTGTTAGAAATATAAAACCCTACAATAGCTCTTAATAATGTTGTTTTACCGCTTCCTATATTACCTACTAGCCCAACTTTCTCACCATCATTAACTTGCATATTTATATTTTGAAGAATTTTTGTTTCTCCTATCTCATAATCTAAGTTTTTAACTACTATTTCTCCGTTCTCTAAAGATATACCTTTATAATCTTTAGTAATTTCATCTCTGCTTTCATTTGACATAATTTCATCAATAGATCTGTAGGCAGCCAATGCATGATTCATTTTGGTTAATAACGATCCTGCCTGCACTAACGGTGATAATATTCTTCCCGAAAGAATAACTACTGCAATTAGGGCCCCAGCAGAAATTTCAAGAGCGCCAACTAAAATGACACCATAACAAACTACCGCCGCCTGACTAATTTGAAGAGCTGTTTGAGAAAATATAATTGAAAAATTAGCTACTCCTCGTGCTTTAGCCGATGCTTCAGATTGATTTTCAACACTTGAATTCCATCTATCATTTAGGAACTTCCCTCCTGCTGAAGTTCTTACTGTTTCCACATTGTTGATAAGCTCCATTAATGTTGCCATTTTTGATTGTTGCGTAGTCAGATTCTTATTACTAAATCTCTTTAATATTGGCTGTACAAGGGCAGAAACCCCAAGAACTAAAGGAACTATCAGTATTGGTACTAAAGCTAGAGGTCCAGCAATCAAATATATGATAAAAAGAAATAAAAACATAAACGGAAGATCTATAAAAGCAACCATACTTGCAGAGGTAAAAAAATCTCTTACCCCTTCGAATTCTCTAATAGTATGCGCGACCCCTGAACTGTTAGACAAAAATTGTTGATCATGGTTGACAATTTTTTTGAATAATTGGTCATTTACATTTTGATCAATTCTTTTTCCTGCAATATCTATAAAGTGAGATCGCAATAGTTTTACTAGGAAATCGAATAATATAATTATAGCCATACCTATTGTTAATGCTAATAATGTACTCATTGCATTGTTAGGCATAACTCTGTCATAAACTGTCATAATATAAAATGCACTGCCCAAACCAAAAATATTTATAAATAAAGATGCAAGAACTATTTGAGAGTAGGTGGCTTTATTCTCTAAAACAGATGACCAGAACCAATGATCTTTTAATTCTCGTTTTTGTTTAATTTCCTTTTCACTCATGATTGAATTCTTACAAAAGAAGTAAGCCCTCTATTTTGATGTAAGTAAAGCATGTAGCCTTGTAATAATGTAGTTTCAGTTGTTAAAAGTCTTTGTAATTGATTCAATTCTTCGATTCCGCTCTCTATTAGATTTGTTGGAGAAAATTCAGTTATCTCGATTCTGTCTCTTATGATTTTTCTTTGTTGCCTTGTATCGTTAAAGGATTTAAAAATTTCTATTCTAGTATTATGAGAACTATCCATTATATTTACAATTTCTGTCTCTAAAACATCGTCATTTTTTCTTTCTACATCAATCATAAATTGAGAAGCTTTTTCTTTTGCTTTCGAGGAAGATATTCTTGCACTAGCTCTTCCAAAAGTAAACACAGGGAATGAGAAGTAAATTCCACCTCTAATGTCAGTATCATTTTCATCTTCATCTAAATCATATTGTGTGTAGCGGGCTCGAAAACCAAACTGCGGGAGATATTCACTTCTGGTTAATTTAGTTTCTTCTTTTTGAGCTTTATGACTTAATATAGAATTTTCTACGGAATATGCATTTGAGCTTTTATTATAGTTAACATATGGAACATTAACTTCTGGTAAATAAATATTTTCAAATTTTGTATTAAAAAAATACTCATAAACACCAACATCACGATTACGGTTAGTTCTAAGGATTTGAATTTTTGATTCTAAATCATTGTATTTAATAGAAAAAATAGCTAATTGAATTGGATCTGAAATTCCAATAGAAACTCTTTCTTTAACTTTTTCTAAATAAGGCTTAACTTCATTAAGTATATTTCTTCCATAATTGTATAATAGGTCAGATGTTACCGCGGCTAGATAAACTTCATTTGCTCTTAATATCTGATTAGATAACGCTTCTTCTCTTAAGACTTTTGAGATTGAAAACTCATTTCTAGCGATACCAACCCTAGCATTTATAGACCCACCTGTATAAATTGGTTGACTCAGTTCGATACTAGCATCAAAACTGTCATCTCTTCGCTTCCTTATAGATTGTATGTCTTCAACATCCCTATCGATTGATTCATCATTGATTACTTGAAAAGAAAGATCTGGCCACCTTAATCTATTAGCAAATTTTAAAGACATATTCTTTTCATCTACTCCGGAAATAGCAAAAAGGTATTCAGGTTGTTTTATAATATTTGTCCTTATAAAATTTAAATAATCATCTTCAGATATTGTGGAATTAACATTTCTCAAATTTGAGAAAGTTAATACATTATCCTTTCTTTCTGATGAAACTTCAGATGTGTTACCAAATATATTATTTGTATTTATAAGAACAAAAAAACAAAAGAGTAAAACAAACTTTATATGTGTGTTAATCAAAACCATATTATTAAAGACACTAAGAGAGGAAATATTAATTTAATTAGCTTTTTTATTTTTTGAGGAACTTTTTTTTGTTTCCTTTTTTTCTTTCTTGTCGGATTCATTTGAATTTGACCCAACTTCGCCAAGTTTATCAGAAATTCCTTGCGATGAATTTGCTAACCCTTGGATAATATCGCCAACTTTAGAGCCAGGAATTTCCATTATTCCGCTTTCTCTCACTTTTCCTTCTGGATCAATTGAAGTTAATTGAACTCTTAAAATGCCATTTACAAATGTAACTGAACCTATACCTTCTACTATCATCTTTTTCTCCTTTTTTATATTTTAAGATATTATTCTATTTGGTAATTATTATTAAAATTTCAAGTACTGTATGACGATTCGTTATAGAAATAGCCATTTTATAATAAATAATGAAGAGTAATATCTTTAATATTTATATATAATTAGATAAAAGTAAGAATATAAGTAATCTAAAAAAGGAATAATAAATTTGAACGATAAAATTAAAGAACTCTTTGAAATTTTTAAAAGAAATGAATTTAGTGATGCAAAAAAGTTAGCTTTAAAATTAGAAAAAAAATAACTTCAAGGGATAATTTGACGATTCGTGGGTAAATCCTTTATTTAAGGCGAAATATAATAAATTTCTTCTTTATATTTGATTATATAAATGTAAACCAACCAGTTAAAATATATTTTTAATTTTTTATGGTGGGCGCGGCTGGGATTGAACCAGCGACCCCTACGATGTCACCGTAGTGCTCTCCCGCTGAGCTACGCGCCCTAAAAATCTATTTATATATTATTGTTTTTCAGCCCAAAAGCTATATTTATGAGAAAAAATAAATGGTTGTTCATTTTCTAAATGATTCCAATTTTCCAAATTATTCATCGTTAGATCATCTGGATAATTCTTTACGTATTGTTTATAAATTCCTACTTTTAAAGCTTTATTTACAACAAAATCAGACCAACCTAAAAATTTAAGATTATTTTCTTCTATAAAATGTTTAATTTTTGGGATTGTAAAAAAAGGCTCATTAATTGGAAACATTAAATGTATAAATTCGTTTTTTTGGAAAAAAGAGTTATGATTTACTAGGAAGTTAATTTTTTTATTATCTGATTTAACTATTGTTTTTCTAATATCCCTTAAAAAAAGATTTTCTATATCTAGGTTTAATTTATCATTAATTGCTAATAGTTTTTTAGCTTCCATTATCTTTTTATGAGCAATTTTACTTCTAAGCCCAAATCTTATAAAACCTCTTGGCTTTAGAATTTTATTAAGTAATTTAAGTATTTCTTCATAATTTAAATATTCGTCTAATGTGTTGGATATATTTATAAAGTCATATTTTTTACCATTTTCTTCTATATCAAGTATATCCATATGAAGAAAATTGATATTTTTAATTTTGTGTTCTATAGATTTATTTATTGAATAAACTAAATTTCTTTCAGAAAGGTCGATTGCATCTATATTCGAATTTTTAATATTGCTTAATAAAAGAGTTTCTCTTCCCGTACCGCACCCAACATCAAGAATACTAATTTCTTTTAACTCTTTTCTTTCACCAAAAATCGATCCCGGCGACAAATCGTACTTAATATATTCTTCAAATGAGATTTTTGTTTCAGTTGAAATTTCTGACCAATGTGAGCTAGGGAATCTATTATAATATTCTTCAATTATCTTTGAATTTTTATTTTCAACTTTTGTTTTGCTTTCAAATTTTTTTAATTTTTTCTTATTAAATTGTTTCCAATAAAAATTACTTTCAAGAAATTGAGAAAAAATTTTATCCAATTTTTTAATTTTTTTTGAAATCTTATCATGAATTTCAGAATCTTTCTCTTTTGAGAATGAAGAATAAAAAAGATACAATTCAAAATCAGATAAAGTTTGATTTATATTTACTTTATTTACAAATTTATTTCTTACTCTTTTTAAGAGTTCTTTCTCTTTTTTGTCTTCTATCCATATTGAGTCTTTTAATATATTTTGGAAACAAAATGCATTTAAATATTTGATTATATTAGGTAAATAACTTTTATCAATTTCAGTTATTTCTTCTAATATAATAATGATAACTTTTAATTTAAATGAAAATAATTCGAGGTTTATATTGTTGATTACTGATTTTTTTAACACTTCTAAAAATAAATTGTTACTACAAACTCTATAAATCTCATTTATACCTTCGGGCAAATCCTTATTCGAAGATTTTTTTTCAGAATATAATAACCAAATTTTATTGTACAATTTATCAATTATTGAAAAATCGTCAGAAAGCAATTTATTAATTATTGGACGTAAATCATTTTTTTCTATTAAATTATTGGTAAAGGCATATAAAGTTTTTTCTTTTAATTCTTCTTTAAAAGGTAAATCATCTGGTATTATTTCGCTATTTAGAAATGCAAAAAGTAATTTATAACTATCTTTGTGATTTGGATTTTTATTAAGGCCATCCATTATGCTTCTTAAAAATCCTTTTTTGTCATTTAATTTTATATAAGAATTTGCCAAAAAATAATTAGTAAATTCATTATCTTTTTCTTTAGATTTAATTTTATTTAATAATGTTATAGTTTCATTAATTTCATTTAGAGCCAATTTTATTGATGCAAGCGTATGAATAAGATCTATATCATCGGGATTATTCTTAAGTAATTCTAATGTAAGATCCTTAGCTTCTTTATAATTATGAGTTTCTGTAATCAGATGATTAATTTGTCTTCTAATTTCTTTTGAAATTGTTTCCGCCATGAATAATGATTAAAAGATAATTAATTAATTGTAAAATAAATATATTTTGTGAATATTGTTTTATATGTATAAAGACAAATTAAATATTAAATATTTTAATAAAATTTTCTTTCCTTTTCTTTAGACTTAATATGATTTTTTAGATCAGTTGCACTATTAAATTCATCAAAAAATATATGTAATGATATTAACGCATGTTGAATATCAGAGTTTCCTGGATGTTTTTTACTTAGCTCTAAAGCTAAATTTTTGGCTCAGCATGATCTTGAGCATTGGCCATTAAATAATTTAAATATTTAATTTGTTCTTTGGTAATATTATTCATTCGGAAAACGTAACCACCCAGTAATTACATACTTAATACAATCTTTTGCTGGATTTCCTCTATGAGCATGCGTCCACTCTGCTGGCCAAATTAAAGTTTTACCCTTTTCTGGTTTAACTTTAAGATTGTAATAAAGGAATTCTGTTTCACCTTCTTCAGGAACATCATTTAAATATGTTATCCATGCAAGAACCCTATTACTAAGGTGAATACCATCTCTTTCAGTATGCCAGGCTTTAACATGACCTCCATAATCGTATTTTTGTACATTAAAAGCGCCTACATTTATTTTTTTATTTCTACTTCCGAAAAATTCCCATTGTTTTCTATAATCTTGATAGCAATCATGAATATGATGAATATATTTATTGAAAATAGAATAGTCTTTTTCTAGTAAATTTTTTGGAGTTATTGATATATCGGTGGTATTTTTATATTCTTTATTAACATTATCAAATCCTTGTACTCCTTCATTTTGTAAATCTGGATTATTTTCATAAAATTCTATAATCTGATCCATAAGTTTATAATTATCTGTTTTCCATCCACTGATAAAAGAATTATTAGTATTTGATTTAATTTTAATTTTTTCCATATACTTAACCTTTAGATTCAAGGCCTTCTATTATTTCAAAATCTTTCTTATCATCATGAAACACGATCATTCCATTTCCAATTATATAGCTCTCTTCAGATTCATTTATCCACCCCATACGACCATAAACTAATGCCATTAGACGCCTTAGATCAACATTATTTGGATCTTTCGAAAGACATTTATCTATGTATGGCAGTGTATCTTTCATTTTACCTAGATACGCAAGATTTCCTGCTATTGTATAATTAACTATAAAATCTTCAGTAAATTTACTATAAAAATTTATTAATAATTTATATGATTCTAAATATTTTTTTAACATAAACAATGCTGAACCTTTATTGATATAAGAATTTGAATGGTTTGAATTATCTTTAATT
>Ga0066836_10000312_pt1 | contig 22572 bp, 22 predicted proteins | sample ETNtaG_18_FD_71568 | JGI IMG/M metagenome (GOLD analysis project Ga0066836, IMG submission 71568) | Marine microbial and viral communities from oxygen minimum zone, Eastern Pacific Ocean - ETNP201302SV91 | ecosystem: Environmental > Aquatic > Marine > Oceanic | place: Pacific Ocean: Eastern... | reverse complement strand
CGAATTCATCAATAAAAAATGCCCCTTCTGTACGGTGAACAGTCCAAGGAACGTTAGACTGAGCGGATAAAGTATAGATCTGCCCGCGAGTAGCAATTGGAGGATTATCTTCATCAGAGATCTCAAGAGTCGTGCCTTTCCCTGAACCTTCATTACCAAAGCATCCAGATAACGGCATAGACATGAAAAGAAGAACTACAAGCAATGCCCTGCCCTGATTCATAGCCAAGGAGTAACTGGTCAAGTATTTGGAAATAATGGTGCCGGGAGCGGGACTTGAACCCGCGACCTTCGGATGTCTCAGACACTCAAAGCAGGCTGTTGCGCTCACGACTAGTTTCAGTAGAAATTAAATTCCAACAGAAAATTACCCTATGAGTCCGACGCGCTACCAACTACGCCACCCCGGCAGTAAGTCACTCGACTGCTGACTACCATTTGAGGATAACCATCCTGAGAAAGAGGTTTTCAAGAGAACCGAAGCACCCGCACCCTTGATGAGTAGTTCGACATCGGCAATACGTGGTTGACGTAGATACTGCCCTGCGTGCTAGCGCTTACAATGATCGTAAGCGAAGATCTAGTGGTGGCAGAGATAAAGAAAAAACAACGTCAAAGAAGATTGAACCGTTTGACCCAGTAGCTCATGCAATAAAGGAAGTTGCCGATGCCTTTTCAATGTGGCTTGTAATAATTTATGGGGTTGTGATTGCTGTGGGGATGCGTTATCTTTTGATGCCTGAAATGAATGAACCAGGTGCGATATTATATCTCTTACCGTTATTACTATCAGCAACTATAATCCCACTACATAAAATTATACTGCCAAGAAAATATAATGAATTGTATACTAATGGAAACTGGTTTAGAGCTATTTTCTTATTCATATTTACTTGGTTAGCATTGTCATTCATAGTATCAAACCCTCCACTAGCAGATATAGCACCACCAACACTTGCAGGAGGAATAGACATAGAACAAACAGAAGGGATTGAGGACACAACTTGGAAAAATGGCGTTTATACAATAAATCTCAACCAAGATACTGTAGATATTGTAGTTGGAATGGCAGTTAGAGATAATGTAGATGCTGAATCAGTTCAGATAAACGCAGCTATATGGTATAGGGGAGAAATGATACAAGAATTAGCCAACGGTACCGCTATATCACATACTAATGACATAGAAATGTATGACTCAATAACTAACTGGACGAGAGGAAATGCAATAGGTCAACATGAGAGTGATATAGGAATGGCTTGGGATTTAGGTACTTTAGATCCTGGAGAATATACACTTGAAATAACCATGACGGAACAAGGAGAACCGTGGGAAAATATTTCTGAGTTGACTTATACAATTCTAATAGCACAGACTACAGTTCTTTGATTTCAAAACAAATCTTTGCAGTCATTGCATCTAACTGGAGTGATTCACCGCCACCCTCTACCATCCTAAAGTCAGTCTCAGCCATTACTTCTGTAACCTTGAGTTTCTGAGCCTCATCAAAAAATGTAACACTACCAAGTTCCCTATGCAATTGGTTAACTAAGTCAGTTCCAGCCAAACCAAATCTATCAAGAAGTTCACGAAGTCGTCTGCGAGCAGGCTGAAAACCATCTTGCTGACAAGCAAGGAAATAGCCATGCAATTCTTCAGGAGGAGCAGTGGCTGTTGTTTCGTAAATTAATTCACGCGTAACATTGGTGTCTAGTGATGCCGCTACTTGTAAAGAAGTGATGGCTTTCCTCAAATCACCCAACGAAACATGGACTATAGCATCTGCTGCTTCAGAATGTAACTCGATATTCTCCTCATTTGCCACATTAACTATCATTTCCCTAACCTGATCTTCAGCCAATGGACGAAATCTAAAAACAGCACATCTAGATTGAATAGGTTCAATTATTTTGGATGAATAGTTACAAGAAAGTATGAATCGGCAAGTCTCAGCATATTGCTCCATTATTCTTCTAAGAGCACCTTGAGCATCTGGAGTCAGGGCATCGGCCTCATCAAGAAAAATTACCTTGAATGTAGTTCCCGGAACTGGAGCCGTTCGAGCGAAAGATTTTACTTTGGTTCGAATAGACTCTAATTTTCTCTCATCACTAGCATTCATCTCGAGCATATTTGTACGATAACCGTCACCAAATACATCTCTAGCTAAAGCAATTGCAGCAGTGGTCTTACCAGTACCTGGGGGTCCTGCAAACAAGAGATGAGGGAAAGTACGTTTCTCGGCATATGCCTTGAGTCTTTCAACCACTGCACGCTGTCCTTTGATGTGACCAACCGTGCGCGGGCGATGCCGCTCGACCCAAAGTTCACTCATAGCAATCTCATCTATGCAAAGGCGGCTGTCCTTGAAGGTTTGGAGAGATGAGTACTGAAAAATCAGTACCCTTCATCAGCATTTGGGAATTCTTTGCCACGTACATCTTTGATGTACTGCTTGACTGCCTCATCGATAGTTTCGCCTAAATCAGCATATCTTCTTAAAAATCTAGGGCTGAAATCTTTTGTTATTCCGAGCATGTCATGAAGAACTAAAACTTGACCGTCACAATCAACTCCTGCACCGATTCCAATTGTAGGAATAGTGAGATTCTCACTAACTTTCTTAGCCAACTCTGCAGGTATCTTTTCAAATACAATTGAGAAACATCCAGCATCTTGTAATGCTTTAGCATCCTCAAGTAATTTAGCAGCTTCATCTTGCTCCTTTGCTCTAACACTGTAAGTTCCAAACTTGTATATTGATTGAGGAGTTAATCCTAAATGCCCCATTACTGGAATCCCAGCTTGCTGAATACGTTTCACTGACTCAACTACTTCTGAACCACCTTCAAGCTTAACAGCATGACCCCCTGATTCTTTCATAATACGGATCGCTGAATCAAGTGCAGTTTTTGAATCTCCTTGGTAAGTACCAAATGGCATATCAACTACCACTAAAGCCCTATCTACTCCATTAATTACACATTGAGCATGATATATCATATGTTCCAAAGTAATTGGAACAGTTGTTTCGTTACCTGCCATCACATTCGATGCAGAATCTCCCACTAAAATAACATCAATTCCTGCAGCATCTACAAGTCTTGCTAAAGAATAATCATATGAAGTAAGCATAGTAATTTTTTCACCGGATCTTTTCATCTCCTGAAGAGTATGAGTTGTGACCTTTTTGACTCGACTAGATATGGCCATATACTCACTTCCGATACACTCCGAGCGACATCAAGGCCTTCAATTGAACTCCTACTCAATCACTATTTAATTTCTAATTCTTCTACACCCAACAAGAATTCATCAATTTCTAATGTACCATCTTTATTTTCATCCGCCATATGGAAATATTCCCTCAATGTATCATAATTGTCAGAGAAACCAAGAGATACCATAGCGGCAATAAATTCTTTTAAATTAAGATGATTATTTCTATCTGTATCTGCTGCGTGGAATGCAGCCCATCTTCTACGATGTTCCACTTCATCAGGATTTGTGAACTGTAGACGGAATGTTTCCCAAGGAGTTATGGGTTTTTCAGTGTGATTTTTCCCATAAAAAGTGTAAATTACCATACCAATTACAATCGCTGCTAAAGCACCGATAATTGCCTTCGCCGCCATTGCATAAATCAATACCATTCCTCCTAAAATTCCAAAAATCTGTACAAAAGGAAATAATGGAGACCGCCATTCAGGTTCATACCAATGAGATTTGGCAGAAGTTCTCAAAACTAGAACACATAAATTAATTGCTATAAATACCATGATATTGAATCCAGAAGCAAACTCTGCTACATCGTGAACTGGTAAGTAAAGAATTGCTGCAGCCATAGAAAGACCTGTGCCAACTATTGCCCAGTGTGGAGTCAAATATTTCATATGGACATTCTCAAAAAAAGCAGGTAGTAAATTATCACGAGCCAACGCAAAAAGGAACCTCGATGCTGCCATAATCCCTGCAAGAGAACCAGACAGAACTGTAATAGCAGCGAAAGTAGCAGCTATTGTTGCGATGGTCTTACCACCTACACTAAAAGCGAAAATATAGATTGGATCCTCTCTAGCATGTCCACCCTCAACATAACTCATAGGGTCGACAGTGATCACCATAATGAGGGTTACAAAAACATATAAAAAAATGCTAAAAAGTAAAGAAATAAGAATACCTTGTGGCATATTTTTGCTTGGATTCTGGATTTCACCACCGACTGCTGCAAGTTTTGTAACTCCTATGTATGAAACAAAAACCAGAGCTGCAGTTGATGAGAAACTGTGCCAGTCTGCCCCGAATGCTTCTCGAGACAAAGCCACATCCCAATTCAATTCGTTAGTTGCTAATGCCCAAATACAAATACAAATTAAATATGATACAGAAACTAAAACTATTGGTGTTTGGATTTTCTTTATACTTTTAGCGCCTAAGATATTGACGCCTACAATCAAAACTAGCATAATCATTACTGCATAGTCAAGATTTATGGAAACGCCAATAATTCCTTCTAAAACCCACAAATATGCTCTGAAACCAATAAGTGCAAAAGCAGATTTAAGCATGAAATTAGCCCACAAACCCAATCCTGATATAGTACCAATTAACTGACCGAATGTTTTCTCAATATAGATATAAGCACCACCTGAAGAGGGCATTGCTGAAGCGAGTTCAGATTTTGAAATCGCACCAGGCAATATAACTAACCCAGCAAAAAGATATGCTAACCAGATTCCTCCTAGAGGGGATTCGCCGCCTCCTAATTCCATCATGGCTAAGGAAGGAAGAACGAATAAACCGCTTCCGAGCATTGCCGATATCGAAAGTATGACTACCGAAAATAGACCTAATTTCCTTTCTAATGTTTCTGAGACCTTACTAATAGGTTCTAGAACTATGCCTATTACATCACTAGGGCTTAGCTTCTTCATTAAATATCCGTAACGAAAGACATAGTTGAAGGTTTTGCCCTACGAATTGTTAATGTCTAGTGGTATCCTAGGGCCTACAAGATGAGAGCATTCTGGCCGGCAATAGTACTGATTCTATTAACTAGTTCTATGAGTGGATGTTTGTCTAACGATGTTTTAGAAAAGAACACAGAAGAAGAAAATCTCACGCCCCTGAGGATAAACCATATTCAAGTAAAAGGAACCCATAATTCGTATCACTTAGAGCCACTGGGGCCTACAATAAGAGCCTATGAATATTCACACCAGCCATTAGATGTTCAGGCAGAAGAACAAGGAGTAAGGCAATTTGAAATTGATGTCTGGTGGGATGCTAGAGGACAATTGTATGTTTATCATAATCAATATGATTTGCGGACAACTTGTATTACCTTTGAAGAATGTCTAAGTACACTTCTAGATTGGTCAAATATAAATTCAGAACATGTACCTCTAATGATATGGATTGAACCTAAAGAATGGGTAGAACAAAGTACTGACAATACAATTGTTGTAGAACTACAAAATATGCTAGATAAGATTGAAGAAGAAATTATACAATATTGGCCAAGAAATAAGACAATTACTCCAGATGATGTAAGAGGGGATTCCGAAACTCTATCGCAAGCAATAATGGAGAAAGGATGGCCATTAATAGAAGATTCAAGAGGAAAAGCAATATTTATTCTCTTATCAAGTGGAGATTTGAGAGAAAACTATCACGAAAAATTTCCTGGCCTGAATGATTCAAGAATGTTTACAATGTCAGAAGTAGGGAGCGCAGATGCAGCAATATTCTCGAATACTGATCCTATAGGGAATGGGGAAGAAATAACTGCATTAGTCAAAGATGGATATATTGTCAGGTCAAGAGCAGATAATGCAGAAAATGGAGAAGCAGATAATAATGACAGGAGTCGTTTAGAAGCAGCAATTTCTGTTGGAGCACACTCGATATCTACTGACTATCCAGCAAAAGTCGATGGGATTGATTACTGGGTTGAGATACCAGAGGGAAACCCTGTGGCTTGTAATCCAATATCTGCACCCACTGACTGTACAGCAGAAAGAATAGAAGCGTTATAGCTAAAATTAAACTTTGGCGATCACTTTCAATTCTACGGCTATTGGAGTAGGTAAGGCAGATACTGCACAAGTAGTTCTTGAAGGCATGATTTCTGAAAAATATTCAGCATATACTTCATTATATCCTTCAAAATCTCTATCCATATCAACAAGCATCGAATAAACATCTATCACATTTTCTAGATTAGAACCATATTCTTCAAGAATTGTCTGAATATTATCAATAACTGAACGAGTTTGGGCTTTAATATCATAATCTAGAGGATTGCCGTCTTCGTCTCTTATTGGACCACCTGGTATTTCATTTGTGACTGGTCTTCTTGGCCCTATACCACTAACAAAAATGAGATCCCCGTGCCTATGTAAATGAGGGTAGGCTCCTACTGCAGACGGTCCTTGTGTAGATATAAATGGACCGTTCTCGCTAACTAACTTACCAGCAGTTTTCTTGCCAACAACACTGCCTAAAATTCCACCAACTGGCCCTCCAACTGCTACTCCTGCAGCCGCGCCTAATGCTCCACCCGCTGAACTGACTATCGATTTCCCATAGTCTGAATACATTTTTTCAACAAAATCTTCCGGGGCTAATAAAATACCTTCTAAGAGTTGCCGACGCTTTTCAAAATCAGTTAACTCTTCATCTGACATCAAAATATCTCCTTATTTAGTACACTCCGATCTCCATGATAAAACTCTACATCATCTTCATCAAACTCTTTGTCACCAAAAGAAACTGAGGAAGGAGTGAGTTGAATAACAGCTCCTCCTGAACCATGCAATGCTTCGTATGCTAATACTTCACCTTCGTAATTATTATGCTGTCCCATGGCTGCAGCCATCCACCAAGCAGGCTTGTAGGCAACTACTTTTTGAACTCTAATCTGACCATGTATCTCACGACTTAACTGACTCAAATCTTCAAGACGACCATCAGCAAAAAATTCAAGAATTTTCCGATTCCATTCGTCATCCTTTGGACTATGGATTCTATCTTCAGAAGGATCAATATGTTCAGTGAACATCCTATTAGATAAACTAGAAACTACGACTATGACAGCTTTCTTTCCCTGAGTAATTAGAGCATCAGTCAAGGCTTTACCGAGAACAATAGTTTCTGAACGATTAGCATACATATTACTAGAAACAATACATGCAGGTATACGATTATTCGGATTCAAAAGGCTCAGTGCTACAACAGAACCTGTGTCTATTGGGAAACCTTCGTATTCCACAGTACGAGATTGTAAACCTCTTTTCTCGGCCGCATCACGATATTCATGAGCAAACTCATTATCAATCAAAAAATTATATGGCATACTTCCAAGGTAGTGAAAATCATCATCAACATGAACCCATTTTGATTCCTGAAGAGCCTGAATTTGATGGCCTACTATACTTGGCCAAGTTGTTGAATAGACCAATAGAATATCTGCATCACTTTCTTCAATTCTTTTCTTACAGGTGTCAAAGGCGGAACGCAGATTAGAGTATCCTGGATTAGCTTCGGGACTTAGTAATGGTTGAGGATGTGGAGGGACATAAAGTCCAAATAAAATTGGTGATTCTTCAGACATTAAGACACCTCAAAGAACTAACTCCCTCGTATTTGTATTTGGATCCCAACAAGCAATACAATTACCAGTTCCTATTACTGATTGATAACCATAAATTTCTGCAGGATAATTAGGAATACCCATGGCAGCCATCATCCAAATTAGACCTCCTGCTTCTGTTTCTGCTATCGTCTGTTCAGTAAATTCAGGCATAATGTCTACCACTTCTTTCATATTTCCTTGTCTGAACATATCAATTATTTTCATATCCCAAACATACTGACTATGATTGTAAATATGTTCTCTACTCATATCTTCTGGAAGTGGTGCTTCTGTCACAAAATGACGATGGCTAAGGCTGTGACTACTTACCAACACAACTCTCTTACCACTCTTTTCTATTGCCCTCATACAAGCATCCCCTAGTGCTTTGGCCTGTTCAATCATGACTTCATTAGAATAATAATGAGAATTACGATTACTAGAAATTGTAACTATCGGTTTGTCCCATTCCGGGTTTAATAAATGACATGAAGTTATAGTACCATAATCAACTCTAAAGTCAGGATTACGCATCATTTTAGTGATAATTCCGGCTTTGGCTGTTTCTTCATGCATTGCCTCGGCTAACTCAACATCAACTTTCAAGTCATAATTATATCTAAACAAGTTTGGAAAAACTGGATCTACAGATTTAGACTTAAATTCAGGAAGACCCAAAAAATGAGTGCCGATGTAAGTTTGCCAATGAGGAGTAAAGATTACAATTGCATCATAATCAATTGTTTTTAATTTTCTAGCTAATTTTGCATAACCCCAACGTAGTGTTTCCCAACCACCTTCACTGAAGGCCTCATTCTGCGGAGGATTCTCAGCATAAACGAGATGTGGAGGGTGTGGAGCGAGGCAACCAAGTACAATTTCGCCTTTCTTCATATTAGGTCGGAGGCCTTTCTTATAGATGAATGAGACGCATCGGGCAATTCAGAGTATTATATGCTAGATACTAGGCCGGTAATACATGAAATGGGAGTCTGCTCCACTATGGCCGGTGGCTTTACCATCTATAGTGGGTTTATCACTATCATTTGTCCCATATCTATTTGAGATAGAATATTTCAGCAAAAGAAATCTGATATTACCAATATTGATTCTATCAATATTAGGTCTATTTTGTATAGCACTACCTGAAAGATATGGGAATAAATTAGAATTATATGCAGGATACATAATTGGAATATTCTCAACATATCTAATGAGATTTCTATTTGGATTCTATGGAATTGTTCTAGTTGTTCTCTTCTGGATCGGTCAATCAACATATATTTGGCAACACAATTACCCTCCATTTAGAATCGGTATTTGGATTGCTCTAGGAGCAGTATCAGGACTATACATAGGCGGAATAATGGCTTACAATTTATTTTGATATCTGCGGAAATTAAACAAACCATCTAAAACTATCCCAGTAATAATGAAAGCAGGTAAGCTAGCGAAGAGACCGGTCCATATTAATTCGTCATCGACATAATGAGGGGTGATGCGTACTTCACCCAAAGTACCTTGCTCATAATCACTAGATTCTGATATTTTAACAAGGATAAGATAAACATCAAATAAACTTTCAGGGTTCACTTCTAACTCAACTGAATTATTCTTTTCAAGCAATATTAATTGGCCGTCGGAAACAAAATTATCCCAATTGAAAACTCCTTTTTCAACATGCCTCTCAACATATTCTCTTTTTATAAGAAGTAAATCTAAATCATTATCTCCTACATTTGAAACATCGATTATAACAGGATCCCAGATACTATGAACTTCTATCGTGTCTAAATTTATGTCACCAACTCCCACTCTCATGTTCGCTTCATTTTCATCCGTTCCTGAACCATCAACAACACCAAAAATTAACCACGATGAACAAATTATTATTACTAACACAGAAGATATAGTTTGCTTTCTATTAGGTAATAATGACTTCCAACCGTTTTTAGTTCTTGCTCGAAGAATTGGTTGGAATGAATGTACAAAGAATGATGTAACTATTGCTAGGAATATCCCAGGGATAATGTCAACTAACCAATGGATGCCTAAATATTGGATGGAAAACAAGTAGATAATTACATTAAAACAAACAAACATATCAAATTCTTTATGCCTCCAATCGCTAAAATTAATCCCTAATTGTCTACAATGTAGTCGATTAATAATTAGCAAACTGATAGGCAAGCCTATGTGAAGACTAGGTATTGCATTATCCATAGGATCGTTATCGGTGAAGAACGCTAGAGTAAAAGAATCATGATAGAGCAAGGCATCCATATCCGCTATATATGTTGAAGTGACTTCAACATTGAAAAATAGGTATAAAGGAACACTTAAGACATAAATTATGAAGTAATTGAGAGCTGCTTTGTCGGCCATTACCTCATCACGACATAAAATATAATACATTGGAGAGAACCAAATCATGAACAAATACATGAATAAGTAATGACCAGAAAGAATATTGGTCAGAGTATCGTGCAAGAAAAATTCTTGCACATGATTTGTCCAATCTCCTTCTATTGCATAAATCCAATGAGTAAAACCTCCAACTTTATCTTTCATTGGCTCATTATGATGATCAATGATGGCCTTGTAAATAAACATAACAATATACAAAAGAATGTGCCACCAATATCCCTTTTCTCGAATTTCTCGAGGGAGTTCTTTCAAAGAAACACGTCTATCTTTTTCGTCTCTAGTCAAAAATAAATGTATGGGCAATGTCATTAGCAACAAAGCACCCATCGAAGTACCATAAGGACCAATTGGCCAACCCATCAGTCCTTTCGCGTTAGACTATGGGTCATCAACCATGCGGAAGTAGAAACAACTTTTATTCTGAAACCTTACATCCACAAACATGGACGGTCATCAGGTCTGGATTGCAGAATGTGAGAAAATTGATTTTATTGCTAAACCTAGGCGCTATAAAGAGGGCACAAGGACATCAGAAGACGCTGCTAATCAATTAGGATGTGATATCTCAAATATTGCTAAATCAATTGTTTTTGGCGGAAATAAGGGAGCAGTTGTTGTAATTACATCGGGATCAAATAGAGTAGATAGGAAAAAGAAGTTGAAAAAAATATTGGGATATAAGCCTAGTCAAGCGTCACCCGAATATGTACTAGAAAACACAGGGTTTGAAATTGGAGGAGTCCCTCCTTTTGGACATCTGAAGAAAACTGAAATAATAATGGATGAAGATTTGTTTAATTATGAATTAATTTGGGGAGCAGGGGGGACTGCTGATACTGTATTTCCGATAACTCCTGAAGAATTACAAAAAATTAGTGGAGCATCGGTCAAAGATGTAAAACAGTAGTGATATTATGAAAACTGATTTACTTATTGATGCAGCCGCGAGACTTAGAGATGATACTGATAGAATAGGAGAGAGATTGGTTGCTGAGGGAACTGTAGATTGCATTTATAATCCACTAATTTACGCATGGGAAATACATAAGGAATTTATTGAATTAGGAGGCGAAAAAGGTGCAAAAACCCTGCTTTTAGGAATGAATCCCGGACCACACGGGATGGGGCAAATGGGAATTCCTTTTTCAGCCACTAGTATAGTTAGAGATTTATTAAAAATAAGAGGTTTAGAGGTACAACAACCTAAAAATTTACATCCAAAAAGGCCAGTTAAAGGTTTAGACTGGCATAAAGAAGAGGTTTCAGGAACAAGGTTATGGGGTTTACTCGAAAAACAATATGGAGATATAGAAAATATATTTTCTAATGTATTCATAGTAAATCATTGTCCACTGATGTTGTTTAGAGGAGAAAGGGCAATAAATATCACACCAGATAAGATTTCAGGAAAAAATACACGAGAATTAATTGAGAGATGCGATAAGCATCTAAGAGAAGTCGTAGAAATCATGGGTATAAAGAAAATCATAGGTGTTGGTAAATATGCTGAAAAAAGGGCTATTGAGGCACTTAAGGGAATTGAAATCGAAATTACAAGTTGCTGGCATCCATCTCCTGCTTCTCCTCTGGCTAATAGAAATAAAGGGGCAGATTGGAGAAAGAATATTAGATCTGTATTACCATGAAGTATTAGATTATAGTGTACTAAATCATACTAAGTGTCTATTATTACACTAGTAAACAATTAAGTTAACACTTCGACTGTCGCGCCTCATGTCTGCAATGACTACCCCCGAATACCTAATGGCAAACGCAAAGAATCATGGAAACGAAAAAGCAATTTCCACCAAGAATCCAAATGGAGATTGGAATCATATAACTTGGCTTGATTTTCATGACCAAACTGCAGCAGTAGCTAAATCATTAATCGCTATGGGATTTGAAGAAGGAGATAAATTAAGCATTTATTCGTATAATAGAGTAGAATGGTACACATCTTATCATGCTGCAAATATGTGTAATGGCGCAGCAGTTGGTGTTTACCACACTTGTTCGCCGGAAGAAGTTGAATGGGTGGTTGGAAATTCTGATTCAAAAGTTGTTTTCGTTGGCGACAACCCCATGGACGGGGGAAAAACAGAAAAAATGTGCGCACATAGGTTACACGAAATATTAGACTCCCTAGAAAAAGTAGAAGTTGTAGTTGTAATGGATGGTGTAGATATGCCAGAACATGCAAAATGTATGTCTTGGTCTGATTTTATAGAAAAGGGATCAGGTATTGATTACTCCGAAATAGAAAAAAGAGTTGCAAATATCAAACCTGAAGATACATTCTCTTTAATTTACACATCTGGTACAACTGGTAATCCAAAAGGAGTTGAGTTGAGCCATGATAATATTGACTTTGAACTGGCGGAAGTCTGGAAATTACAAGAGTTCCAGAGAGGTTGGGGTTATGTTTCTTGGTTACCCTGTGCTCACGTTTTTGGTCAATTAGTAGATTGCCACGCACATATCAGATGGGGACTCCATATGACCGTGGTTGATGCACCATTGAACGTAATTGATTATGCTAAAGAAGTACAACCACATTTATTCATTGGAGTGCCGAGAATCTATGAGAAAGTTTACAGTAATCTAGTTGCTAAACTGGGAGGGAAAATAAAATTAGCTGGTATTCCAATTCTGGGTGGAATCATCAAGAAAAAGGCAAAACAAGCTATTGGAATGTCAAATTGTGTATATGCAATTACTGGCGCTGCACCTATTAATCCTGATATTCTGAAATTATTCCACACATTGGATATTCCTCTGTATGAGGGATATGGGATGACTGAAACTACTGCAGGAGCAAGCTTAGGTTACAAGAAGAATCATAAATTTGGAACTGTAGGTAAACCATTTAGTGGAACTGAACTAATGATCTCAGACACAGGAGAAATTCTGTTCAGAGGAAGACATGTCATGAAAGGATATTACAAAAATCCAGAAGCTACTGCAGATACAATAGATTCTGACGGATGGCTACATTCAGGAGATAAGGGGGAAATTGATGCGGATGGATATGTAAAAATTACTGGAAGGATAAAAGAATTGTATGTTAGTTCTGGTGGAAAAAATATTGCACCACTGGTTATTGAAGAAACAATGAAGTCTATACCTATGGTGTCTCAATGTATGCTTATTGGAGACGGGAGAAAATACTGTAGTGCGTTGTTTACTTTAGATGTAGGGGCGATTCTGAGAGATAAACATGGAATGGATCCTGCAAAGATCCCGAAAGATCCTGTAGTACAGATTGAAACTCTAGAAAGTTTTGGTAAGGAACTATCTGACTACACAGATAGTGAAGAGATACATGCTGAAATGCAAACACATGTCACTGAATTAAATGGGCAATTTAGTAATCCAGAACAAATTAAGAAGTTTAAGATCCTACCTAGAGATTTGAATGTAGATTTCGGTGAATTGACCCCTACTTTGAAAATTAGAAGAATACAAATTAGAGAAAATTGGGCAGCAGAAATCGAAGCAATGTATGAAGGTGCTTGAAGCACGGTGACATAATGACACCTGAGGAATGGTTCGCCCTAGCAGCCGTCTTCAGCCTAGGTGCAATGAGTCCTGGACCATCTCTAGCAGTTGTTCTTAGAAATACTCTATCGGGTGGAAGAACACAAGGAGTTATGACAGGGATTGGGCATGGTATTGGCTTTGGGATCTACGCATTCCTTGCAGCAGGTGCTTTTGCAACTGCTATTTCAATTCATGAGACTGCGGAAATTGGACTGAAATGGGCAGGAGTATGTATTCTTTTATGGCTGGGATATACTTTCCTGAATCATGCAAGAAAAGGACCATCTACATCTCAGGATGAAAATCAGCATGAAGAGTTAAACAAACAAGGATTCATACAAGGATTTTCTATAGCACTGCTAAATCCTAAAATTCTAGCTTGGATGTTGGCACTATATACTCCCTTTATTGAAGAAAATGTGAGTATTCAGACGCTTCTAGGAATGGGGTCACTGGGTATGATAATAGATGGAACTTGGTATGTTACTGTAGCAATGGTTCTGACTACTGGGGGGAGGGTAGAAAAACTAAAATCAGTTTCACATTTTATAGATGGAGCAATGGGTTTACTGATGTTTTTGTTTGCAGGACTTATGATAGGTGGAGTTATTTGAACACTAACTTATTTCCCAAAATAAGAATGCAAAGAATATCATAGAAAAACAAAAGGAAATTGGGGCTAGGACAATTCCACCAATTAAACCAAATCCTAAAGATTTCTTCTTCTTAACGAAGCTCCAAATTAATAATAAAAAATAGATAATAGGAATTAGGAAAGGCAATAAAGATAGAATAAAGAAAGAGATATCAGGATCTGTATCACCATCAACACTGGCACTGTCGGGTTGCAAGTTTGAATCTGTAGCATAAGTAAAGGTTCGCGAATTTACCATAAAAAAGGAATTACTATCGTCAAGTTGACCTTCACAATCCATAGGATACCAGGAGTTCCCATCAGATGACTCAACTGGAGATTCAAATCCATCATTATCAAAGTAACAATACCCCCAGTCCTCATTACTCCAGACTGAAAATTCGGTACTAAACCAATAATCATTCTTATCTATAACCTCTAAATTAATTTCTGGAATGTCAAAAGTCACACTCCATGTATTATATTCATTTCCTGAAATAATTGTAGATCCAGAGTCAAATTCATTATAATGATAATCGTGGTAATAAAGATCTGAACCGGCTTGGTCTGCTAAAAGTACGGTTAGAGACATCATAGCCCCTGCAAAAATAGGTATTAGAAGCAGTCCTGTAAGGAATTGTGACATAATAAATTTGTTTGGATCTGTAGGATTAGGAGGAGAATAGGAAAGAGTAGGGGATGTGGAAATACTGCCTACATCGCCAGTAAATACATTCTTCTGATTTGAAGAATCGTTTTCCCACCACGGGTCATTATTATTTTCCATAAATATCCATCCATATAGTAATCAAACAACAATGAATGAATGTTGCAATAGCATTTCTAATACTATAGCAAGAGTACTGGCTTCAGAATTAGGGGTTCTCGAGGCATTATCTTTACCAGGTGGGGACAAGCGTTGAAGTTCTCCAGCATCTAACCAAAAGGAGGAACAATTAGGGCAGCCATCTATTTCAATTAATTCAGTTAAAGAGCCGTCTATTTTCTTAAATGCAAAATCACGAACTTTCATTCCTACTTGACAAAAGGGGCAAGAAATATCTACCTTTACTCCTTCATCTTTGAAGCCATCATGCATCAATTCTAATTTCTTGCTGCAAATTTCAGATGATGCTTGAGAGGAGTTTAAAGCAAGCCCAGAGCAAGAAGGACAGTGAAAAATCCCGTTACGTGAAAAGACTGACTTATCACTAATTTCAGGTGGTACTAAAGTTGACCCATCCCGGGGACACTGTAGTGAATCTAGTGTCATCGGGCATCGGAATAGAATTTAATTATTTGAATACTTACCCGGATACGAATAATTCGTAGATAATTCTGTAGTCTTTATAATATTTCGAAAGGAAACAAATTTTGATGGTGGAATATTGTGGTTGGTGTGAAGGTGAGATACCAGAGAAATTGAAATTGTGTTCGGGATGCTTATTATTATCGTCTCAATTTATCGGAACCGATATCAGGCCATTTTTATCTGAAAAAAGGAACGAACGAACTAATAGATTTCTGAGACAGGGAAGAGGGCTAAATAATCAGCAAAGAATCAGACATATGGCTCAAGAAATCGATATGGATATTCCAATACCTCCTATTCTTAAGTCAAAGAGAAAAGATTCGTTAGCGCACTGGAACTATAATGCTTTAGAATGGGATGAATTAATAGAATACTGGAGAAGATTTGGAAAATTACGCCCAGGGAATTATTTTTTCCCTGATGGTTCACCATTGAGTATTGAAAAAACAGGAAAAGTTTTCTTCCAGACATATAGAGTAAATTTACCTCTTCTTGATATCGCTGAATGGTTATCTAACCCATTAAGAATTAATGCAATAAAGAATTGGGATGATTTCATACTACTACTGGCTTGTGTAGCAACACCTCTACAAGATATCAATAATGAAGAAAAATGGGCAGAATGGATAAGAGATATGTCATGGAGAGGGATAGATCATCCATTTTCTATTCACTCTTCAAACTATGATATTGATGAAAGAATCCCTCCGTTCTTACAATATATTGGAAGAAAATATAGAAAAGAAGGAGATACTTCCTCAATTACCAATATCATAAGAAATAATATTGCAGAAATGAGTGAAAATATATATGGATTTGTTGGAGAATCCTGGGTAAATATATATGACTCAGATGAAAATTTCGTCGATGAATGGATTACTAAGAGTGTACCGATATTAGTAATACAAAATCAGAGATTGAAGATACTTGCAATTGATAGAGGCAAACCTTCCACATATTTGGTTGGAAATGACCCAAGAGATTGGAGGAAGTTAATGACGTGGTTAATTTTACCTCCTGGGAGTCAAGGATTAGAATTTATGCAAGGTCTATTGATGAATTGGAATTCAGAGTTTTGTCTTTGGAAGCCTAGCTTAAGACAAATAAGATCGGCAAGACTCTTACATAGCGAAATAAGGAAATTAGGAGAAAGATCTTCTTTGATGCCTGTTAACTATGACAAAGGAGGTTCGGGATTATTAGTAATAGGAGATTCTGGTATGAATTATGTAATCTCTCCTCATGAGAATAAATTGAAAGTTGATGCTGTCCGAAGTATTCCTAAAAAAGAAGATATGTGGCAAAAGGGGATTGATCTATGCATAGATCCTCTAATGGTTATAGATATACCATTTGGAGATATTGCGGTTGGTTATTTACTTGCATTATATAATGATAATTTTTCGAGATATAATATATTTACACTAGATGTATTCTTGACTGCTGTAGAAAATTGTTTTCTTTGGATAGAGGATGATAATTATTGGGAAACGTTGGAAGCGACTTACGAAGAAGGGTTGGAGTTAAGTCATGAGGCTATGGCATTAGAAATGGATGAAGAGATGGAAAATAGAATCGAAGAATACGAAAACGATTTAGAAATGCAAAGACAACAAGAGATGGCAGAAATGAATGAAATTTTGGAAGAAAACGAGGCAGAAATGACTATGGAAGCTCGATTTGAGATGTTTCTCGAAAGAAGAGAGCAATCAGCAAATGGTGATTATTATGAATGAATGTTTAGGATGCGGAGAGGACATTAAAACTGAATCTTGGTGTGAACTTTGTTTGATTTTAGTCCCCGAAATTACCAAAAGTAACTTAAATTCAGTACCGGATCGTAAAAATGCCGAAAGTCTCAGAAAATTGCTTAATGATCCCTCTCCCAATATTAGGGATGTTTGGAAGTCATTAACTCATTTAGATAGCAAATATAGTAATTGGGCACACAAGCAAAGATTTGGAAGAATTCAGAAAAGAATCTTCGACTGGAACGAAGTAGAAAATCAATATCCTGCAGTATTTTTGGCAACTGATGATGAAATGTTGAATGATAATTTAAGAATATATGACCGGAGGAAAATAGAGGATATTAGAAGGCTCCAGAAAGGAGGAGGGTTGCCTGATGGAAGTCATATTTCCTGGTCTTCGGGCAATTTCTTTCTCGATGGAGAAGTAACAAATCTACCCTACAGGGACTTAAGAGAAATCTTAGATGATTATGATGGAGAAGATTTCGATTGGAAATTGCTGCTATATACTATTTCTCTATCTACACAAAATAAAACTCCTGAGTTAAGAGCTAGATCACTGCATCATGCTAGGCACTTAGCTAGAAATAAAAAAGGGAAAAACATGGTAAAGCATCCTATAGACAGCCTAGAACCAAATCTACGTAATAATAGAATGTATCAATTTTGTAAAGACGCTTGCTATGGAAGATATAATCAAGATATGTGGATTCGTCATTGGACGTTTCCAATGAGTCCAGTAGTGTTTGAGAGAACTAAGAGCTTAGTCCCAATTTCACTGTCAGTTAACAAAGGTCGCCTTATGTTAAGAGTTAGGAGAAATGACACTTGGAGAAGGATAAGAGTCCCTAGAGATCCGAAAATATGGGCTATCTTAGTTAATTGGTGCCTTTCTGTACCTGGAACTTCGAACAGAAATATGCTTGAAGGTTTACAATATTACTTGTTCTGTGACACAAATCTAAAATTAATATCTGATGCAGATATTAATGGTATTAATTTCCTTAGAGGAATAATGGGAGATTCGAATGGAAGAGTAAAACTAGAGAAAAAAAGAAAGTTGTTGACTATTGAAGGAGATTCGGGAGTAAATTATAGAGTTAAACCAGGAAATGGACCGCACTCTTCTAGATTCAGAGTATCGGTAGAAGTTCTGCCATCAGATGATAAAATAGAGGCACAGATCAATAGATGGATGTATGATAGAAGAAGATTTGAGGAAGCGGGGGGAATCGTGTACAAAGATCTGTGTATTGTAGAAGAACCTCATTTACGTAAATTAGTGATTGGGGACGCAATTGGAAGCATAGTAATGGCATTACTAAATGACCAAAAGTCTAGAAAAAATATAGATACATTAGACATGCATCTTTCTAGATTTGAAAAGGGAAATTTAAACGGGATAGAAGAAAGACAGAGAAGAGCTATGGCGAATGAAAATATTCGAGAACAGATAGATGTTCTAACTAGAAGACTAGCACAAATGCAAAATAATATTGTAGATGAAATAGATGCCCGTCTTCAGGTAGAAATGCAAGAGGAACTAGCTAATAACATAGAACGAATTAGAGTCCTTCAACTGAATTTCGACGATAGACCCCCAGTCTAGAGTGAACCCACTTCATACCAGAAATTGGAGTTTTCTTATGCAAAGATTTGATTTGTTCATCACTGTATTCTAGTATAACCATAGAATACGTAATTGCTTCCATAGCAGCTCTTTGTGATGAACGATTTCTAAACTTCCCATCTATATTGTCTGAAGAACCAAGTGCAGTTGGTTCTCCATTTTCAGCAAGTACCTCTGTAGCAAGATTTACTATCTCTCTAGCAGATGAAAAATCTATAAGTTCACTAAGATGTTCCGAGAAATAGTCAAGATGATAATGTAGTTGTTTTAATCTTACAATGCTTGGATTATCAGAATTGTCAGATGAGGAATTTAGATACTGAGAAGAATTCTGACATTGCAAAATCTTATTTATGGTTTTGACTGCATGGGAAAGGTCATTTTTATTTATGTTCCAATTCTTTAAAATTTCTAGAATTGGGCTTAAATGTAAATCTCGATGCAAGATTTCCAAGGCTGCAGCAGCATATACTCTACGCCTATACTGTGATTTATCATCTCCTGATAAAACCCGTGAACCAGCCATTCCTTTCTTACTAAGAGTCAATTTATTATCAGCATTAGCTTTATCAATTATATCTGATAATTGTAAGAGAAGCCTTCCCGATACCCCTGCTTCCTCTGCTTCTGCAATTATTTTATCACTATAATCGAGTCGTTTTACAGAGATTCTATTTTGAAGTCGAGATAGTCTTCTCACCTGGTGTGAGGAGTGAGCCTTCTCAATTTCGATCTTACTCCCTAGAGTAGAGATTCTGTTCTTACGCCTTTCTTCTTCTACTTCACTAGGATAATTGTATCCTGTGTCATAATTCAATGACTTTAAGGGTACTCCACAATCTCCACAATGGAAATGTGAATCACCGATATCGATGTCTGTACTACCACATTCATTGCAGTTGTCTTCATTATTTCTTCTACTGTTCTTTCTTTCTGAATTGCCCATTTTAGATGCCTCCAATGCCCGAAAAAGTGAGAACAATCCCGTCCCAAATAGGTACGCCTTCTTGCCGGACTTACGAGGTTGGCTCGAGGGTTTTTAATAGTGATGTAGCCGTGCATCATGAATCGTGTGATTAATTCAGAATATCTGAGTTTCCACATTTTTTACTTTAACGATAAAAGTAAGTAATTGTGAAAGAAAATTAACAAAAAACATAGAAGTCAGCACATAGTATCCCGCCATTGATACAAATTAATAATTCCCTCTGCAATATCTCTCATTGAAAGACCTTCGTCAAGAGTACTGAGAGCTAGCCGTACCAATTCTTTTATTTCTTCATCGGCATCGATACCAATTAATGTATCAATTAGAAAATCAAGTTCAATTGGTTTGCCATTTGAGACTCTTAGCAAATGATTCAGTCTCTTGACAGATTCATCATAATCTATTGGGATGCTAAGGCCTCCTATTCATTATAGAAACATATTGGTTCATCGGACCATTGGCTCAATGGACCGATTTGCTCAAGAGTATTAGAAGAATCAGAATCTAATTTTATTGCCCTCTTAAAGTGATCATGTCCTAGAACTATGGCTTCATCAAGTATTTCCGAGTATATAGCTATTGTATCTCTATCGGTGGAAGACCAATATGCGGTTCTTGGATGAGTATGAATCCATAATTTGTAAGGAGTCAAAGAACCTATAGGAGGGGCTAATTCTACACGTCCAGACGTGCCTATGTCTACCCATATGGTTGACTCTAGATCATACAATATACTAACTTCTCTGCCTAAAGTGTCTGCTAAATCCCATAGAGAAATCCAATCTCTCTTCTGTGCAAAACCAGCAAGTGTTTCTTTGATTACTAAGGAATTGTATTCTCCGGATGAAACAACTGCATCAACTTCTTTCTTAGAGTGAATTAGAGGAACGATTGATTGCCCTTGAACCTCTGTATGAGGCTGAGTTAAGTTCTGCTCCAGCCTGGTAGCTGTGCCAAAAGTGATATTCGATACTTGAGGTAATGGTCTTTGCACATTTACATCACCTGAAATGATTCTCAAAGATTGTAAAATCCATTGGGCACCATGCGCAGCGGCAGAAATATATCCAAACTGGATATTTCCTGACTCTATCGCGCCCTTGAATTGACAAGATTGGGACTCCTGCACAGGAGTTAAATTAGAGACTAAGTTGTGGCTAACAGAATCATCTATTGCAATAAAACCGTCCCCTAAACATCGTAAGTCAAGCCAAAAATCACAATTTTCATGTACCACTTGACGTGCCTGATGAGAGTCAACAGCTACAACGACTAGATCACAATCATCTAAGTCATTTATTGATTTGATATCCCATGGAGAAGGATTTAAGATAATATTTGGACCATCCTTACTAGATTTCTCAATATCAGACCATAAGCGGTTACACAAACTAACTACCTTCGGAGCGCCTATATCTGAGATGCCAAATTTTTGATGTGGAAGATTCTTTCTTTCCACTACATCTGAATCATAAATATTGATTCGGATATCTCCGATGTTTTTGACTAATTCACCCTGTTGTAAAGCAGGATAAAGAATTGACATCAAGTTTGAACCAATTCCTCCCGCCCCTATAATTCCTATTACTAATTCATCGCTATTTCTTTGCATGCTATTTACTTCCTTCTGTTTTTTTGGCTTTGCACCAATTTGGTAGTCATTATTCTAAACCACTAAGATAATAAATGGAAAAAAAACCACTTATCTTCTTTGAAAATCCGACTCTGTTCTAATTTATCTTCTTAGAACCCACCAGTTAAACCTGGCATTATTCGGATAGTACCGACATCAGCCCAATTGGCATCAGCAATATCTGTTGCTTGTACCATCTGATTGTCTTGATATATCCAAGATCCCTGATTGCTCTCGATGAGATCTAATGTCTCTTGTTTCGTAAGCGAAAGAGATGAATGCCCGGTTCTGTCGGCGACTTCTACGATTGTTCTAATATCATCCACTGACTGTTCCTCCATTAATTCTTGACTGCTGCTAGTTTCCCTATTTTATATCCGGGCGCAGATGAAAGATGATTATCCGTAAGAGTATATGAACTATGCAAATTGATTTCGCATAGAAAACAGTCAATACATATCTAGATAACAGAGAGAAATATCGTTGATATGATACGAATGGTGACTGATGAGGTACTGACCTTAGATGAAGCCTATAGAAATACTGTAGATGGGCTTCGAGAATTAGGCTGGAAAGATTTGGCACTAGATTCGAAGAAGAGAGGCATTAACGCCAGTTTTGAAGGAAAAAAAGATACTTGGGAGATTTTATTGAAATTTGGCTCACGAAAGTCATATGAAGTTCGCTCTAGATCTTCTTGGAAAGTGCCCAATAAAACTGCAGACTTAGTCCAGCACTTAGTTGAGAAAATTAATCAGAACAATCCGGAACACGATTACAGAATGAATGACAATGGTTCTTTTGAAGTTAAAACTACAACAAAGATTCCAGAGAGAGAACAATTTATGGAAAATATCAAGAAATCTATGATTAGTAATATTCAAGGGTATGATTCTTATGCAGAAATGCTAATGAGATTTGTAAATATAGAACCAGAGTATTTGGAATATGAGACTGAGGGTTTTAGAGCATTGATGAATACCAAATTTCAATCGGAAAAAAATCACAAAGAGGATTTTCT